>Ga0180432_10004630_pt1 | contig 18752 bp, 20 predicted proteins | sample SS_ome_10_FD_132414 | JGI IMG/M metagenome (GOLD analysis project Ga0180432, IMG submission 132414) | Hypersaline lake sediment archaeal communities from the Salton Sea, California, USA - SS_1_MS_2 metaG | ecosystem: Environmental > Aquatic > Non-marine Saline and Alkaline > Hypersaline >...
TGAAAGATAAAGTAACAGTATTATCGATTGATGAACGATTATGTTTTTTGCCAGGAGGGATGCAGAAGATGCAATTGTATGTAGTCGAATAATTGTTGAATTCTGTAAAAGTGTTCTGGCTCGATCAAAATAAGTTGATTCACACAATAGGTAATCTCGCGCAAAAAATCGGAAGTGAGAATGAGAGTATCCGTAAAATTATCTTATTTGGATCTTTGGCAGAGAAGCGAAACATTCCCGGCAGCGATGCTGATATATTAATAATTCTCAATGAATCTAATAAGCCTTTTTGGGATAGGATTACTGAATGGATTGAAAGATTCTCTATTGATTTCCCCGTTGAAGTGTTCCCGTATACGGTCGATGAGCTTGATAATCCGCTTGTTGATGAAGCGTTGAAGAGGGGCACGGTATTATTTGAGAGATAGGATGAGAGGGATTGGCTGATGGACTTTATCGATCTGGCGGCACAGCAGGATAGAATCAGGGATAAGATAGAAAAGAATATCGGGAAGGTTCTGGATCACGGGAGGTATATCAACGGTCCCGAGGTTCGCGAGCTGGAAGAGAAGCTCGCCGGATATGTCGGCGCGCCCTGCGCCGTCGGATGCGCCAGCGGCACCGACGCGCTCCTGATGCCGCTCATGGCCAGGGGCATCGGCCCCGGTGACGCAATCTTTACCGCGCCCTTCACTTTCATAGCAACGGCCGAAATAGTTCAGCTCCTCGGGGCGACGCCGGTTTTCGCCGATATCGATCCGGAAACCTTCAATATCGACGTGAAGAAGCTCGGGGAGGCTATTGAGAAAACCGGGCGGGAGGGAAAGCTCAGTCCGCAGGGCATCATCCCGGTCGATCTCTTCGGCCAGCCGGCCGACTACGACGAGTTAAACGACCTCGCGGCAAAGTACAATCTCTTTGTCCTTGAGGACGCTGCCCAGAGCTTCGGGGCGACCTACAAGGGGAGAAGATCCTGCTCGCTGGCCCGGGTGGCGGCAACGAGCTTCTTCCCCGCCAAGCCGCTCGGCTGCTACGGCGACGGCGGCATGATATTTACCGACGACCGGGCGCTGCACGAGGCCCTGCTGTCGATACGGGTTCACGGCCAGGGAAAGAACAAGTACGATAACGTTCGCATAGGCATCAACGGGCGAATCGACACCATGCAGGCGGCGGTGCTTCTGGCGAAGCTCGAGATCTTCGACGAGGAGCTAAACCTCCGCCAGAAGGTTGCCCGGCGATACAGCGAGGGGCTCGGCGACTGCGTGAAAGTGCCGGTCGTGAGGGAGCACAATGTCTCCGCCTGGGCGCAGTATTCAATCATGCACTCCGAGCGCGACAGGATCATTGAACGTTTAAAAAGCGAGAAGATCCCTGCGGCGATATACTATCCGAAACCGCTTCACCTGCAGCCGGCCTTTGAGCATCTGGGATACCGGGAGGGTGATTTCCCCGCAAGCGAATCGGTTTCGAAAACAATCATGAGCCTTCCGATGCATCCCTATCTGAGCGGTGATGATCAGGACAGGATAATCGAGATTATCAGGGATGCGGTTTGATGCTTGGAATATCGTCATTGCGAGCCGGGAGCGGAGAGTGAACGGCTATCAGTGATCAGTTAGTAGTGACGGGTTAATGGTGACGAGTGAATAGTGATAATGTCATTTATACCACTGTCATCGCGTCTATGATGAACCTCAAGCAGTTTTTCGAACAAGTACTCCATTTTTTTCATCGAGTGAATCCTGTTTTTTGTCTGAATGAGCTGACGCTTGAGAAGCTGATAGGTGGTGAAAAGCGATCGTAAATCCCGGATCCTCTTCTCCGGAACGTATACCGGTTCAATGAGCTTCAGCTTGTGGGGATGAGCGATAATCACTTCCCTGGCGCGTTCTTTAATGCAATCGTGGAATGCAAAGGAATTGGTCGAAGCCTCGAAAATGTCGTGAGTGACCTGATCGAGAAGCTCCTGGAATCTTTGCATGGAATCGGGAGCAAAGGTAAATCGTAAACTCCTTTTCCCTTTCTCATGCTCAAGCAAACCGTTGAATCGGTTCGTATGGAGATCAATGCTCATGAACTTCACTTTTCCTTCGGTAACCATTTCACACCTCAAGCAATTTGAATTTGATTGACATTTTGCTCTTATGTGCTGATAATGTTGTATCAAGCGTCTATACGGGATGATACCACGAAAGTGGTATCCCCAAGATTTTGATACGATAGATGGTCGTCAGTCGAGGAGACGGAATCACCTGCAGGTGCCCAGCGATGACAACGACCATCTATTTTTTGAGAGCTCTGTCTTATCATATAACCATCTATCGTACACGCAAATGTAAATTTGCTTGAGGGTCATCATAAAGTCGAGGAGCGGTGGATTCCTCGCGGAGTTTACCCCGAGAGCGATCGAGGGGCCCCGATGACGTATCGTTCGTCGACACTCCCCGGCGTGGGGAGGGTAAATTATTTAATATAGTAACGAAAGCTTCGCGCTCTCCCCCGCCTCAGGCGGGTGCATATTCTTTTATGGGTACCTCTAAAAACCAGTATTTACATTGATTACCTGATTGCAAATACTGGTTTTATGCATTGTGCACACAGCGACATGACGTTGTGCATGCAAGTGCGCACAGTACGTGCGAAAAAAAGCTGGCCAAGGGGGCATAATAATAGTTTTAGAAGTCCCTTAATATCATTACAATGGCTTACTTGTGTATGTTGACGGGCGCAATTTTTAATAACAAAATTCCGACATTCCTAATCGCAAAACCGTGCTTGCCGATAAAAAAATCACATTTTTTTAAAAACTACCACTTTCGGGGGATGTGCAAATGAACCGCATTGTGTATATTCCCACGAGTAGTATGCATCGCCGCAGGGGGAAGGGTACATCGTAAACCGTGGCGGAACTTCTCCCCTGTGGCACAAGGCGTGACGGAGATACGGGTTTAGGCTGTTAAAGAGTAAAAAAAAGAGTGGAGGAGAGTAAAAATAATGAAAAAGTATCTTATTTTGTTTGTCGTTATTGTTTTTGTCTCGGCCCTATTCGGATGTAGCATGATAAAGAAGGCCAGGGACAGGGTCAGCCTCAGTGATATCAGTAAGGTGTCCGACAGCAAATCTGATGATCCGGACGTGCTGCCCAAGGTGTTCAATGATCCGGAAGGAAAATTCTATGAACGGGAGCTTACCAAGGCGAGAATTAGCACGTTGTATAAGCAGGCGTTTTCAAGGTGCCAGAAGGTAATGAAGGTTCATATAACTGAAGGAGGACCGGAGCTGGACTGGCGTATCAGTAAAGACGACTGGGGAAGACCCGATTATAAATATACGTATAAAATTATCAGTATCATCTATAAGAGCAAAGACGGCAATTGCTATTATGAGCCGAGGGCTTCTTGCGGGAAGAAGTTCGATGGAGCCAAATATGGTCCACTCTATTGCTCCAATAGCTCGCCACAGAGACACAAAAAAGTCAACTGTGACGTGGTGAAATAATTTCGGTTATTCCGTCCGCCTGTTCGGGTAGGGCCCCGGAGGCGAGCTACTCTGAGCTTGCCTCCGGGGAACATCCCGTGATATCGCACCGGGGAATGCATTTTTTCTTCAAAGAGCATGGAGGGGCCACTGAGTTTTTTGGCAATAAGTTAAATGGGTCGTGCATGACGGCACGGGGAGCCGTAGTAATAAATGTTCATAAAAAGATATACACTCTTTAAAGTTATTGGGGGTAACATACAGTGCATGCATTTTGTATGCGGCAATCCTATTAGCAGCTTTATAAAGGAGAAAAATTATGTCAAATAACATCGATGCTCAAAATAGTGGAATACCGCAGGGTTTCACGGAGGAGACCTGGAATAAGCTCACTCCCGAACAGAAGCAGGTCTATTTGAGGAGTCAGAGCGCCCCGGCCGGGACGGATCAGCCCGCAATGCAGCAGGAAGGGATGGCAAAATCAGTGCTGAAAAGCGCCGGCAGGATGGCAATGTTCGGCTTTATTATCAGCTTTGTGACGAGTATCGTTTCGCGAATGGTGAGCAGTATTTTCAGTATTTTCCGAAGCGATTAGGAATTACAGGTCTATCTTTTTTTTGTGTTTATAAGATAAGTAATCCATATAACCGATTTATGGAGAACCGGGATATTGAATACTGTCGCGATTCTCCTCATGCATCGAGAATCTCAAATTGTTTCATCGTCTTCTTTGTCTCGTCGAGATCTATCACCCCCGTCTTGCTCCTGTTCGGAAAAAAATTGCATAAAACGCTTGATTATGGGAGACGAAAAAGGGATCAAGACTCCAGTACGTTACTGTAATTTATTATCAGGGGGAATCCATGGCTTTCGCTGAGAAGATGAATTTTAAAATGATGTCCTTCATTCATGAAACGATGTATACGCTGTTCAGAGATCCATTCAAGGCGTTGAATGCCGCCGGGCTGCAATCGGGGCAGAAGGTTCTTGAGGTAGGATGCGGCCCCGGATTTTTTACCCTTCCTGCTTCACGTATTGTGGGTGATCAGGGAAGCGTCACCTCCATCGATGTGAATCCTGTGGCTGTCGAGCATGTGCGGAAAAAAGTGGAAGAGAGTAACGCCACCAATGTAAAGACGATAGTTGCAAACGCCGCCCATACGGATTTCCCGGAGCAATCCTTTGATTGTATCTACTTATTCGGTGTTGCACGGGCGGTTGGCGGTGTTGATAAGATATGGCCCCAAATGCATCGTCTTTTAAAATCCACGGGAGTACTCGCAATAGAAGGTCGACTGAAACCACCGGCTAATCTCTTTACACAGGTGAAACGACAGGGGAGAATTGTACAGTACAGCAGGAATGATAATTGAATTTCGGTGAGTATATGAAGTCGCTTCGGGGATAATGATAATATGTGCGTTTCTGAATCTGCTCGTGTCTTCAGTATGTGCCACCAGCGATGAGTTACTTCTTCGATTATCACCCTCCTTTATTGATAGGACATTTTGCGAGCTCTTATCGATTCTATCTGTTTAGTTAGGGTAATCAACATCCGTGTGATTCATGAAAAAATATTCGGGAATAACTATGCGTTACTGGAAAACGATCATAATAGTCACATTCACTTTCATGTGCACTCTCGCACCTGCATCAGGGAAGGATGCAGAAAAAAAGGATACATGGGGTATTGTTCCTATGGGAGCTCCCTTTTATACGCCTGATACAAGCTGGGGGGCGGGAGCGTATATTGTAACCTACTTTCTCAACGATGAAGACGGTGTGGATAAACCTGATGAGATATCCGTCTATGGGACCTATACGCTGAGAAACCAGGTTTCGGTGGGGATAATGCCGGAAATATTTTTTAAGAGGGGCCTGTTTAAGCTTTCAGCACAGCTTGAGGCAAGCCGATTCCCAAGCTCCTTCTGGGGCGTGGGGCCGGATACCGGGGATAATGAAGAGGAGGAGTATACTCCCCGTGAAGTGTGGACTGACACCAGCTTTCTCCTGCGAGTTATATCTGATGTATATATAGGTCCATTGGTGCATTTCAAATATAGCAGACTGGAAAAAGTCGAGGAAGAGGGACTCCTCGCAGCAGGGAGTATACGGGGTGACGACGGCACGGATGTGGCAGGAGTAGGAATATGTCTGCAGATAGATAAAAGGGACAGTATCTTTTACACGAAAAGGGGTTTCTATATTTCCGTGAAAGGTTCTGCAAATCGCAATGAGATAGGAAGTGAATACGATTTTTTCTGGTCAGAAATGGATGTACGGTTGTTTTTCGGCATTCATGGCGATCACGTGCTGGCCATTCAGGCTGTTTCTGAACTATCATCGGGAGCCGTGCCCTTTCAGGCTATGGGTGGGCTTGGCGGGAACATTATCATGCGGGGAATGCTCCAGAACCGGTACCTCGACAGGTGCAGTATCGAAGCACAGACCGAATATCGGTTCCCCCTCTACTGGCGATTTGCCGGCGTCGTATTCGGCAGCATGGGAGAGGTTCAGCCCGTCATTGACGATTTCAATGCCGGAGACATCCATACTGCATGGGGCGGCGGGCTGCGTTTTATCGTCGACAGTGAGCAGCATATCGCCGTACGGCTTGATGTGGGAACAAGTGAAGAAGGGGCAATTAATGCATACCTTCTGGTCAAGGAAGCCTTCTGACGATGCATCACGTTGAATAGAGTTTATACGGTTAGGTTATTTGCGATGGAAGAGGGACGGAGTGAACATTTCAGGTTTTTCATAATTACATTCGCATGGTCGTGGGGAGTGTGGATGATTCCCATCATCCTGGGAATGGGAATAGATAATCCTGTCGCCATGATCTGTTTGGCTCTCGGTGGGATAGCGCCGTCGACAACGGGTATTATTTTGGCAAGAATGAAGCCGGACCGGGGATACTGGAGGGACTTCTGCCGCCGGATTATAAATGTTAAACAGATACCGTTCCTCTGGTGTTTGATTATGATTCTGATTATTCCTGTCTGCTCCGTCGTGGCTCTAATACTATACCGTCACCTCACCGGGAGAACGCCTGAACTTGCAACGATGAATAAATTTCTTTCCAATCCGTTTTCAATTCTGCCCTTTGCCCTCTTCATGCTCTTCTTTGGTCCTCTTCCGGAAGAGATCGGCTGGCGAGGATTCGCTCTTGACCATCTTGAAAAAAAATACAACTGGGTCAATGCCAGTTTAATTCTGGGATTCTTCTGGATGATGTGGCATCTGCCGCTCTTTTTGATAGGGGGAACATATCAGCATGGTCTTATGCAGCATTCACCCTGGCTCCTTCTGGATTTTATGATACAGTTTTATCCGGCGAGTATAATGATGGACTGGGTCTACCACAATACCCGCCGGAGCATACTCTCCGGTGTCGTTTTCCACTTTTTTATAAATTTCTTCGGCGAATTTATCGATATGCCTGATGATGCAAAATACTTCCGTACCCTCGTGCAGATTGTAATTGCACTGTGTATACTTGCGGCATGGAAGCTGAGGGATGCGAGAAGCGGTTATTCGTCGAATTAAAGGATGCCAGAAGGTTCGGTTTCCAATTTTTCCAGCATCATCTTCAGCGCGCTTGAGATGTCATCGGAGTCGATGACGCCCGGGAGAACCGATAATAAATAGATTCAATGGTTATTTCCTATATTAATTGATTTTTTAACCTTTTCAGAGAATACTGTGTGGGATCATCCAGTACTATCGCTATTATATCAATGTGATGGAGGGGAGATTATGTTTTACAAAAGGGATGGTTCCGGATACAAAGAAGCTCTGGAAGGGATACTGATGAAAACCCTCGTGTACGGTACAAACACCCTCCTCGCAGAGTTCAGATTGGAGAAGGGGAGGGTGCTCCCGAAGCATCGCCATCCGCATGAGCAGACGGGGTATCTGGTCTCCGGCCGGCTTAACCTGACTATCGGTGATGAGACCTTCCCCGCGGGTCCGGGGGACAGCTGGTCTATCCCCGGTGAGGTGGAGCACAGCGCCGAGGTTATCGAGGATGCCGTTGCCATTGAGGTGTTCTCACCCCTTAGAGAAGATTACCTCCCGGAGCAATAGATTCGTTCCGGTCTATGAATGTATCGTCACTATCTCTTCTTAATCTTCAGCTCCAATCGATGATAGGGCTGCAGGGTATCGATTGCCTCTATCGGCTCCGGCGGTCGCCAGGCGTAGAAGTTGATGATCACCTTTTCGGGAGTGAAATCGACGATGACGAAGCCATTCTTTTCGACGGGCTTCAATCCCTCCTCGACGACGAGTTCTGTTGGCGGCTCGGAAACCATGCCGCGAAAGGCTGATGGGAATGCGCGCGGGCCGGTACCGACCGAGCCGGACGCAACGACGATTACGGGATTATCGCTGAGATCGAGGTCGCCGCTCTTGAGCATTCTCCCTTCGGCCTGATTGTGAATGTCACCGCAGATGAAGACGGGAAGACATTTCTTCATCTCGGATGCTGCTTTTACTATTCGATTATGCTGCAGAAACCATCCCTCCTGCCACATGTACTTCGGCTCTGCCGTGGTGAGCTTTCCGTCTTCACCGCGTATATCGGGATACCACTCCATCCACTTCCCGGCACTCCACCCGTATATGACCCCCGGAAGATGGAACAGGTGAACGGTCTCTTCGGCGCGCATCCTATCGACAAGCCATTCCTCTGCGGCGCGATGGGTGAAAACGGCATCCTTCCCGGTCAGAGTGACGAATCGCCGGCTCTCGTATAATAATCCCTCGAAGAGCTTCCCATATCGGAGAGTTCCATAGCACTCTGAAACCCCTTTCGGACGATCCGGTTCACCGGTAGCCGGCAGAGTCTGCGGCCGGTTTTTGTCGGGAAGAAATTCCGGCAGATAGAGCTTCTGTGAGGAGCGACCCAGATCGAGCATGAACTCATCGGGTGGGAATGAAACACCGCCCTTATAGAATGGCGAGCGCCATCCCAGAAGAAGGAGTTTGAGGTAGAAGCCCTGTTCCTCCTTCTCGGCGATATCGTTCTCGAAATAGTCGTGATCGTCCATGATGAAGAAGGTGGGCACTGAGCGGCATGCTGTTCCGTACAGATAGGCTAACTGCGGGCTCGCTGCCTTTTTCAGGACCTCCTCATTTTCAGTACCCAGCGCCGGTTTCGTGCGATCGAATTCGCCGACGTAGAATTTCGACCGCGGAGAGGCTCCCATGACGCGGGAGGATTTATCGTAAAGCAGATCGAAGTAGATGTGATCGCCGCTGGAGATAACGGCATCCGGCTTGAAGGAGAGAGCCTTGTTCAACAGTTTTATCCTGGTGGAAAGGGGGAGGGGACCCAGTTTGAACCATTCGATGTGCGCATCATGGCCCCCGAGGCCGGTGTATATCAGCAGCCGGAGGTGCCTGGGGTTGGCCTCCGGTGCGGGGAAGGTCGCAAGCGGCCACGGATCACAGAGCTTATTCCCCTCGGCATCCAGCAGCACCAGCTGATAGGTTGTATCAGGATTTAAATTCGGCGCATCGAAGTACCAGAAAAACCCCTGGGTGTCGGTCATCTTTCCCGGAAAGCTCCCTACCCCCTCTATATTCAGGCGGGGCGGTTCTGAAAAAGCCTTACTGAATGAGACCTTGATGAGCATGCGATTGTGATTCGCCGTCGGCAGGATATGGAATACCGGACCTGCATTCCAGGCGGGATCGATGTTATGCACATATTCCAGTGGACCATAATGCCGTAACAGGAAGAGAGCAACGAAGATAACAATGATGATAATTACTATTATGAGGACTTTACGTTTCATCGAGGACCTCCTTACGGATGTATATTCAAAGGTGCTTCATCGGATAAGTGAACAATAATTGTAGTATAATATTGCGATATAGTCAATAATATTAATTATAAGGCGCAACGCTGCGAGAGCACTGGAAGCGTGGGGCGTGGTAATTTATTTGAGGAGGATATGAATGCACAATGCGTGTTGGCGAATCTCTCATCCACCGTTAAGTAAACGGACGAAGAAAGACAGAGAGATACGCGATTTCATCACGCCGCCTGAGCGATGCAATGAGAGCCTTCGCGAAGTGATATGAGAAATATCTTATGCTGATCCGAGCATGCGGTCGAATAGCTTCACCGCTTCGACGGCATCCTCGCCGTAGGCGTCAACCATCATATCGTCTGCCAGTTGCTGTGAGGTGCATGCGCCGCCAATGGCAATCTTAACCTTCTCGCGAAGTCCCGCCTCTTTGAGCGCGTCGACCAGATCCTTGATGCTCCCTATCATGGTGGTGAGCAGCACCGAGAGAGCAATTCCTCCTGCGGAAGAATCTTTTACCTTTTCGACAATCTGATCCTCGTGAACGTCCACACCCAGGTCGATGATATTGTATCCGCCGGCCGAGAGGAGCATTCCTACAATGTTTTTCCCGATGTCATGAATATCTCCCTTTGCTGTTGCCAGAATGACCGTGCCCTTTGTCATTGTTTCGGCCTTGTCTATTTTATCTTCGAGAAGGGTCATGCCATCCTTGACAACCTCGCCGGAGAGAACCAGCTCCGAGAGATAATATTCCCCTGACTGGAACTTCTCACCGACCACTGCAAGTCCGCTGCTGATACCCCCCTCGATTATCTCCAGAGGGTGAATCCCCTCGTCAAGGCATTTCTGAATAACATCCTTGATCCCGTCGATGTCCAGATCAACAACAGCCCTGTGTACTGCTCCAATCGGTTCTTTCATGTTCACACCTCGTCATATGTGTTTTCTCGATGAATCGTGCAGGTTCCGTTCAGCTTCTGAGTGAACGTTTCGATACAATGAAGAACTTGTCAAGCGATATACGTGCTCGCGGGAGCCTCCATTTTCAGGCTCGCGGTAAAAAGTTCTTGCAACGTGCCTTTTATGCTTATAGAGTCACCGTAGAGGTTGCATCGAAGTTATTGCGTTATCCTTTTCCACACTGTCAGGGCATGATGCGTGATAGTGAACAGTACTGTCCTGATGCAGGTTTACCTATCTTCTATCACATAATTACTAAGGAGTGAGGTGTTTATGGAATCCAAGAATAAGCATTGGATGTTCAAGAAACGTATTTTTTTCAGGTTGGCGATGTGTCTGTGTTTTGCACTGTTCTTCGGCATGTTGCAGTTTCCCTATGCTCAGGATGCACCGGTTATCAAGGTCATCACTGTCGACGATGTTACGGAGAATGCCAGTGCTGTCGGCATAACGCCGGCATCGATCCGTGCGCATCATCAGGCGCTGTATCGCATTGCCACCAAAGCTGAAGGGCTCGATGCCGGCATTCGGATGAATGCTGCAGGAAAGGAAGCGGCTGACTATCTCCTTGCAGCATACAAGAAAGCAGGTCTCCAGAAGGTGAGATTCGAGGAGTTCTATCCCAATCGGTGGTGGCCGGAAAAATACGAAGCCGTCCTTCTCGGCGGCGACGGGAAGAAGGATGAAAAGCTCCTGGCTTTTCCCCTCTGGCACTGCGAGAAAGCAGATAATCTGGAACTGGAGGTCGTCTATGCCGGTTTCGGGACGAGCGGCGAATTCAGAGGGCTCGATGTCGAGGGGAAGGCTGTCCTCATCGATATGAAGCGAATACTCCATTTTATCGCCTCCTATCGGTATACCAAGGCGCTCGAGCGCGCAAAGGACAAGGGCGCCCTGGCGATCATCGTTGCCGAAACGAGAATCGATTCGCCCAGCGGCAATCCTGTCGGGAGCTGTGGAAAGATAAAGGATCAGAAAGGCCAGAAACCTGAGCTTTTTCCACTACCGGTTTTCAGCATCGGGAAGTCGGACGGGGTGAAGCTTAAAGAGCGATTGGAGCAGGGGACCGCGAAGGTGCGGCTTACCCTCACGTATAGCCTCGCTCAGGCGAAGGCGGTCAACGTGGTAGGTGAGCTCCCCGGAAACGGAAGTATTGATGAATACGTTGTTGTGGGTGGTCACTACGACTCGTGGTTTGACGGTGCCATCGATAATCTGGGCTCTCAGGCGAGCATTCTCGAGATGGCGAAGTATTTTGCGAAAATCCCGCAGGAGAAACGGCAGCGAAATATCATCTTCGTATCCATGTTCGGCCACGAGTTCGAGAATGACTCTATGGGGCAGGCTGCCTTCGTTGAAAAGCATGCCGACATCCACGATAAGATAACCTGTTTCCTCGACATCGACGGCTCGGGTTCCTGGGGATATGAGGAGAAAGACGATACGGGCACTATCCTGCCGACCGGTATGGATGATAAGGCGGGCATCTTTACGACCAGCTTTGCGCTGACCGCGCTCGCCCGCGAAGCTGTTTTCGGTCTTGCGAAGGGCCCCTGGGCTCAGTATCCGCTCAATTCATTTGTTGCCGATATCGGCGGTCCCATCGGTGATGCGGGCTTCTCCAACCTGCTCATTATATCAAAGCATATCTACTATCACAGCAGGCTCGATACCATCGATCGCATAACGCCCGATCAGGTCTATCGGCGAACCCTGATGAACCTCAGGATCATACAGGGGCTCCTCGATTCGCCAGCGGGATACCTCATCGGCGTGAACACCAATCCGAGCAGAAAGTTCAAGGAGGGCGAGGAAGCGAAGCCGGATCTTCCGCGTGAAGCGGTGCCGAAGAATCCCAATCCCTGGATTGAGGGACCGCCAACGGATCTCTCCATGCACATCATTCCCAATAAACCGCGCCTCTTTTCACCGGTAATTGTCTGGCCTACATTTTTCAGGGCAGATGATGTGATCATGGCTGATCAAATAAGCTGGAAACTCGGTGCGCTGGGGTGCACAACGAATAAGATTGCAACTGGTACTATCTTCATCATCCCCGGTACCAAGACCATTACCCTGTCGATTACCGACGGCAAGGGGAGGACTACGTCGGTTCAGCGTGAAATTGAGGTCACCTGGTAGTCTTATTTATGCTGTAATGGGAAAGGGGCAGCTCAGGCTGCCCCTTTTTCAGGTAATGGTATCGGCTCTATCCACCGGTACCGGAATATCGTGTCGAAGCGCGGTCAGGAATCCCTTGAAGATTCGCAGGGCGAAGAAAGCAAGCGAGCTCAGCCGTTTATCCTAGAGAGCATTGAGGAGAGGTGAAGGAGGGCGCGTGAGATGAATGGCCTCGATCAGCAGGTGTGAAAATGCGTTCCCGGCAAGAGGCTCTGTTATTATTTGTACCATTGAATTCTCAATGCTGCGTATCATCACCCTACACCTCAATCCCCAGAAAGATACGGATGAGGTATCCGATACCGAAGGATATCAGAGCAACTCCCAGGCTGATTGATGCCATCTCGGTAAATCTCTTTCTGAAAGAGAGATCCCTCGCCACCGAGATGTAGAAGGTGAAGAGGAAAATGATAATCAGCGCATTGAGAATGGTGAACCCGAGACAGAGGAGATAGTCTGCAAAGATAAGGTAGGGAAAGATGAGTATGATAACGGTCAGGATGTAGGCGATCCCTGTATAGACTGATGATTTCACGGGATCCTGCTCGCCTGATTCGGCCTTGGTGGAGAGATATTCCGATGCGGACATGGAGAGGGAGGCGGCAATGCCCGTTATGAGGCCTGCCAGTGCTATCAGACGAGTGTTCTGCAATGCGAAGGTGAGCCCCGCCAGCGCGCCGGTCAGTTCAACCAGTGCATCGTTGAGACCGAGCACCACGGAGCCGACGTAGTTCAACCGTTCTTCGTTGATGAGATCAATCAGCTCGTGCTCATGCCTGTCCTCGTCATCAACGATGCTCTGTACTTCCGGGAGATCCCGGGCAATCTCATTGTACACCGACTGTGCTGAAATCTCTCCGCGCTCCATCAGCTTTATACTGAAGGTGATGCCGAAGATTTTGGCAATCCAGTAAAACTTGAATATCTTCCACCTGCTTGCTTTTACGTCCCTGCCGGTATATCTTTTCCAGAAATCATAGTGCCGCAGCTCATCATCAGCAATTTTCTTCAGTACCTCGCTGTTAGGACCGGTAATGGACTGCGAGAGTTTCAGATAAATGAAATGCTCGGTAATCTCGTTCCGCTGTGATTCAAGGATAACCTTCATATGTTTATCCTTCAGCATCATACACCTCTCCTGTCAGTATTCTGCTGTGCAGGTTCACGCCGCTCTGATTGGAAGTGGACACTCCATCGAAAAGTTATTCTCACTATGATAGCGTCGAGTATAGGATGAATTGATAATCATATTGTGTCAATAGAATATTCTCTCGGCTGTTCTCAGGGTGTTGTTTCATTTACATCGCGGAGGTGACAGATTGATGGTTTAACAGTATTCGCTTTTAAATGTTCAATGTAGTAACATCGCCAATCGTTTAAAACAGAGAGAGTCATCACGGGAGGCATGTTATGAAAATTGAAACGACACTCTATGTACACAGGAACATTCTTGATTTGCTGAACAGAGGTGCTGCAGAACTCGGAGTATCGAGAACGCTCATTGTTAAACATCTCATACAACAGATGATGAGCATCGATCGACGTGCATATTCTGGAATCAAATATCAGGAGAGAGATCGAAAGGAGAGCTGGTACCGGCTGCATATCAGTTTAAACGAATACGAATATGAGTACTGTCTGGATATGCGTAAATTTTTTAAAATGTCTGTTTCTTATATTCTTGCGTGGGCTGTATTGATATATTTGGGTACAATGATTAAAAAATTTGTCAATGGGAATTTAGGAACCGATAACTATCGATTTGTTAATTACCTATATGTATGCAAAATATACGATGATTCTATATGCTGGCAGATATACTGGGGAATACCGCAAAAACTGCTGCATTAATGCCTTCAATATCATTAAATATGCAGAAAGCACCGCTCCAGGGTAGCCATGAGGGCGATATTGTGTTCATTTGCCGCTTCGATAACCAGTGCATCATTCAGCGATCCGGCAGGCCACACCACGGCGGTTACCCCCTCCTTCCCGACAGTATCGATGCTGTCACGCTGTGGGAAGAAAGCATCGGAGGACATAACAGCATCTTTCAGAATATGCCCCTTTTTCTTCGCCTTGTCGATGGCCTGCTCGACGGCACCGATACGCTCCTGTTCACCGGTACCGACCGCTATGGCGGCACCATTCCTGACGAAGACAATGCCGTTCGATCGAACATTGATATTGACGTACCAGGCGGTGAGGCAGTCTTCGAGTTCCTGCTCGGTGGGCTTCCGCTTGACCTCGTAGTTCTGGCCCTTATTTTTTCCCGGATCTGAATTCGGTATCATCGGATCGGTGATAAAGTCCGCCGCTGTTCGAATCCTGGTGAGATAGGGAATTTCAATGGCAAGGGTCCCGTCGGCGAGATTCCTGATATTATAATAGCCGTCGATAGGATCGCCTATGTATTTCGGTATTCGGCCGAGGTTGTTCATTCTGATAACACGGATTGCATTGTTCAGCTTCCTGGTGCCCTCATTGCGATTGAGTATCTCCAGTGCATTCTTCTCATAATCCGGTGCGATAATCCCCTCGACGAAGCTCTCCATTATCGCCTCGGCGGTGGCCTCATCAACGGTGACGTTAAAGCCAACGATGGATCCAAAGGCGCTTCGCTCATCGGCGTCACGAGCGATGCGGTATATCCTGTCGAGCGATTCATCCTCTGTCTGCACCTTGAATCCGCAGGGATTGACATGCTTCATGACCGCGCAGGCCGGTTTGCTGAAGTACTTCAGAATGTTCTGCGCCTGGCTCATATCCTGCAAATTGGTCAGAGAAAGTCCTGCCTTCCCCCCCTTCAGGATTTCAAGATTGCCTACCGAAAGGTGAGGATTATCTGTCGGCCGGTATGCGGCGAATGGCTGATGGGGATTGGTTCCGTATCGCAGCGCATAGGAGACCCGCTTCAGTGAGTATCGCCTGTCACCGATGATGAGAGCAGCCTCGTCGGGGAAATCGCTCTCAATGGCAGTTTTATATGCGTCCCTGAATGATGAAACATCTGTTGGCATATTATTTTACCTCGTGTCGATTCTTTAGTGCTACTGTTGCCGCTTCTCTGCGGTAGACGGCCGCTGCAGCAACCCTGAAATCATCTTCTCCGGTATTGGGGCCGAGCGCGTCGTACAGTGCGGTGACCGCTTCCTCCGCATTCCGGTAAGGAATCTCAATCTCAATCGGCTCACCGGCGAAAGAGGGGAGGGGATTGATGTTTTTGCCGGTATAGGTCGCTATCATCCTGCCCGTTCCCGGGACGAGGGGAAGCTCAAAGTAGTTCCGGAGAGCCGAACCGTTCTCGCCCCGCTTGATGATGCTCAAAGCCGCTCCCCTGAAAATACAGCCGCTTATCCGCGGGGTATAGTTGGGCTCATCGGGTTCGTACTCCCATCGGTGAAGCGCCGCATCCAGCACACCTGTCGGCCGCTCGGCACGTGCAAAATGAGGGGGAATATCCTCGGTCTGTTTCCCGTTGCTCACGGCGATTCCGGCCTCTATGATGATAGCCGGGTAGATGAGCAGGTCCGGATCTCCTGTTCGCAGGATCTCCTCATCAGTCGGTTTTACGATAATTCTATCTTCTACCCTCTCGAGTTTTCGGGCCTGACTCGAAGGGCTCCGTCCTGTAATCGCGTACATGACAACCTCATCACCGTCAGGACTTGTACCGATAACTATCAGTCGACCGGGATATTCCATATTCCTCAGCGGTTCCAGTTCTGGCATAACAGCAACTCCTCTCTTTTATTTTTCCAGAATGCGGACCTTCCTGCCCTCGATCCGCAGCCTTCCCTCGCAGTAGAGCTTAATTGCTTCCGGAAGAACCTCATGTTCGATGCTCAAGCCGCGCTCCTTGAAGCTCTCGAAGGTATCATCCTTTCTGATGGGATTGACGCCCTGGAGAATTATCGGCCCGGTATCACATCCGCTATCGACGAAGTGGACGGTGCAGCCGCTCACCTTTACTCCGTAGCGCCAGGCATCACCATATCCGTCAGTGCCGGGAAAGCTTGGCAGAAGAGCGGGATGGATGTTTATGATTCTGTTTTGATATCGGTTGATAAAGTGCGGGGTGAGCAGCAGCATATATCCTGCCAGAACAACCAGCTCGACCTCGTGTTCCGTGAGGATATTGAGTATCTCCGCTTCATATTCCTCTCTCTTCTGAAACTTTCCCGGATCAATGAAGAATGCCGGTATATTGTGGTTCCGCGCCCGTATCAGCCCGTAGGCGTCCATGCGATCTGATATGACGCATCGTATAGTTATCGGGAGATATCCGGACTCCGTCTTGTCGATTATCGATTGGAGATTGGTTCCTGATCCCGAGATGAGAACAGCTATGTTTTTTTTCATCTCTTTTCTCTCGTCACTTCAATGGCGGTGTAAGCGACCTTTTCTCTGGACAGAGCTGACGGTTTTTTTACCCTGACTGAAACTCGTGAGACGTTGAAGTTGCTTATTATCCGCTGGGCGATGCACTCAGCGAGCGTTTCTATGAGATTGTAATGTTTTTTCTCTATCTCTTTACGAATATGATGATAGACCTCGGTGTAGTCAATGGTATCATCGATATTATCTGTTTCAGCAGCCCTGATGACCGAGGTGTGCAACTCAAGATCGACAATAATTTCTTGCTTTTTTTCGCGCTCCTCTTCTCCGATGCCAGTGCTGCACCAGAAGGGAGCATCTTTTATCACAATCTTGTCCATCAATTGATGAGTCGCAGGAATTCCTCTCTCGTCTTGCTGTTTGTCATGAATATCCCCCGCACCACCGAGGTGATGGTCGACGTGCCCGGTTTTTTGATTCCTCGCATCTCAATGCACATGTGCCGTGCTTTAACCACCACTGCGGCTCCTTTCGGATTCAGATATTTCATGATTGCTTCGGCGATCTCGGTGGTTAATCGCTCCTGAACCTGAAGCTGTTTGCTGAAAAGATCCACGAGCCGAACGAGCTTGCTAATGCCCACTATTCGCTTGTTCTGGGGGATGTAAGCGATATCGCATGTTCCGAAGAAAGGTACGATGTGATGCTCACACATGGAGTAGAAGGGGATATCTTTGATAATCACCATTTCATCGTGTTCGAGCTCGTGGGTTTTGCCCAGGAGTGTCGCTACGGTGCTCTTTTCAGTGCCAAATATCTCCTCATACATATCCGCCACTCGCTGGGGTGTTTCCATGAGTCCGTCCCGCTTGGGATCTTCGCCTATCGCTTCAATGATTTCGTAAATAGCTTTCTTTATTTTTTCCTTATCAACCACGTTAACCTCCCTTTCCACGGTTGAGCAGTCGGGGGCTGCCGGAATGGTTCGAATCTCCGGGAATTGCAGGAGCTTTTCATTCCTGCCATCACTGCGATTTGCCCGGTGTGGGACGAATAGAGGTGATTTTTAGAAAATGAATCTCACTCATATCAGGCAACTCTGTCTGCATCTTCTCAGAATATAAAAGACTGTTCATGATTTGATATCAAATAACAGATAATACGCTGTTACCGTCAATAGTTTTTTCCCCAACTGAGTGAAGATGATGATGTTATCCTCTCAGGTGATTGGAGAGATCGCGGGTGAGTCTCAGCGCTTTCTCAGCAAGAGGAACCGTAAGGGTCCCGGTTCCGCAGCTCGGGGTGATGATAGCGGAGCTGAGCACATCCTCCTCCCGCACCCCCCTCGATGCGAGCTGTTTTATCACCGCAGTGAAATTCTTCTCGATCTGCTCAATGGTTGCCCCTTCGATCTTCTCATGAATAGTCGGGATGATCCCCCAGGCGACGACTTTCCCCTGCTCTAGAAACGAATTGAGGTTTCTGGACTGTAAAAACTTATCGAGTATCACCTCGTCAGTGGCATCGAAGTTGATAATATCGAGATCCAGGTTCAGTACCTCCTCCCAGTCAGCATCGCCGCAGCAGTGCATGCCGGGAATGCCCCCCTCTTTCCGTATCCCCTTTATGATTTCATTGAAGGAATCGATGATAAGATTGTGATCGACTGAATAGTATCCGGAGCCGATTATCGAGAGTGAGGGTTCGTCAATGAAAATGATAACGCGGGGGAATACCTCCCTCATCTTCTGTATCTGCCACCTGCTGTTCATGGTAGAATTTTTTACGATGACATCGAAGAGATCTGAGTGATAGATGGCATATTTCCCATCCTTCTTGTCGGGGATCAGGCCGTGTGTCAGTGGACCGATAACCTGCCCCTTTATAGCAGCGATCTCATCTCCTTTTCTCTTCTTTATGGTGTCAAGGAAAAAGCCGAACCCGGCACTGTGCTCATCGTCAAGTCCGAAA
>Ga0180432_10004631_pt1 | contig 18752 bp, 17 predicted proteins | sample SS_ome_10_FD_132414 | JGI IMG/M metagenome (GOLD analysis project Ga0180432, IMG submission 132414) | Hypersaline lake sediment archaeal communities from the Salton Sea, California, USA - SS_1_MS_2 metaG | ecosystem: Environmental > Aquatic > Non-marine Saline and Alkaline > Hypersaline >...
CGACGAGGCCCAGCACACCGTCTTCGGCGAGGTGATCAACAACGGCATGAGCGTGGCGGACGCGATCTCGGAGGTTGAGACCGCGACCGGCGACGATGCCCCGATCGACCCGGTGGTCATCAACTCGATCCGCCGCACGGACGAAGGCTCGCAGAACCAGCCGGGTTCCAGCGAGGATCCGAACTGAGCCGGACCGCCGCCGCCGGCGGGAAGGGGAACGGCGGGTGGGAAGGAAGCGTGCGTGTCCCGAAACCCGGGCCGGTCCGTGCCCGGGGATCTCGGTCAGGAAACCACGGCCCCGCAGAGAAACCATGGCAGCATACGAAGACAACAGCACGCTGGCGTCCCTCACGGCCCGGATCGTTTCGGTCCGGGACTCTCTTTGACCTTCCGGGCAAGCTGAAGGAACTCGAGCGGATCAACGCGGTCATGGCCGCGCCGGGCTTCTGGGACAACCCCGAGGCCGCCCGGCAGACCGTGGCGGAGCTCAAGAAGCTCAAGGCCGTCACCGAGCCGGTCGAGGCCACCCTGCACAGGAGCGAGGACTGCCAGGCCCTGCTCGAGTTGCTCGAGGAGAGCGGCGACGAGGAGGTCCAGGCCGAACTGGATGCCGAGCTGGCCGCCCTGGGCCGCGCCGTCGAACGCGTGGAGATCTTCACCCTGCTCGCCGGGCCCGACGACGCCCGCGACTGCTACTTCAACATCCAGGCCGGCACCGGCGGAGCGGACGCCCAGGACTGGGCCAGCATGCTCCTGCGCATGTACCTCCGCTATTTCGAACGCAGCGGCTACGAGGTCGAACAACTGGCCCTCAAGGACGGGGAGGAGGCCGGCATCCAGTCGGTCAACCTCAGCGTCCGCGGGCCCTACGCCTACGGGTACCTCTCCTGCGAGATGGGGGTGCATCGCCTGGTGCGGGTCTCACCCTTCAGCGCCCAGGGCAAGCGGGAGACCAGCTTCGCCGCGGTGCACGTGCAGCCGGAGGTGAGCGACATCCAGATCGAGATCGACTGGGAATCGGACGTGCGCGAGGACACCTACCGGGCCAGTGGCGCCGGCGGCCAGCATGTCAACAAGACCTCCAGCGCCGTCCGGCTCACCCACGCCCCCACCAACACCGTGGTCCAGTGCCAGAACGAGCGCTCCCAGCACAAGAACCGCTCCATGGCCCGCAGCATGCTCATGGCTCGGCTCTACCAGATGGAGCAGGCCAAACGCGACGCCCAGCTCGCTGCGGTCTGGGGCGAGAAGGGCCAGATCAGTTGGGGCAACGCCATCCGCAGCTACTTCCTCTACCCCGAGCAGCGGGTCAAGGACGCCCGCACCGGCGTGGTCACCTCCGACACGCAGGGCGTGCTCGACGGTGACATCCAGATGTTCGTGGATGCCCAGCTCCGGCACCGGGTCGCCGCGGCCCAGCGCTGAAGGAACCGCCCGGCATCACGACCCCGGACGGGCCGCCACCGGAACGAAGTCCGCCGCGGGCGGCGTTCGCGCGCCGCTGTGAACTGCCCCACGAGCGTCGATCCGCACGGCGCCGCGACATGACCCGGGCACCGGATCCCGCGGGAACGCCGCTGACCGCAGCCGGGGTGCTTACTTCCCGCCATCTTTCCCGGTCCGCACCGAGTAGCGCTGCACCAGCTCGATCAGCCTGGCCCGGGTGATGGGTTTGGCGGCATAGTCGTCGCAACCGGCTTCCAGGCACTTCCGCCGGTCGTCGGTCATGGCGTGTGCGGTCAGGGCGATGATGGGCCCCCGGTAACCGCGTGACCGGAGCTCCCGGGTGGCTCCGTAGCCGTCGAGCACCGGCATCTGCATGTCCATCAGGACCACATCGTAGGGGCGGTGCTCCGAGGCGGCGGCTTGTACGGCCTGCACCGCCTGCTGGCCGTCCTCCACGGCAAACACCTCGGCGCCGGCCTGCTTCAGCAGCGTTTCGATCAGCCGGCGGTTGTCGGGCCCGTCCTCGGCGAGCAGGACGCGGCACGCCAGCCGGTCGGATGCCGGAGGCGTCGGCTGCGGATCAGGCGGCGCCGGCTCCGGAACAGCGGTCGCCGGGCCCGCCAGGTGCGTGCCGGCGATGCGGGTGGCGATCGTCAGGCTGAACGTGCTGCCCCGCCCGGGACTGCTGCCGGCAGAGAGGTCGCCACCCAGCAGCCGGGCCAGTCGCTTGCTGATGGCCAGTCCCAGACCGGTGCCGCCGTGCTCGCGCGTGGTGGAGGAGTCGGCCTGGGAGAAGGGCTCGAAGATGGCGCCCAGGTTTTCCGGTTTGACGCCGATCCCGGTGTCGACGACGTCGAACTGGAGGAGGTCGTCTCGCGGTCCGCCGGCCTGCTGCGGCGGCCGGGCCGGGTAGCGGGCCACCACCCGCACGCCGCCCCGTTTGGTGAACTTGATGGCGTTGCCCACCAGGTTGATCAGGATCTGCTTCAGCCGTGTGGGATCGGTGATGATGGTCTCGGGCAGCCGCCCGTCCGTGCTGACCTCCAGCGACAGTCCGGCCTGATCGGCGCGGACCTTCATCAGGGCATACACGTCGGCCAGCAGGGTCTGCGGAGTACAGCGGAGCCCCTCCACCTCCAGCCGGTCGGCTTCGATCTTGGAGAGGTCGAGGATGCCGTTGATGATCTCCAGCAGATGATCGGCGTTCCGCGTGATGGTGGCCAGGTGGGCCGCCCGCTCCGTCCGGGCGAACCTGCACTGCCGCGGGCAGCCCTCCGCCATCAGGTCGATGTAGCCCAGGATGGCGCTCATGGGGGTGCGGATCTCGTGGCTCATGTTGGCCAGGAATTCACTCTTGACCCGCGTGGCCGCCTCGGCGGATTCCCGGGCCGCGGCGATGTCCTCCATCATGTTGATGGCGACGACCTGCATCTCCTGAAGCCGGGCCCGATCTTGGGCGAGCTCGTGTTCGCGGTCCTCGGATTCGCGGAGTTTGTCGGCCAGGGCCTCGCCGAGCTGGCGCTCCGTTCGCGCTTTGTCCTCCAGCCGTTGGAGGATGTCCTCGATCTTCGTGAACTGCTCCACGACCAGTTGAGCGGTGATGTCGGAGGCTTGCCGGGAAACGCGCACCTCCTCCCGGAGCATGGCGTTCTCTTTGCGGAGGGACTGCATCGACTGTTCCGAGTATTCCGTGGCCATCACCATCACCCGCAGCCCGGCGACGACCGCCTCGCGGCCGGCGCCGACTGTTGAACCAGTCGCAGGGCTGTGTCCGCTGCGTCCCTGATCACCCGGGCACCCGCCGGGCCGGCGACCCCCACCACATGGACGGGCGGCAACGGCCGGTCGCATACTTCCGGCAGCACCGCCAGCAGGTAGGCCAGGCCCGCCCCGTGGCCGTAAGCCGGCGGCGCTGCGCCCGACAACTCCGCGGGGCTCGTCACCTGCACGCCGGCCGCCTGGTCCTCCGTGTCCAGGGCGTCCACGAACACGACGCGCTCGGCTCCGTCCACAAACCGCAGCAGGTCCAGCCCCGCCAGCCCGCCGTCGATCAGTTCCACGCCCTCGGGCAGCTCGCACCGGGCCAGGTGCTCGAGGACGTGCGGCCCGGCAGCGTCCCTCGGCACGTAGCGGTTCCCAACACAGATGATTCGTCGCCCGCCCATACCTACAGCGTCCAGGGGCCTGCCCCCCGCCCCTTGCCCAGGGCGTGGACGGTGCAGACCAGGCACGGATCGAAGGAGCGAACCACGTGTCCCAATTCCACCGGATTGGCCGGATTGCCCACCGGCGTGCCCACCAGCGCTTCCTCCCAGGGGCCGCGGACGTCACTTGCGTCCCGTGGCGATCCGTTCCAGGCGGTAGGGGTGACGATCTGGTAGGACACGATGCGGCCGTGGGCGATCTCCACCCAGTGCCCCAGGGCGCCGCGGGTGGCCTCGGTCAGGCCGATCCCGACCCCCGTCTCCAGGCGGGCTCCGGGCACGTAACAGGTGGCATCGGGGGGGATCTCGGCCAGCCAGGTTTCCAGGACCGGCAGCAGTACGGCGGGTCGGGTGAGCCGGGCCAACTGCCGCGTAAACGCGGTCACGCCGGGCTCGGCGACCAACTCCAGCGTCAGCGGGTCCCGCATGCTCAGCAGCTCGGCCAGCGGCCCGGTCTCGGCCGGCTGCCCGTCGTAACGCGGGGCCTTGGCCCAGGAGTACTTGCCGCCCTCGTCGCCCGAGGCATAGGGCCGCGTCTCGCCGGCGGATGGATGCCGCCCCCCGGGATAGTCCACGTACCAGGAGTGCTTCACGTGCTCCTCGACGCGGGTCTGGTCGAAGGGGGCTTGCTCGAGTCGGCGATAGAAGCCCGGAGGCATGAGCTCTGCGCCGCCGGGGCGCGGGCAGGGCACGGCGCAATCGGGCGGGAGGGGGAATCCACCGACGCACAGCAGGTTGGCATGCCCGCGGCCCAACTGCTCCAGGCCCAGGACCCGAGCCACCTGGAGGAAGAACCCCAGATCGCTCTCCCGGTGAGCGGGCCGCTCCTCCAGCCAACTGTCCAGGTCGGCTCGGCTGCGCACCTGATGCCAGCGTTCCAGCGGGCAGCCCAGGACCTGCCGCTCATACCAGCGGCGGAACCCTGCCAGCAGGCTGCGACACTGGAGCAGGTCCGCGGCACTCGGCACGGTGACCACACCGCCGGGCACCATGTAGGAGGAGTGGGGCCACTGGCCGCCGAGGATGGCCACGATCTCCAGCAGACGCTTGCTCCAGCGGATCGACTCGATCGCGGAGCTGCCCTTCATGGGGGCATAGCGGTGCACGGCTGTTTCATGGAAGGGTCGCGACTCGTAGGCCGGGTTGGCGAAATCGGGCAGGTACATCAGCATGGTCTGCCGGACATCGCTCTGCACCATCTCCACCGCCAGGGCGACGTTCTGGATCCGCACCGCGTCCGGCGGGGGTTCGACCCTGCTGATGGCGTTGAGGGCCCGCGCCGCAGCGACCAGATGAGCGGTGCTGCAGATCCCGCACACCCGCGGCGTGATGACCAGGCCGTCGAGGGCACCGCGCCCGATGAGGATGTTCTCGATCCCGCGGAACATGGTTCCGCAACTCCAGGCGTCGACCACCACGCCGTCCTCGATCTGGACCCGAATGGCCAGATCGCCCTCCACGCGGTTGAGGGGCACGTTGAGGGTGTGCCGCTCGCGCACGACCTTCCCTGCGAGGTGGGCTTCGGGATCCGCTGCGGTGGTGGTCAGACTGCTAGACACGGGTCTTGCGCTCCTTGAGACGTGCCGGCGCGGCGGCCGCGGCCATGCCCTTGTAGGCTAGGTAGTGAGCCCGATCCACGCCGTCGGGCAACTGGGTGGGAATGCCCTCGATGTTGCTGGTCTCGAAGAACGGATAGGGCTGCGGGAAGTCGGGGCGAGTGCAGCCGAAGCAGGGCACGCCCACGCGGGTCTTCGAACTGCGGCGGTTCCAGAGCACGCGGTTGCACGGTCCGTAGGCCAGCGGCCCGTGGCAGCCCATGTGGAAGAACAGGCAACCCTTGTCGCCGAAGTCCTGCTCTTCCACCCGGTACTCGTGGTACTCGTTCCGGGTGCAGCCCTGATGCACCAGCATGCCGTACCAGGCTTCCGGACAGTGGAAACGGTCCAGGCCGAGGGTGGCACCGCTGTGCAGGGCGCTGAGCGTGCCCAGGATGACGTCCGGGTGGCAGGGGCAGCCCGGCAGGTTGATGACCGGCAGCCCGGCGGGGGTGCGGAATCCGGCCCCCAGGAACCCGCCGAGGCGTTCCTTGAGGAACTGCATGCCACAGGCCTCGATCTCGCCGTCGGCGCCGATGCCGCCGAAGCTGGCGCAGGTGCCCACGGCCAGCACGTGCCCGGCCCGGCGAGCCATGGCCGCCACCAGGTCCTTGCGTGGTTGTCCGTTGTATACGTCGAACATCCCCGTGCCGGCCGGTCCGCGCACCACGGCGCCCTCCACGCAGAGGATGTCCAGCGGCCGGGCGCCCGAGACAAGCTCCGCCAGCAGCCGCTCGTGGTGGGTGTGTGCATCGGTGGAGAACGACGGGTGCCAGAGCAGCTCGATATCCAGTGCCCCCAGCGCCTCCACCACATCAGGGGTTTCCGCGCAGAGCAGAGACATGGAGTCGCCGCCGCATCCGCCGCACTGGAGCCAGTACAGGGTGGTGCTCATGTTGTGCTCCCGCACCGGCGTCCCCTAGCCGGCCGCTGATTGCTCCTGCAGGGCGTCCGTCCGCGCCGGCGCCTCGTATCTGGGGGCCAGGCCCTGCCGAGCCAGCAGGTCGTTGACCTCCCGTTTCAACTCCACCATCCGGTGTTCCCGGCCCGCGATGTTGGAAACCAGCACCTCCAGCCGACGCTTCGCCTCGGTTACCTCCGCCACCCGCTGCTTCAGCTCGTCCTCGGCACGCTTCCGGTCGCTGATGTCCACGAAGCTCTCCAGCAGCACCGCCTGGCCGCCCAGCTCCATGCGGGTCACCGTCTTCATCACCTGCAGCCGCCGCCCGTCGATGGTCAGCAGCACCCGGTCGGATGCCTCCAGGCTACGGTCGTTTCCTTCCAGCGGGCAGTCGCCCTCGTCCTGCGGGCAGATGAAGCGGTGGCAGAGGTGCCCCGTGATCGTCTCCCGGGGCGCTCCGATCATGGCGGCGGCGGCCGGGTTCACATCCAGGATCCGATGGCTGGTGGCGTCGATGACCACGATGCCCGCCTGCACCGAGTTCAGCAGGGTCTGCAATCGCTGTTCGCTCGCCCGCAACGCCGCCTCGGCATGCTGGCGGGCGTGGATGGCGCGCCCCTGCTGCACGTTCTGGAAGGCGAGCTGGGAGATCTGGTTGGCCATCAGGAACAGCGCCCGGGCCACGCTCCGGAAGCGCTCGGTCGACATGACCGTCACCTCCGCCAGGGCGGCTCGGAACTCGTGTTCGTCTGCGCCGATCTCGCGGGCGTAGCCCAGCATGCGCTCCTCGTCCAGGTCGCGGTTGCGGACCTGCCCAACCAGCCAGATGCCGATCCGCTGCTCGCCCACGTAGATGCTGGCCCCTGCGTCCCACAACCCGCCGCTCAGACAGGGTTGTACGTTCGGGCCGTGCGGGTTGGGACGCCCCAGCATGGCGTCCGAATGCATGCAGTTGCGGGCGCCCTTCTCGGTCTGGCGGATGATGTCGTTGCACAGCCGGCAGAAGTTGCTCGGGGCGGTGATGGGCCGTCCGTCCGTGTCCGTGATGATGGAGGCCACGCCCGTGGCCTCGGCGAACGCGTTCTGCAGCTCCTGGATGCCCCGGGTGTCGAAGATGTCCTCGAAGCGGTACTCACCGCCCTCCTCCTCGGGTCGCGTCAGCACGTCCAGGCGCACCCGCATCTCGGCCTCGGCCCGCTTGCGGGCCGTGATGTCCAGGGCCGTGAGGGTCAGGGCATCACGGGATTGGTCGAACTCGACGGGCATGCAGTTCAGCAGCACCTCGATGATCGAATCGTCCTGGCGGCGCCAGCGCGATTCGCAGGTGGCCTGCCCGCTGCCGGCCACCTGCTCGCGAAGCGCCGCCTCGCACTCGCGGCATTCGTCGTCATCGGTGTGCAGCATCCGCGGGGACTGATCCAGCAGCTCCTCCGCGGCGAAGCCCGTCATCCGACAGAGATGCTCGTTCACCTGGCGGAAGCGGCCGTCGACGATCAGGGCGATCCCCGTCGGCGCCGCCCGAACGATGCTCGCCAATCGGGCTTCGCTCTGGCGGAGGTCCACCTCGGTGCGCCGCCGCTGACGCTCGGTGTGCGTTCCGTGCCAGACGGCAAGCAGCGACGTGATCGAGAGGGCCACGAAGATCACGCCCGAGCAGATCAGCAGGCGATTTCGCACGGCGGCTACCTCGCTGCGCACATCTTCGGTGTAGACGCCGGTCCCCACGACCCAGCCCCAGGGCTCGAAGCCCTTGACGAAGGAGATCTTCGGCACGATGCGGGTGGTGTCGTCCTTCCACTGCCACAGGTACTCGACGTATCCCTCGCCGTGTTCGCGGACCGTCTGGACGCACTGCACGAACAGGCGGCGTCCCTGCGGGTCGGTGAAGGAGGAGAGGTCGCGGCCGTCCAGATCCGGCCGATACGGGTGGGCGACCATCCGCGGCTGCATGTCGTTGATCCAGAAGTAATCCTTCGCTTCCGGACCGTACTGCATGGCCCGGATCAGCATGCGGGCTTCGGCCTGGGCCTCGGACCGCGAGCACTGCCCCTCCCGCTCCAGGCGGTGCAGTTGTTCCAGAACCGAACAGGCGGATTGCGCCAGCGTCCGGATCATCTGCCGCTTGTGCTCGAAGATGCTCCGCTCGAGGGTGGGCAGAACCACCCCGAAGACGACGCCGACAAACAGCGCCAGGGTAACCAGGCTCGGACCACCGACGCGCAGCAGCCTCAGGATGGGACGATCGTGGAACACGGTTTCGCTACCAGCCGGTCCTCGCCCGGCGTGCACGCCGCCAGCAGGCTGCCCCGGTCCGCCGCTGCATCCCGCTGCGCCGCCGGCAGCTCGTACCGCAGGCGCCGAGGCGGGGCCAGCCGCGGCACACCGGGAACCCCGGCGCAGTCGCGGCGGCGGAGGCCGGAACGGGGCAGCGCGAGGCGACGCCGGCTTCTCGTTGATCGGCCAGGTCGGCGGAGGTGCGTGCAGGGCACTCGCCGCGACCGGCACGGTTGCCTCGGCGACTGCTGCTCGGGACGCAACCCGCGGGGTGGCCCGTGGAGTGGCAGAGCCGTGCTTCCCTCTGTATCGGCCCGGGATCGATCCGTGTTAAGACGCCGTCTGAATGGCTGTCGCCTTGGGGAGTGTCCGCGGGCAGGCGCCTCTGCGGGGTTGCGCAGCGGCCCGGCTCTGCGCCCGATAATCCGCGGGATGTCCGCCGCCGGAGCGTCTGCGGACCAGCCGTGGAACGCCGCGAGCCCTGCCGGGGCGGGTTGCCGAGGCCGGCTGCCGGTCGAGCCTACCGGGCGGAGCCCAGAACGGCGCCGCACTCCGGGCAGCGCAGCTCCCCGTCCATCTCGATGGGGGCGACGTACTTGCCGCCGCAGAGGGTCGAGACACAGCGCACGGCGTGCTGGCCGGTCTTCTGCTTGCATCGGGGGCATTGCACGGGGAAGTCGTCGAAACCGAACTTGCGCTCGACGAGGAAGTGGTGCTTGCAGTCGGGATTGGTGCACAGCACGTGGAAGGTCGCCGTCGTGGCCTGGGGCTGCATCTCCCTGGCGTTGGCCGGTTCCAGCATCCGGGCCAGGCCGGCCAGGAACCAGACCGCCACCAGGACGCCCACCGCAATGCCACCGTAGCGGACCTGAGGTGTCTGCCAGAACAGGTGCGGTTCCGCCCGAACAGCCGAGAACCAGTCCTTCAACCGGGTCCATTGGGCCGGGAGCCACTCATCCTTGAGGAGCAGATACCAGGTGATCAGGCGGTTGTCGCGAGGTGCCGACATGCGGAGCTTCCCGGAAATCACCGGATTGTAGAATGTCGGGAACGCCACCGTCAAACGGCCGTTTGGCCGGGCGGCGGACGCACGGGTGCCGGCCGGGGAGTCGGCCTGGAGGCCTGGCTGGCGTGAAACGCATCCCCCGGCCGGCCGACCGCCGGACGAACCCCCGCGGCGGCGCAGGCACACAAGGCGGGGTTGGGCTCAGGGCGCCACGCGGTTCCTTCGTGCGACCTGGCCAACCCCGCCGGCGCGTGCACTCCGCACCAATGGCGGTTCTGCGGTAGGGGAGGGGTTTACCCCGCGGCCTTCTTCCGTCTGGAGCAGTCCGGCGGCGGACCCCGGTTGGTTGGCATGCGAGTCGGCCGGCTCCCTCAGCCGGAAGGCATTGTCGGACGACCCAAGTGGCCGAGAAGTGCGCCCTGCGGCAGCAGCGAGCCGGCGGGCCGGACCGGGATCTTCCTGCGACGGCAATCCGTCGAAGCGAGAGCGGCGAGCGAGAGGCGTCAGTCCCAATCCGTGAGCGGTGGCAGAACTGCCAGGATTCGTTCGTTGGCCGGTGGCATGGCCAGCAGGCGGAGCGCGGCGTCGTCGACCCACCGCGCCTCGGCCACGGCTGGGTCCCGGGCGGCAGGCGTACCGTTGACGTATCGGCAGAGAACCGGATACAGCAGCAACGCCGGTTCGCTTGCCGGGTATCGCACCGGGGCCAGGACCCGCTGGGCCCGCACCTCGACGCCTGTCTCCTCGTGACACTCCCGCTCGGCGGCCTGCTGGGGAGTCTCTCCGGGGTCAATCCCGCCGCCGGGGAACTCCCAGAGCCCGGCGAACGGCCTGCCCGGCGCTCGCCGGTCGAGAAGCCACTGCCCGGAACGGACGACGACGGCGAGGGCGACCCTCCTGGCCGAGCCCGAAAACGCTCCGGACGAGTTGTTGTTCTCTAAGTCGTTTTTCATAAGTAGTTTATATCGAATCGCCCGCGCGCGGGCGAGACGGCCTGGTTGGGCTGGTCACGAGGCAACCTTCTACCCCAGCACGGGTTGTGAACAAGCTCGGCTCACGCCGGAGCGATTCGGGTAAATGCCTTTTTTATAGTAGTTTACGCAAACAACAAGAAACGGCGACAAAGGCGGCCGGTTCGTTGACACCCCCTGAGCCATCTGATATAGTCCGCGCTCGTGTGAGGCAGAGCAAGCCGGCCGGCGACGCGTTGCCCCGGCTCATCGATATGCGGCTCTTCTTGCCGTGGCGCACTTCCGGGGTTGGGCTTCGGTTCCAGCTCCGGAAGTTTTTTTGATGCCACAAGACCCGTCGCCGCAGCGATCCCTGCCGGCCGTGCGGCTCCGCGGTCGCGGAAACCGTCCGGGCAACAGAGGGAGCAGCTTGTGTCCCGCTCGCAGCAAACAGCCGGTCCGCGGGCTTGCACCTTTCGGGTGGTGAGCAACGAACCGTTGTGTCGCGACCACCTGCGGCTCAAGCTGAGTATAGCGGACTTCCCTCCGGCCGCGCCGGGGCAGTTCATTCACATCGGCCCGCCCGCCGCACCAGGCGAGGATGCCGGGGCTGGGCAGGGGTGTTGCGGCTCGGCCACGGGGGACATCGCGCCCTTCCTGCGGCGGGCGTTCAGCATCGGGGGGATGTGCGAGGCAGGGGGCGAGCAGGTGCTCGAAGTGATCTACCGGGTGGTGGGCGCCGGGACCAGGTGGATGGCGGGACTACGCCCCGGTGACCGCGTGGATGGCATCGGGCCACTGGGCGGTCGGTTCCCGTTTCCACCTCCTGGAGGCCAGGCCTGGCTGGTTGCCGGCGGTGTGGGGCTGCCGCCCCTGCAGTGGTTTGCCCGCCTGCTGCACCGGAGTGGATGGGCGCCGGTGGTGTTTGTGGGGGCTCGGAGCCGGGAGCTGTTGCCCCTCCGGCTGGACGAGACAGGCGGCCAGGTGCGGGCGGAAGCGCTCCCGGGGATCGAAGTGGTGGTGGCGACGGATGACGGGAGCATGGGGCACCACGGTTCGGTGGTGGAGGCGGTGCAGGCCCATGCCGACCGGCAGTGCCTCTCTCAGAGCGATCTGACGGTGTACACCTGCGGTCCGGAGGGAATGATCCGGGCCACGGCACGGTTCTGCGCGGGCTGGGGCGTGCGCTGCTTCGTGTGCCTGGAGCGGGCCATGGCCTGCGGGATCGGGACGTGCCAGTCGTGCGCCGTGCCGGTGCGACACGCCGAGGACGAGGACGGCTGGCGCTACGCTCTGTGCTGCACGGACGGCCCGGTGTTCGACGCGTCGGAGGTGTGTTGGGATCGGTGAGGGGACCGATCCGTGGACTTTGCGGCCCAGCGCCGTTAGACTGTTCGGTTCGATCGACCGTTGCGGCCGGGGGAGACGTGTTCCGGCCCGAGCCTGGTAGGAAGGAACGCTGCAAGTGCCCAGACCGACCAAGAACATCCGTCGCCAGAAGATGAACGCCGCTCTGGCCTGGAAGAAGGGGGATCGCGCCGGGGCCCGGAAGCTCTGGGCGGACGCCGACAAGGCCCGCAAGGAGGCCCAGGCCAAGAAGCGCAACAAGAAGAAGCCGGCCGAAGAGACCGAAGGCGGCGGCGACGCGGGTTAGCCCGCCCTTCGGGGGCAGCCCTGCGCTGCCCGAGGTGCCGGCGGCTCGAGCGAACTGTTCGCAGCCCCGGCGGTTCGCTGAAGGCGGCACGAGCGGCGGGCCTGGGCCTGGCGCTCGGATGAACAACACTCACTCGGTTTCGCTGGGAGCGACGCTCCGATGCCCGCACGGTCGTCGCCGCAGGGCAGCTAGAAACCCCGCCACTCCGCTGGCCTCGCCGAGGACAAACAGCAGCCAGTTGAACGGGTTGGGCTGACCGCCGGCTGCCGTGTTGCGGTAGTCCCAGCAGCAGGCCAACACGATCAGCAGGCCGCCGGAGCACACCAGCAGCCAATCCCGCGGGCGAATGTTCATGGGGCGTCCGACCGATTCTCGCCACAGCACGGTGACACCGGCCGCGATCATGGTGACCGACACGATCACGGGCGCCAGCACCGGCCCCACCCAGGGCACCGGAAGCAGGAACAGGATGTCCCAGGTCAGCAGAGACGCGGGCCAGCCCAGCAACACCTTCAGGAACACGTAGTAGAAGATGTCCCAAACGCCGAAGACCATCACGAAGGCGGCGAACCACTGCCGGACGTTGCGGCCCACAGCCAGGGCGCAGCCGGCCAGCAGGGCCAGCGACGCCGCCTCCCGGCCGAGTTCCGTCTTCAGTCGCCGAACGTGCTGCCGGCCTTCCGCCTCGAGCTGGTCCAGGCGGATCAGGGGGAAGAGCTCACCGGGCTCGGCACCCTCCACCAGCCGCAGCCGCATCGGTTCGTAGAGGGCCCGCAGGTAGACCACGATCGCCGCCTCGATGTAGCCGAAGGAAACCCCAAACAACAGCAGCGCCAGCAGCGTCCGTCGCAGGCTGGAAGGAGCCGGCCGGGGATTCGTCGATTGGCCTGGGTGCATGGTCCCCGCCGACAAAGCCGCCGGCTGCCCTCTGGGAAATCACGCTCGGACCGCCGCCGGGCGGGCAGCGGGCCGCAGTCACGCCATCTCGCGTTCCACCTGTTCGCAGATGAGGTGGTACGCCAGCTCGTGTGCCTCCTGCACGCGGTCCGCCGAGCAGTGGTCCGCCCGCAGGCAGAGGTCACAGTGGTCCGCCAGCTCCCCGCCGGAGCGTCCGGTGAAGCCGAGCAGCGTTGCCCCGCGACTCCTGACCTCCGCGACGGCCCGCAGCACGTTTGGCGAGGTGCCCGACACGCTCAGCACCCAGACCACATCCTCGGGGCGTACCAGGGCCTGAACCTGCCGGGAGAAGAACTGCTCGGCGCCCAGGTCGTTGCCCACCGCGGTGAGGACGGAGGTATCCGTAGTCAGGGCGACGGCCGGCAGGGCCGGCCGATCGAGCTTGAAACGGCCCAGCAGCTCGGCCGCGATGTGCTGGGCGTCCGCGGCGCTGCCGCCGTTGCCCAGCACGTACACGCGCCCGCCGGCCCGGAAGGCGGCGACGATCCGGTCCGCGATCCTCCGCAGCAGCGGCAGCTCCGGCCGCAGGGCGGCGATCACCGCCAGGTGCTCCTCCAGTCCGCTCCGCATGCGATCAGTCATCGGCGTCACCCGCGGAGCGGCCCGATCGCACCGCCGGCCGAACCGGCTGCTCCTCGGGCAACTGCCGGATTCGCTCGACCACGTTGCTGGTGCTCAGGCCCTCCAGCAGCGGCATGAGTACCACGCGCCCGCCGCCCGCCTCCACCGATTCGCGCCCCACCACGCCCCTGCCCGCCCAGTCCTGCCCCTTGACCAGCACGTCCGGCCGGAGCCGGCGGATCAACTCGCCGGGGTCGGCTTCGTCGAAGACCACCACGTAGTCCACGCTCTCCAGACCGCTGAGCACCGCCGCCCGATCCCGCTGGGTGTTGATGGGCCGCCCGGGGCCCTTGTTGAGTGAGCGCACCGAGGCATCGCTGTTCAGGCCCACCACGAGCACGGAGCCCTCCTCGCGGCACCGGGCCAGCAAGTCCACGTGGCCCGCGTGCAGAATGTCGAAGCAGCCGTTGGTGAACACCACCGTTTCACCGCGATCCCGCCGCAGGGTCAGCTCGGCGCCCAGCTCTTCCACCGTGCGAAGCTTGCCGTTGCGGCGGCCCTGCTCCAGCCGGAGCTCGGCGAGAACCTCCTCCGTGCTGATGGGCACGCAGCCGAACTTCTCCACCTCCAGGCCCCCCGCGATGTTGGCCAGCCGGGCGGCGTCCTCGAGACCGGCACCAGCCGCCACCGCCGCCGCCAGCATCGCCAGCACCGCGTCGCCGGCCCCGGTGTTGTCGTAGACGCTTCGCGGGCGGGTGGGGATGTGCGTCCAGCGGTCCCGTCCCCGGGCGAGGAGAGCTCCCTCGCGGTCGAGCGTGACCAACAGGGCTTCAGCGCCCACCGCTTCGCGCAGGCGGTTGGCGCAGGCGGCGATCTCCTCCCTCGAGCCGCAGCGTTCCCCGGCTGCCAGGGACAGCTCCGCCCGGTTGGGAGTCACGACCGTGGCGCCGCGGTAGCGGGAGTAGTCGTTCAGCCGGGCGGGGTCGACCAGCACGGGCCGTGATTCCGACCTGGCCCGGCTGGCGATGGCTCCGACGAGTTCGGGCGTGATCACGCCCTTGTCGTAATCTTCGATGCAGACCACGTCGACGTCGGCCATGGCCCGGCGGGCCAGGTCGGCCAGCCGGCCGGCGTCCGACGGGGCGAGCGGATCGGTGTGTTCATCGTCCAGGCGGAGAAGCTGCTGGCGGTGGCGATGCTGAGCCAAGCCCACCAGCCGTGTCTTGGTTGTCGTGGGGCGGGAGTCCAGCCGGAGCAGACCCGAGCGGTCCACGCCCAGCTCGGCGAGCAGGTCGTGCAGCTCGTCGGCGGCCTCGTCGGCCCCGGTTACGCCGCAGCAGACCACCTGTACGCCGAGGGCCCGCAGACAGGCGGCCACGTTGGCGCTGCCGCCGACCCGGGAGAACCGCTCCACCGCCCGCAGCACCGGGACGGGAGCCTCCGGGCTGATGCGCTCGGCGTCCCCGTAGATGTATCGATCCAGGATCAGGTCACCGACCAGCAGCACGCGCCGGCCGGCAAGGGAGTTCACCAGTGAGGTCAGATGCGAAACCATCAGCGTGTCCTAAGGCCGATCCGGGCAGGCCGGGGGGCATGCTAGGGGGAGGTGCGGGGGACGTCAACGCGGGCCGCAGGGGGAACGGGCTTCGTGGTAGCGAAGGGTGCGGACCATGTGCCAGCACCAGCCGATCACGATCAGCAGCAGGACCGGGGCCGCCAGCACGATGAGCATGAGGGTGTAGTCGCCCTTGGGCGGCAGGTCGAAGTGGGGGTCCGGGCCCACCGGCCCGTCGGCGTACGACGGGGTGCCGTCGGTTGCCGAGTAGGGCACCGTCCCGCCCGACAGGTGATCGCCGGCAGAGCCGGGGGAAGCGCCGTGCGACGAGACGGCACCCATACCGGCGCCCGCGGAACCCGGCTCGTGGTGGTTCGGCTCGTAGGTGGCGGGGTAGTGGTGGGCGGTGGTGGGGGTCTGCGCCGGGGGCGGCGCGGCCTGCCAGCCCGGCGGCAGGGGGGTGTCCTGTTGCCACCCGTCCGCGTGAACTTGCGGAGGGGGCTTGCCAATGTCCGGGGGAGCGTCGTACGTGTTGTACGGGCCGGCGGAGGGGGGCGGCCACTCGCCGGGTGGCGGATCGCATCCTCCCGCGGCGAGGACCGCGCACAGGCACGCGGTGGTCACCAGGCCCCGGCGTGCCGGGCGGATGGTACGCGGGCGGGTGCGCACGGTCGCCGGTCGGAGCGGGCAGGCCATAGGAGGTGTTTCGGCGGGAGCGAAGCCGGTCTGAAGTTATCGGAGTTGTGATTCGGTCGATCCGGCCGGGCCCGGCCGGGGGTCCTCCGGCCGATGCTCGTCTGCCCGTCCCTCACAACAACCCGGCCCCGAAGTCCTCGCCGTGCGTCTGCCGGGCCGGCTGTGGCTTGGCTTTCACGCCGGCCAGGGGGGACGGCCGGGGTTCCGGGGGGCGTCCGGCAGGGGCGGCGGGCTCCGCCACCGGCATCTGCTCCCGTGGCGGCCCCTGGCCCGACTTCAGCTCGCGCACCAGCTCCTCGTAGGGGCTGATGTCGTCGTCGTAATCCTCGTCGTAAGCGCTGCCCTGGTAGTCAGGGTCCTGGGCCCGCTCCAGCTCCGCCTCGTACTCCTCGATGATCCGCGTCTGAATGAACTGCCGGCATTCGGCGTTGATGGGATGGGCGATGTCGGCGTGCAGCTTGCTCCGCAGCGCCCGCGGCTTGCGGCCCTCATCCAGCCGATGCCCGCACTCGTTGCAGAACTTTGCCCGCAGGTGGTTCTTGGACCCACAGCCGCCGCAGCGGGCTGCCAGCTTCCGCGAGGGCATGGCCACGAACAGCCCGTTGGTGCCGTCGATGACCTTCAGGTCGCGTATCACGAAGCAGCCTTCGATGGTCATGCTGCAATAGGCTTTGAGTCGATCCGTGGAATCGTTCACCAGTTTGACCCGGACTTCGGAAATCTCCATGGTTACCTCCCGTTGAGCATCACGTTGCTAAGCGGGCGACCCGCCGGAGCGATCCTCCCCGGCGCCCACCACGACGGCCCGGAGCCCCGCCGGTGCGGCCTGTTCGGCAGCGGCTCGGGCCGACTCCACATCGTCAAAGAGTGCAAAAAAGGTGGATCCCGCTCCACTGATACAGACGGCTCGGCCCGCGACCCGCCCGGCGAGGGCGTACGCCTCCCGGAGGGCGGGGCAAACCCGCAGAACCGCCGCCTCCAGGTCGTTGCCGAGCAGGGGCGCCAGGCTGGCGGCCGACTCGGCGTCCAGCAGGCGCTCCCGCCAGTCGAGCGGGCTCGGCCGCCGGTCCTCGGGCCGCCATGCGGCGTAGACTTCCGCGGTCGAGACCGGCACATCCGCGAACATCAGCAGGACCGAGCCGGACCAGCGCAGGCGCACGGAGCGCACGGACTCGCCGCGATCCTCGATCCAGGCGGCGGGGGCGTGAAAGAACAGCGGCACGTCCGAGCCGATCTCCGCCCCGATGGCCTTCAGTTCCTCGACCGACAGGCGGGTCTGCCACATCCGGTCGAGACCGGCGAGCGTCGCGGCGGCGTCGCTGCTCCCGCCGCCGAGGCCGGCTCCGATGGGAATCGACTTGGTCAGGCGGATGCGGGCCCCGGCCCGGACTCCGGTGCGTTCCTGAAGCAACCTGGCCGCTCGGATGGCCAGGTTGTCCTCCGGGCTGCACAGCCCGGGATGGTCGCAGATCAGATCGATCTGGTCGGACGGCCCGGGTTCCAGCAGGATCCGGTCACACAGCCCCACGGTCACCGCCAGGGAGCGGATTGCGTGGTACCCGTCCGGCCGCTTGCCCAGCACCTCGAGGCGAAGGTTGATCTTCGCCGGTGCCGGCAGCGGGTCAGCCGGTGTCGGACGAGGATCGGCGGCTGGTGAGACCATGGTGTCCATCGCAGGGTGTCAATCCAGTGATCATCCGCAAGAGATTCCGCATCGCGAGGCCCAACCACGCCGCGAGCCAAGCTCCTGCTCGACGCGTTTTCGATCCGTCAGTGAGCTGTTCCGATCGAGCGGCCCGTGACCCCGCCGCCGCGAGGTCCGAGAAGCGACCGCGCAGGCGGAAAGGATCCAGGAGACATGATAAAACCTGCCTCCATGCTGTCAATGTGCGGCGGGGAGGCATTCTGCCCGGCCCCGTGGTTGCGAAACCGGGTGGTGCGTTTGCGGCCCGGCCCGGAGAGGCGTTGCGGAAAACCCACACGAGGCGAGGGGTTCTAAATCCTTGCTTGAGAAGTGATTAGGCGTGGTTTGCCCGGCGGGCCGCGGGACGGGACAGCCGGGCGGAGACATGCCGTCACAGCCCGCACAGGCCGAGCATTCCGAACGGTGACGTAACTCTCTGCAAACAAACAGATTGCACACCCTGCCTCCCTCGGGAGACCGAGCGGTGTCGCGGTTGTTGCCCGGAACAGGTGCGGAGAGGGGCCCGGTAAGCCCCGGAGAAGGGAAAGAAGCCATGAATCCAGTACAACCCGTGACCACCGGCGCGTCCGGCCCGCAAGCTCCAGCGGGAACAGGTGCGTTGAAGTCCAACAACTCGCTCGATCCTGCCGTGTCGTCAACCGGCGTGTCGCTCAGCAGCACGCTGAACATCACCCTGGTCAACAGCCAAGTGGATGCCATGCTGGGCGCCATCGGCGGCGGGGTGCAGGACAACAAACTGCTGCGCATGATGATTGCCCTGCTGATTCTCCAGGCTCTGCTGACCAACGACTCCGAGCAGCAGCAGGGGGCTGTGGCCAGTCTGCTGGACTCGCTGGGTCAGGCGGATGGCGGCCGGCGCGGCGGAACGATCGGCCTGCAATCCGCGACCAGCGTCGTGCAGATACAGCAGCAGTCTACAGTCCTGGCGACGGACCAGGCGGTGGTCAGTCTCACAGGAACCGGGGGCGAATCGGGTGGCACCGGCGAGGGGCTGGACCTCACGGCGTGAGGGCCGCGGGCGGTCCCCGATGGACTGCCTGCCGACAAGAGCACAACTAGGGTCTTGACGTCCGACCGACCAGAGCCTAGAGTTTTCGCAACAGAAGCAAAGGCCGACGTTGTTCTTCTGTTGGCTCCATAGGAGTGCCCCCATCGTCTAGCGGCCTAGGATATCAGGTTCTCATACTGAAGACAGGGGTTCGAGTCCCCTTGGGGGTAATCCGCAGCACCCTCCGATGCGAAGCATCG
>Ga0180432_10004632_pt1 | contig 18751 bp, 23 predicted proteins | sample SS_ome_10_FD_132414 | JGI IMG/M metagenome (GOLD analysis project Ga0180432, IMG submission 132414) | Hypersaline lake sediment archaeal communities from the Salton Sea, California, USA - SS_1_MS_2 metaG | ecosystem: Environmental > Aquatic > Non-marine Saline and Alkaline > Hypersaline >...
AAGGTCCTGTCGAGCGACCTCGACAGGCAGGGCTCCACACTTGCCCAACTCGACATCCTGGCCGCAGTGGATGCCTCGCAGAAGCCACTGACCCCGGGCCATCTGGCCGATTACCTGTTCCGCGAGCAGCACAGTGTCTCTGCGCAGTTGAGCCGCATGTGGAGGGCTGGACAGGTCAAGAAGACGAGGCAGAAGGACGACCAGAGGGTGGTCAAGATCTCCTCGACTCCCAAGGGCAAGGAGCGACTGGCACAGACCAAGCAGGCGGGGATGGGTCAGGCCCGGGAGATCGTCGCCGCCGCTCTGTCAGAGCAGGAGCTGGCGCAGTTTGACAGGCTTGCAAAGAAGGTCAGGGACAAGGCCCTGGAGAAGCTGGGGCAGAAGGCGGAGAAATTGCCGGACAGCTTCGGCACTGCCAAATTCGAGTCTACTTAGCCCGTACCTGTTGACGGACAGTTGCTCTTGTGCTAGCCTCAGCCCAAATCTAGCCGAGGAGGTTGATACAGGATGGCACAGGCTTATTGCGTCAAGTGCAAGGCCAAGGTGGAGATCAAGAACCCTCAGAAGGTCACCATGAAGAACAAGAGGCCAGCTACGACCGGGGTCTGCCCCAAGTGTGGGACAAAGGTGTTCAGGATAGAGAAGGCGTAGGGGTCAGAAGCAGTGAGAGGATAATGGAGGGGGCTGCCCAGAGGGGCAGCCTCTTTCTCGTTGACGATCGCGTGGGTGAGAAGCAGGCTTCTACGTCAGGTCGCCATGCTTCTCGCCGCCACCATAGCCTGCGTCATGCCAGGAGCGCGAGCAAGCCCGGGCGGACTTGATCAGGGCATGCGGAGAAGGTCAAGGACAAGGGCATTGTGTTTGGGCATCATCAGCGTTCCCAGGTTGTGTCTTCTGACTGAGAGCGCAGTGCCCTGCAAACCGTCTTGATGAGGAACGCTGAGAGTTCGGATTTCTTCTCAGGTGTCAGCGCTTCTATTTCCATGCCCGTTGCCCCGAATCGGCTGGGGACCACTTCACCAATTGTACCCAAGGCATCGCGGGTACAGGGTAACACCCCACCTGACGTCATGGAGAATGGGTACTCTGCTGGGCTAATCGTGCGGCCTGCAATCACGAAATTCTCCATTGCCGTTTCCCCAAGCCCGAAATCCATGATGAAGTCGCGGTTGCCTCTCAGCAAGTCTTGTACTTCTATGCCCCAGGCTGTCAACACCCTCTTGATGGCAAACACGGAGTACCGGGATCTGACCATGGCAGCAAGAAGGACACCATGGTCAGATTTGGGATCGACCGCTGTGTCTTTCAGATACTGCTCAATGATGCTCTGCCCATCCAGCCGGTAATCATGAATGCAGTAGTCCATGACTGTGGACATCTCGCGCTCCGAATTGAAGACCAGACTGTTGTCTGCGAAGACGCCCAGGCGTTTGCCAGTTTCCACAACAACGTGATCTGGCAACCTGCGCAACATGATCTGGAGCAGGTCGTCGTGACCGGAGCGAAGTTGCCGATAACGCTCCCGGTGTTTGTCGGTTACTACTACCAAAGTCCCCCTCTTCGATTCTCAAGATGGGATGGGAGTGCCGTGGAACGCGTGTCTATAATACGCTGTTGGCTTGTGGAGGGCCAATACGGGGGAATGTGTGGCAGGCCCATAGGATCAGGGGAGTTGGTTAGTGGTATGATGTGCCTGTGGAGCCAAGTCAAGCGAGTCAAGATGGGTTTGTTGTACCACGTATAGGGAACTGAAACAAGGAGGCTGAATGGCCATTGAGATCACCTTGGTGCAGGAACGGGCCACGAAGAACACGGTTCGCTACCAGGAGGTAGAATCCAAGATAGACGGCGTGGATGCTGAGCTTGCCATCGGGACACTCTACGTGCAGAAGGCAGCGTTGGGCGACCCGCCGCCGGAGAAACTCAAGGTCACTATCGAAAAGGCATAGCTTCCACGCAGAGTAGGCTGAGACTGGATTCATGTAGACTTTGTCAGCCCGTTGCTCTATCATGGCTACCCTACGGAGGTGAATAACATGATTGGAGCGATCATTGCGAAGCGGAAGGCCCGGGCGAGTTTTGAGGAGTTGAACCAGGGGGACGTACACGCGTTTCTGCGAGACTGGGCAGACGATGCCGTCTTCGTCTACCCGGCCAATCTGCCTGTCAGCGGGACAATTGAGGGGAAGCCTGCCATAGACGAGTGGTTCCGCAAGTTCCTGGACCAGTTCCCAGGGGTCGCCTTCACGGTGAAGAACGTCTGTGTCAAGAACATCTTCGCTTTTGGGGGTACAAACGTCCTGGCGGTGGAGTGGGACGTTGCTTTAACCAACCAGCGCGGCAAGGAGTTTCAGAACAGCGGGGTCACCGTGATCACACTCAAGAAGGGCAAGGCTGTCGAAGCAAGGGACTACATCTTCGACTTCGAGCAGGTGAAGGAGGCATGGGGAGAGAAGTGAGGCGTGAGTCCGAGCAGGTGGGAGCCCCTTCGGCATCTCCCACGGCAGGCTCTCTCGTCATAGGCGGGAGTAAGGACGGCGTCGCTGCACCAACCCTTGCCATTTCGGACATAATATCATCTATGGAGTGCTGAAGACCCTGGTAATCCACACTGAAAGGAGGCCTTGATGGGCATGAGACAGGAGGCTTCACGTTGGGAACAACCGGTGATCATGTTGGGAGGGACTGACTGCGACCCTACGAAGGAAACCGAGTTTAACGACTGGTACGACAACATCCATATGCCCTTGGCGTTAGAGGCACCTGGGATGCTGTGGGGAGCCAGGTATGAGAGGATATTGAGACGAAAGATGTCGGACGATACGGAGTATCCGAAGTACTTGGCAGTCTATGGCATCCAGAATGAGGCGAGCCTGAAGGAGATGTTGGATAGCGCGAGGCAACGAAGCGCGTTATGGAGGATGCCCGGATGTGCCAGGCAGCAATGGGACTGAAGCTGAGGTGGGGGATTGAGTACAGGCTAATCCGTCCGCTAATGATGCCAAAGTAGTAGTACCGGAATCTGAGCTATAGCAAGGTTTCGGTCAAGTCCCAGAGCTGCTGTAGGGTCGGTAGCGTAAGACCTCCATGGCCGGTGTATGGACTGATACCAGTGCTTTCGCCGGTGCTGAAAGGCTGTGTTCTTGAGTGTAGTCCGGGCCTTGGTATCACGCCAGGAGGAGAGAGCCCCTGCCTTGGCCTTTGCCCAATCGCTGATTAATGTTGAAGCCTGGTGCTCCTTCACCTGATAGCAACCCAACTTGTTATCCCCGCGGTCACGGTCACTGTGATTGTGGAAACGCAGGAAACCGCGGCGCAGGTTTTGTCGTCAGCCTGACGTTGGTTGTTGCTCAGGTACTTCCCAAATTGTCATCTCATTGTAGCGAGATGCGTCACCTCACGATTGCCACTAGCTAGAAAGGAGAGGAATATGGAAGTCAGAACCATAGGTCAGTTGTTCGATCTTAGTGGAAAGGCCGCTATCGTCACTGGCGGTGCCATGGGCATCGGGCAGGCCATTGCCTTCCGGCTTGCGGAAGCCGGTGCTGGGGTCTTGATCACCGATATCGATGCCGAGGCTGCCAATACGACTGCAGCTCAAGTAGTAGCCCGAGGTCTAAAAGCTCGCGCCATCGAATCAGATATTGCGAACGTGGCAGATGCGAAACGTGTGATTGCTACCGTCGTCGAGACCTTCGGAACACTGGATATACTGGTTAACAATGCTGGCATCTACCCGCTCTCATCCGCTCTGCGGGTAGACGAACAGATGTGGGACAGGGTTCACAACGTGAATCTGAAGGGGCTTTTCTTCCTGTGCAAGGCCGCTGCCGAGGAGATGATCAGGGAGGGTCGACCAGGCAAGATCGTGAATATCGCCTCCGTTGATGCTTTCCACCCGACCCGCGGGACCGCGCACTATAGTGCGTCCAAAGGCGGTGTGGCCATGGCCACTAAGGCTCTTGCCCTAGAGCTGGCACCCCACAGCATCTTGGTCAATGCCATTGCTCCGGGTCCAATAGCCAGCCCGGGCAACAAGGGGTTCAGCGAAATAATGCGCACTGACAGTCAAACCAGAGAAAGGTTCATGTCTCGCTTGCCTTTGGGCCGTGTGGGAGAACCTGATGAGATAGCCAAGGTTGCGTTGTGCCTCGTGAGCCAGGCGGCAGACTATATGACAGGTAGCGTTGTGCTCGTGGACGGGGGCTACTTGCTTTCCTGACAGGCCAAGGACTGTCATACCAACGCAACAACGGTTGGCCAGCGCTGCTACTATCCTTCGTGGGTGAGGACTCTCCTATATGCATATGCCCTGTAAGGCGGCAGCCGAAGGCGGAAGTCACTGTGCACCGCGGAGGGTTTGCCTTTCAGTCTCGGATCCGGTACGTTTCGAGGTAGTCGGCCAATGTGTTCCTCACCTCATCCAGGCTGTATTGGCTAGCTCCTATGCAGTCTCTGGCCTCAGCTAGTACCTGATCCACATCCCCACTAGCCATGTACTCCATGAATCGGTTCTCCTGATTCACGCCGAGCCCTTCAGCTACAAGACTAATGTAATTCCGGATTTCGAAAGGGTACTGGTGTACAAAGGGAGCGAAGCTCTTCTGGCATCCTGTACAGGTCAAGGCCATCACCTCTGCCCCGGTGGAGTGTGCCTCGTCCAACGGAGCCCGACGCTCAGCAGTGACCACTTCTGGGCGCATGCTGGTAGCGAACCCCCCGCAACAAAGGTTGTTCTGCCTGTTGTGCGGCATCTCTACAAGACTGACACCGGGAATGGCCCTCAGCAGATTGCGCACGCTTTCGAAAGAACCGGTGCTGGCCATTGTGCAGCTATCGTGCACCGTAACCACTTTGTCTACCCTCTTCTGGAAGGGGATGCTGTCAATATTCTCTGACAGGAACTCAGACAGCTCGCACGTCTCGAAGGGAACCTCCATAAACCTCGACAAAGTCCACTTGAACATCACCTGGCAACTCGTGCAGAAGAAGATCGCCTTCTTAGGACGGAAAGTTGCGATATTGGCAACCAGTCTCCTGCCAATGTCCTCCGCCGCCTGTGGGTCGCCGTACAGCATGGGCCCTGCCCCACAGCATAGCTCCTGGGCAGACAGAGCAGCGAAGTTGAGGCCCATTCTATCCAGTATGGCAGTAGCTTCCAACAGGAGACTTGGGATTCCGGTGGCACCGCAGCCTCCGAAGAAGACCACATCCACTGGCTGGGGATCAACAGGAGCTCGCCGCAGCCATCGTTCCTGGGATGGCTTCAGCTGCAACGCTGAGAAGAAGTCCGGAAAATGGTAGCGATGCCCATGTGTATGCTGGTATATCTTGGGCGGGAAGTCCCTTCCTGAAGCCGCTATTTTGGCCATGGCAGGTATGAAGGCAGCATAAAGGACCAGTCCTTCAGGGCAAGCATTGGCGCATATGCCGCATGCCCCGTTGCAGCTGAAGACCAGCTCATAGGCCTCATCTGACACCTCACCCCCGCTTAGCAGGTCAGTCAGTTTTTCCATTGCCACTCTGGGGCCACTACTGGCGAACTTGGTGAGAGGGAAGATCGGGCAGACCTCGAGGCACTCCCCGCAGGTGGTACACCTTTCAGCGAATCGCCTTGCCCTGTAATCGAACAAGTCGGCGAGACTGGCAACGTTGCGCACCATACTGGGCCATCCTTTCAATGCAGAGTGGGCTGAGCCGTCTTACGAAGCAAATATAGCCGCCACATTTATAACAGAGTGATTGCGGCGGGTCAAACTGATAGCATTATCAATTGTGTGGGGTCTTGACAGAAGCTTCCCGGATTGTTAGTCTGCTAATATTCAGTAGTGCCCCGCCGACAAGCCCCTCCTGTGGATTGATAGGGGTGGGAGTGGGGCTATTGCTAGCGGAAGGAGGCAATTCTACGATGAAACCTGCGAAGGTGGTTCTTGCAGCGCTCCTGGTTCTTGTGATAGTCACAGTTCCTAGCCTAAGCGCATGCGGTGAGGGGGAGAGCGCTCAGGCGCATAGCGTGACCCTCGGATTCATGTCGGATTTCACTGGGCGAGCGGCATTCGCGCTGAACCAGGTTTACAAGGGTACTCAAGACTACCTCCAGATGGTCGAAGATGAGGACGTGATACCCGATTTAGAGATTGAGCTGGTTACCTACGACACCCGCGGTGACTACGGTAGGGCGCCTGCTGGATACCAGTGGCTCAGAGGGCAGGGGTCCCAGCTTATCTTCATGCCCAGCGCTCAGGATCAGGAGACGCTAGCTAGTCGATTGGAGGCCGACCAGATTCCCGCTATCGGTGGCCAGGGATCACAGTTGCTCCTTGATCAGAGGTGGGCTTTCAGTCTCTATCCTGCGACCGGAGCCCTGGGGCGACTACTCTTGGAGTGGATTATGAACCAGTGGGACTACGAGGGTGAGGGAAGACTGCCTAGGGTTGCACATGCGGGTTACGCAAGCTACCTGACGACGGCGGACTACAAGAACTGGATCGACGATTACCTGGAAGCCAATCCGGACAAGTTCGACTGGAAGGGACATCATGCCCCACCGATGGGTACTACCACATGGTCTCTGGAGAGTCAGAAGCTAAGGGACTGTGACTACGTCATCGTATCTATAGTTGGTCCCGGCACGGGTAGCTTTATTAAGGAGATGAGGCAACGAGGCTACGACGGGGACTTCCTCAGTGGCATAGATGCCTTCCCGGGCTTCTGGGACCTCATTCGAGAGGTCAACACGCCTGACTCGCTGTATGGTTGTTCAGTCATACATTTCTTGCCGTGGTGGAACGATGGCGGATCGTTCGTTCAGGAAGCGAAAGACAGACTCGCCAAGTATAGGACTGAGGCTGAGGCCGGGCCTCTACTTCGAAGCAGCAACTACTTCTCAGGGTCGGGTATGGCGCTGCTCGCGGTGGATGCAATCCGGAGGGCAGTGGACCAGGTCGGGGTTGATAACATCAGTGCAGAAGCCATCCAGGACGCATTGGTCAACACTAATTTGGTTGTGGAAGGCTGGGGTAACCCCTGGGAGTTTCAGGATACCAACGCCTGCGCCAGGACGGCCAGGATGTATGACTGGGACCTACAGCTGGAGGACTGGGTGGGGACTGGTGAGTGGTATGACGTCCCATTGAGAATAGAGTAGTGCATGTTCCGTATGAACTGTGGGCCCCTCTTATGAGTTACTGGAGCCCATATGCCAAGTTGCCTGGTTCTGCTAAAACAACGATGCTGCTGTGGGGGAGAGATGGTTTGCGTTAGCGTCCTGTCTTATGCCGGCATGGTCGTGATACTCGGTTGATACCTATGTATCGGTAGCTCCGGTATTGTGCTGTCCTTCTTGGGAGGCGCTGGCCAGAACCTTCCACATTCTTGCCTCGATATGCGGTTGAAGGCAGAGGCTTCTTTAGCACTCTGCCAACGGCTAAGGAAAGCCTGTATGGACAAGGGTGGGGCAAGTTCGATGTACGGGAGACCGGCTTGGCCGAGGCAGAAGACAGTATCCAGCTTCTGGCTATCATTGAGCACCCCATGAGTACCCTGGTTGTCCCAACGCAGAACTATGTCCATCTCGATGAGCACAGATTCATCGGCTACCACAGGAAGTAATGCTTTTCAGGGAGGGTTACCAGCATGTCGGAACTGAGAGACTACAGCGGCCCATTCAAGCCGGATCTAACGTTTGAGGACTTCTCCAAGGAGTTCCTGCTCAAGCTGATGAACGTGTGGCAATATGCCTGGTTGCACATGACAGAGGCCTGGTACGAAACCGTTAACAAGAGGTTCGGGACTCTTGCAGCTGACGACTGTGAGGCAGAGGCCTGGATTACGATAGGGGAGCGAGTCAACCCTAGGTATGCCAAAGTAGCGAATATCCAACTGAAAACGGTGCTTGATTCTCTCAAGGCACTGCAGCTTCCGCTGGACAATACCATCGGCGGTCTCTTCCCGGCAGATTACGAAATAAGGAGTCCCAACGACGTTGTGCAGACCGTAAGGCGGTGTCGCACACTCGAGTACTTCGAGACCAAGAACCCGGAAAGGATTGACTGGATGTGCCGTCAGTGCGGCCAAGGAATCATCAAGAAGTACCTCATCAACCCGGATATCGAGGTGATACCGCTCAAGCTGCCGCCTCGGAAGAGCCAGGATGAGATTGCCTGCCAGTGGCAGTTCAAGTTGGGGTAGACTGCTATCCATAGCGTCAAGGTTATTGTGTGAGTTGGGCGCGGGGCTTTCTACTTGCTGCCGCGAAGTAAGTTGACAACGGCCTGTCAAGTGGGGTAACTTAGACTCGAAGTCGTCCGGGGTATCCGAGAATAGCGAACGGAGACTGGTGAAAGCCAGTCTCCGTTTTTTAATGCCTGGAGGTGGCAAATGGCTGAGAAGACAAGAAGGGCTGACCCTACCACGCTTAATGGCGATGTCACGAACACTGGCGCGGCCATGCGTGGGCCCAGCCTACGACGGTTCGATTCTGACCAGACGATGACGGGCAGCGCCGTGCCCGATTACCCGTCCAAGAAGGCTGATGCAAGCAAGGGCGGCAGAGAGTTAGAGAACAGCCAAGTCACTGTGATCACTCTCAAGAAGGGCAAGGCTGTCGAGCCAAGCGACTACATCTTCGACTTCGAGCAGGTAAAGGCGGCATGGGGAGAGACATGAGCGCGCCCGAGTAGGTGATCCGGGCGCATGTGTTGAGCCCTGTTTGGTATCATTCTGCCAGAACTTGACTGCATCGCCAAAGCACTTGTACCGGAAGTAGCACTCATCGCAGGCAGGGTATCTGGATAGGGCCAGCATTGCCTCACCTTGTGCGCTTCGCGGCAGTTGGGGCACCTGTCTGGCGTCACAGGCCCCACAGAGCGATGGGGGAAAACCCACACCTCCTTACAGTGCTCACAAACCAATCGCTGAAGCTTGCCTGAGTCCTTCATCGGTACTGCCTCCGGTGTCCGACTAACACAGGGCCAGAGCTAACCGAGACGACAATACGACCTCGCTCAGGCACGGCATCGGGACTGCTCGGACAGGCCCCCGGAGAGACGAGCCGGACGTCGATCGTCCCCGATCCGGGGTTCGTGCCTTCGACACTGGCGACGGCCTACAGTACAATAGCAGACAACACACTGCCAGAAATTGGGAGGCTTGCCAGATGGACGTGATCGAAGCTATTGAGGCCAGGAAGAGCATCCGCGCTTTCAAGCCGGACCCCGTTCCCCAGGAGACGTTGAGGCAGGTTCTCGATGTCGCCATGAGGGCGCCTTCCACCGACAATACGCAGCCCTGGGAGTTTCATGTGGTCACCGGTCCCATTCTGGACGAACTGAAAAACACCCTGTCGGCGAAAATGGGAGCGCTGGAGGAATTCAACCCTGATATACCCTTCCCCGTGCTGAGCTACAAGCCGCCCTACCTGGACCGCTCCAAGAACCAGGGCAGGCGTCTCTTCGAAGCCATGGGAATCGCCAGGGGCGACGTGGAGCGCAGAACGGAGTGGCTCAAGTTCATGGCCCGCTTCCTGGACGCGCCGGTGGGAATCATACTGTACGTTGAGAGGTACCTCGGGACCTACGCTGTACTGGACGCCGGCCTGTTCCTGGAGAACGTCATGCTGGCTGCCCTGGAACACGGCCTTGGTACCTGTGCCCAGATGGCAGTGGTCCTCTACCCTGATGTGCTGCGCAGCGTGCTCAAGATACCTGAATCGAAGCTAATTCTGTGCGGGCTGGCAGTGGGGTACCCCGACGAGGATGCGCCCGCCAACAGGTTCCGCAGCCTGCGTGAGCCACTGGGGACCTTCGCCACGTGGGTTGGCTTCGACGGATAGCCCGTCCCGGATCGGCCGGTGGCGCAGCCCTGCCGCCTATTCAGGTTGGCCGTTATTGCCCTGTAGAGACGCGGCGAGAAGCTAGAACCAGCCCGCGTTCTTCATATCCTGGAACTCCTTGAGTAATCCCGGGCCGTCGCCCCGACAGACGTTAATGGGAGTGCCCCTTACGCTGGCCGCTATCTTGGCAACGTCTTCATGCGTGAAGGCGGGACAGAGCGTGAGGAAATTGAGGCCGTCCTTCTGTATCAGTTCCTGGCAGACTTCCACTGCCTTGTCCACGGTGGGAGTGAACACCATGGTACCTTCGTACTTCTCGGACTTGATTGTGGCCCGGTGTTGTGCAGGATCGGAGTTGGGGATGAGGAGTATCCATCCACCTTTGACTGCGCCCATTGGCATACCTCCTTGCTGGTCTGTGTTTCGAACTTACCCAGTTGCAGGACGTGTGTCAAGTATGGGCTGGTTGCCGCCACCGGTGTGAACGAGGGCCGGGCGTATATCCCGTAGCGCCAGGCAAGAAGCAAGATGAAAAGGAGGGGTCAGAGCATGGTCAAGTCGGTAACGCTGATTAAGAGGAAGCCAGGCACGTCTCGCGAGGAGTTCATGCGGTACTATGAGGAAGTGCATGCGCCGCTGGGGCTGAAGCACTTTCCCACCTTCCGCAGGTATGTCCGCAATTACGTGATCCCCACCCCGGGTGCCCCGGAACCCGACTTCGACTGCATCACGGAGATATGGTTCGACGACCTGGAGGGAGCCAGGGCCGTCACGGATGCCATGGGCGGATACCAGGATGACGGCGGTGGTGGATATGAGACGGAGATCGGCAGGATATTCCGGGAGGACGAAGAGAAGTTCATGGACAGGGTCAACAGGGTCAGCTTCCTCGTTGACGAGAGAGCATCTGTTATGTAGTCGACACACGGGCGCGACGCCGCCGGCAAGGGCCGCGCCTCCGGGCGATTGGACCACAGACCGGAACAGTGCAGCGAAAGGAGCGGAATCATGAACGACTCGAAGCACATCTCCGCTGAGTTCCCGTTTCGGCCTCACTACGTCGAAGTGCTTGGCTCGAAGATGCACTACGTGGACGAAGGGGACGGCGCCCCGATCCTGTTTCTCCACGGCAACCCAACCTGCTCCTACCTGTGGAGGAACATCATTCCCTATGTTGCACCGCTGGGCAGGTGCCTTGCCGTGGACCTCATCGGGATGGGCAAGTCGGACAAGCCTGACATCGAGTACTGGTTCTCCGACCACATGGAGTACGTGGAGGGCTTCATCGAGAAGCTGGGGCTGGAGAACCTCACTCTCGTGCTCCACGACTGGGGTTCGGCCCTGGGCTTTCACTATGCCTGTAACCACGAGAGCAATGTCAAGGCGATTGCCTTCATGGAATCGATCCTGTTCGCAGTAGCGGCCCGGGGGCCGGCCTGGGAGAGCTTCGGGGTGTTCAGAGATCTCTTCTATGCCAGGTCCTCTCCGGAGACGCTTCAGGACATGCTGATGACCAGGAACCTGTTCATAGAGAGGGTGTTGCCCGGGGCGGTGGTCAGAGAGCTTACCCAGGAGGAAATGGACCGCTACCGGGAACCCTTTCCCGATATCGCCAGCCGCAAGCCGATCTGGCGCTGGTTCAGCCAGGTGCCCATCGAAGGAACACCCTCAGACGTGGCTGACGTTGTGGCAACCTACAACCGCTGGCTTCAGCAGTCGGGCCTGCCCAAGCTGCTTTTCTATGGTCACCCCGGTGCCGCCCTTCCCGCACCCCACGTGGACTGGTGCAGGCAGCATCTGAACAACCTCAAGACCGTCGACATCGGCCCCGGGATTCACTACCTGCAGGAGGACAACCCGCACCTCATCGGCTCTGAGTTGGCCGCCTGGTACGGTGGCCTGTGAGCAGTTCAGCCCCAAGGCGTCGTCGTAGGGCGGGCTCGGGCCGATTGGCCGAGCGCCAGTGGTGCGAGGTCTGTTTCAGCCACGCCGTGGACGCGCCCCTGCTCCTGGTACGCCCTGCGGCCGTGCGGCGCCGGCCCTGAGCGCATCCCTGTGGGCCGTGATGGCGCGATGCCAGAGCTGCCGCAGTGGTACAATGGTAGGTGGCGATCCCGGCCCGGGGGGAAGAGGATGAACGAAGCGGAGCAGAGAGGTCTACTTGAAGCCCTGACCAGTGACATCGGAAAGAGGGTTGGTTGCAGGGTCTTCCTCAAACGTTGGGACAAGGAAGGGCGGCGTTTCAGTTTGAGGGTGTCTGTCCCCGCCACCGGAGACGAGAGGGCCTTCGGCTTCGCCACCATAAGGCCGCTCAAGGGGTGCCTGGGACTCACCACCTGGGAGAAGTGTCTCAGGGACGTTGACCCCGACACACTGCCGCACTGGCACCTGGTGGACAACCTGGAGTTTCGCAGTCCGCTGGGCCAGAAGTGCTGGTACTGTGAGGCCAGCAGGGAAGCCTACGATGAGGCAGTCAACGCAATGGAGATTGCGTGTATGCACTACCTGCGTCAGGCGGACGGCCAGCCATAGCGAAGAAGAGTGGGCTTTGGCAGGGTGCAGGCCTGCTTAGTAGGCGTTTCCGAGCAGGTGCACGTTCCCCAGCCTGACGTTCCGCAGCCCGCGCGATCTGGCGGCGGCCAGGCATTCCTCGGCGTGGCCGCGGGAGGTCGTGGGCAGGTCGTTCATCAGGAACTGCGGGTGAAAGGCCAGCAGGGCGTACGGGATGTCCCGGTCCAGGGAAGCAATGAAGGCCGCTATGCCCGATACCTCCTCCGCGTCCACGTAGCCGGGCACCAGCAGTGTGCTGGCCACCAGGAACGGCGGCGACGGCCTCTTCCTCATGTAACGGGACAGCCTTCGGAAGTTGTCCAGGGTCCCCCTGTTGCTCACGCCGCACAACGCAAGATGGAGCCCCTCGTTCCATGCCTTGAGGTCGAACTTGATGCAGCCCCCTGACTGGAGCGACAGCTCGGCCGCCTGCTCCAGCAGCGCAGGGTGCATTGAGCCGTTGGTCTCCCAGCAGACCCGCAGTATCCGGCCCCTGTTGCTCTCCAGTGCCAGGCGCGATGCCCTGAGAGCGTGGGGGAGCTGGGGGGTGGGGTCGCCGCCGAAGTAGCAGACGCAAGAGGTACGCTCGTCCACTGCTGCGGCCAGGTCAGCAGAGTTAACGCTGCTCTCTTTGATGGACTCGTACCGGTACCGCCAGTTCTGGCAGAACAGGCAGTCGAAGGAGCAACCGTGGTAGAAGACAGCCAGGTTCCTGTAGCCGCGCTCGGGCCCTGCATGGTGCGCGAACCTGGGGTATCCGGCCCCTGTGCCGCCGGGGCAGACCCAGTCCGCCACGCAGTTGGTGGGAAGGCTGTCATGATACCAGCTTAGGTTCCCCATGGCCGCAGTCGCCCCCACCAGCCGCCCGCCACGGTTGAGCCGCAGTCCGCAATAGCCCCTCCCGTCCTGGGGTATGCGGCACTCGTTGGCGCAGAGTTGGCATGTCACTCCTGCCCTGGCGTTGGGGGGCTGTGCAGGCAGGTCGAAGGCCTTCCTCGACAGGCTATGCGCCTCCTGGATCAGGGGCAGAACGCTGGCGAAGTCCCCCCTGATGCAGTCGAGGCACAGTCCCAGGGACCTGGAGATGAGGGGTGACTGCCGCCCGCAGTGCAGGCACGCCGCCATACCCCCATCACCGCTACCGTGTTGCCGAGCGGACGTTCCCATGTGCAGCGCCCCCCGCTGGATACTCGCGCTCCCCACCAGACCCAGGCTGGCCCATGCCCTGCGCTAATTGTAGACCCGCATGCGGCTGGGTATCCAGCAGGCCTGCGCAGAAGAGGCCACGCTGTCACGTCGTCCAACCTGCACGCTATGCTATAATCGGGGGTGGCCGAGGCGGCCATGCTGAGGTGCCCAGCCACTCTATTGCAGCTTGTATCCGTCGCGCTGGGGGGCTTCAGGCCGGTGCCGGCCTCTGTCATTGGGACGAAACGCAAGGGAGGTATGAAGGATACATGATAAAAAGGGTCAACCACATGGCCATCGCGGTGAACAACCTGGACGAAGCCCTGGACGTGTACAACAGGCTCTTCGGGCTGAAGCCGGAGAAGATTGAGACCGTGACCGACCAGAGGGTCAGGGCGGCAACGCTGCCCGTAGGGGAGGGCAGCGAGATCGAGTTGATACAGCCACTTGATACCGAGAGCGGTGTGGCCAAGTTCCTGGAGAAGAGGGGGGAGGGCATCCACCACATCGCCATAGAGGTGGACGACATCGACCAGGAGCTCAAGAGCCTTGATGAGAAGGGCGTGCCCCTGATAGACAAGCAGGCCAGGATGGGCCTGGCTGGCAGGGTCGCCTTCCTGCATCCCAAGGCCACCAAAGGGGTCCTGATCGAGTTAGTCCAGAAGGTCTAGGGCAGGGCGGCGTCGGCAGTGGAAGAAAGCATCCGCGTTTTGATAGCCAAGCCGGGCCTGGACGGGCACGACCGTGGTGCCAAGGTCATCGCCAGGGCGTTGCGCGATGCGGGCATGGAGGTGATCTACACGGGGCTTCGTCAGACGCCGGAGATGATAGCCCGTGCCGCGGCCCAGGAGGACGTCGACGTCGTTGGCCTCAGCGCGCTCTCGGGCGCACACATGGACCTGTTCCCCTTGGTAATGGACGAGTTGAAAGCTCAGGGCATGGGGGACATCCTGGTAATCGCCGGCGGCATCATACCCGAGGCTGACGTCCCCGCTCTGCGGGAGGTGGGGATCGAGGCGGTGTTCGGCCCGGGCACCATGACCAGTGACATCGCCCAATACATAACGGAAGCCATGCACAAGAGGAGGCGCGGCCGGCCCTAGCCGTTCCAGAGCCCGGGCATCCGGCTCATCTTGTACCAGGGGTGATAGCTGATGATGGTCTCGGGGTAGCGTTTGCACAGCCGGGTATCCCCAATTGCCCGGAGGTAGTCCGCCACCCTGCAGGGCATGAGGAAGTGCTCCTCCACATAGCTCCTGGCCCTGGCCCCCACTGACTCGGCCTCCGCGGGGTCCCGCAGCAGCATGAGTATCCTGAGGGCGTCTTCCTCCAGGTTGATGCAGTAGTACCCGTTGTCCCCCTCCCTGATCTGCATGGGGATGCCGCCGACGGGACAGGACATCACGGGCCTGGCCTTGTACATGGCCTCGGTGACTGTCAGCCCGAAGCCTTCCCTGATGGATGGCTGCATCACCACCTTCGACGCTCTCTGCAGGGCATTGACTTCGATGTCGCTCCTCGGAGGCAGGTTGAGGACGTGGATGTCGGGGTCATCCCTGGTCCTCTCATACACCTGGGACAGGACCCTCTCCCCTTCGGGATCATCCGTGGCGGCGCCGCCGGCCAGCACCAGTTGGCAGCGCTCCTTCTCCTTGACCAGCCTGTAGGTGTCGATGGTCCTGTCGATGCCCTTCCAGGGGTCGAACCTTCCGATCTGCGAGATGATCGGCAGCCTGGGGTCTATCTCGTACCTGTCCAGTACGGCCTGCACCTCATCCGGCTCCATATCCCTGTTCTTGTCCGCCAGGGGATCGATGAACGGGGGTATGATGAAGCTACAGGCGGGCCAGTGTGACACCACGTAGTGCGCTGCGGAGAACACCAGGGCATCGTAGTACCGCACCCACTGGTTCATGAACTCCCAAAGGGGAGAGCCCTCGGTAAGGTTGTCCTCTATGTCGATGTGGCATCTCCAGAACCAGGTCTCCCCCTGCCGCTTGAGGTAGGGAGCCAGCCCAAAGGGTTGAGGGTCGTGGATCATTACTACGTCCGGCTCCCAGTCGATGATGTTGTGGGCCACGTTCTCCCTCAGTGTGGCGAAGTATATCTCCTCCATTTCCGCTGTGAAGTCTCCGCCCTTACCCTGGAGGAGGTTGTGGATGCTCTTGGTCACCTCGAAGTAGCTCTCAGAGCCTTTCATGACCTTCCACTCGGCCTCCAGGCCCAGGGTGTTTACAAAGGGGACCGAGCTCTGGAGCATCTCCGCCACCCCGCCACCCACCGCCGTGGAGTTGATCTCCAGGATCTTGAGACCCAGGAGGTCCGCGGCTACATTCTCCAGGGAGCGCGTCTCATCCTCGCCGATAAGGGGAACATAGTCCTCGAGGGTGCGGGCGTGCAGGCGGCAGTGGGCCTTCCTGGGGCTGTAGACGGTGCCGTCCTTGAGGGGCACCTGGGCCCGGTCATCACCGCGGGTGAGTTCTTCGCACTTCTCGACCTCTTCTGCCATCAAATCAAACGACGCCCTTCGTCATGCTGGCAGTGGCCTGCCGTGCCCTGCGATTAGCAATGGGCCGGTTTCCCCTCAAGACGCCACCAACGATGGTTACGGCCTGTGGCGTCAGCACAGACGACTCCGTAGGGACCTGCCCCTGCCCTACCTGCTCGGGACACTGGAATGCACCACCGGTGGTCGGTTTCCGTGGTGGTGAAGAGGAGCAGGCGATCGCCTGCTCCTCTTCATTCCGTCTCTCTGTTACTAATGGTCTGACAATAGAAGGGACTCGCTGCATTGCTGAACAGGCTCCGGTACTCGTCATTCGGTTGCGCTGCTGGTCTCGTCTTTCGTGACTCGGTTGCGTTGCCCCCATTCCCCACCCCCCAACCGTTACACGTTGACCATGACGAGCCGCGCAACCGTGTAACGTACTACTAATCGTCTCATGGCAGACCATGGGAACATGAGCAGTCCTTAGCGTCAGGACTATTATGAGACGATTAGTAACGCTGGCATTGTTGCTGCGCTGGCGGTTCGCCTGGCATCGCGGGCGCGGTTGGCCATAACCCGCAGCCTAGCGGCCCTTGAACTGGGGCTTCCTCTTCTCCATGAAGGCCGTAACGCCCTCTTTGTAATCTTCCGTAGCTGTGCAGGTCTTGACGGCGTAGTTCTCATAGTCCAGGGCCCGGCGTATGTCCGATCCCAGGCCGCTGTACACGCCGTACTTGGCCAGCTCGACGGGGATCGGGGGGTTGTCCGCGATCTTCCGGGCCAGTTCCATGGCAGTGTCCATCAGATCGACGGCGGGCACCATCTTGCCCACCAGGCCGATCCTCAAGGCTTCCTGGGCGTCGATGATGTCACCGGTATAGAAGAGCTCCAGGGCCTTCTCCAATCCCACGATCTGGGGCACCAGGAAGGTGGAAGCGCCGTCGGGGACGAGCCCTCTCTTGATCCAGGCCGCGGTGAACCTGGCGTTCTCCGAGGCTATTCTGATGTCGCAGGCGCAGACGAAGGAGAGGCCCATCCCGGCCGTAACCCCGTTGATGGCGGCGATGGTCGGCACCCTGATCTCACGGAACAGGGCCACCTGGGCCCCCATACGGCGGGTGATATCGCGACGGGTTACCTCCAGTTGTTCCCCGGCCAGTGCCGAGGACATGACGCCCACATCGACGCCGGCGCAGAATGCCCTGTCGCCAGCCCCGGTGATCACCAGGACCCTCATGTCATTGTCCTGGCCTACGTCGGTCAGCGCCTTGACGACCTCTTCCCTGGTTTCCAGGGTCATAGCATTCATCTTGTCCGGTCGGTTGATGGTGACGGTGGCTATGTAGTCCTTCTTCTCGACGATGATGTCCTTGTACTGCACTTCGTGGTGACCTCCCTCTATCTGTGCCAGGCGAGCCTCCTACTGAGCACTGGTACAGAATACCCAGTGCCGCTGTGCGGTGTCAATCGAGAGGTATCGGGGTGGTGCGGGTAGAGTTGGGTGTGAGCGTTGCACCATAGGGGGACTTTGTGGCCCTCCCCCCACCCCGCAGGACAGGGCTCCTGCCCTGCGGGGTGGGGGGAGGAGCCCCGACCTGCGCAGTCGTAGGGTGGCAGTGACCAGGCCAACCTCGTATGTTCCCAGTCTTGTGTCCCTGAAATGGCCTGACAATGGAGCCCCCCGTGTCATTACGTAGAAAATGAACTCGTCGGGGCTGGTGTCGCAAGGCGTCATGAAGAATTTCCTGGGGCTTGGAGCTTCTCTGCTGTCCTCCCTCCCCTGGCGGGAGGGAGTTAGAGGGAGGGGGACCGGCCCATACCTACCGGCACTCTGATGTTCGAGAAGAGACTGGTCGTGGAAGTGGACGATGGACAGCATGGCGAGGAGGCGATTGCCAGGAGGGACGAAGAACGTACCAGATGGTTGAACGGGAAGGGCTACCGTGTGGTGCGGTTCTGGAACAGCGACATCCCGGGGGACTTGGAAGGCGTGTTGGAGAGCACAGCGGAAGCCCCGGGTGGGGACAGCGGCACACCCTCACCCTAGCCCTCTCCCGTGAAGGGAGAGGGAATGGTGAATCATGAGCGGTGAATGGAGGCACGAACGGGTGGCCCACGCCGTTCCCCTCTTGGTGCTTCGGGTTTTGATATACGTGGAAAATGACCTCGTCGGGCCATTTTCATCGTTCGCTGGTGACACAACAGGTCATGACAAATTGCTACGAAAATGCGGGTTCTCTGAATGCCGTCGTCCCCTGAGCCGCACGCTTTTCCCTTCATATCGCCGGGTAGCGGGCCCGACGTCGGACCCGCTACCCAATCGCCCCTCTCCAGGTAGTCATTTTCATACATCGTGGTGTCTCCGACAAGAGACATGACCGATTGTGGGGACATAGCAGACACAGGCATTGGGGCTGCAGTAGGTCGCAGATAAACATACGTAGATTCTTCGCCTACGGCTCAGAATGACAGTGAAGGGGGGTCCCCTTTGTGTCATTCTGAGAGAGCGCAGACCCGACTCGTCGGGAAAGAATCTACGCCTCGTCCAGGACTTCGCCCGGAAGAGGTGGCCCGCCTGGGCGGGCAGGTCACCTCTCAGGGAACGCTGACGAGACAGGCACAGAGTCACTGATGACTCCCATCCATCGCAGCTTCGTCGATTCCGTTGGGCAGGGTTGTCCAGTAGGAAGAGC
>Ga0180432_10004633_pt1 | contig 18750 bp, 12 predicted proteins | sample SS_ome_10_FD_132414 | JGI IMG/M metagenome (GOLD analysis project Ga0180432, IMG submission 132414) | Hypersaline lake sediment archaeal communities from the Salton Sea, California, USA - SS_1_MS_2 metaG | ecosystem: Environmental > Aquatic > Non-marine Saline and Alkaline > Hypersaline >...
GAAATCGCGTATCATCGAGTAAAACAGGTCCTTTCCGTACTCTGTGCTCAGGTTAGGCCTTTCGCCGGGCATCCCGCGGTACCTGTGCTCGAGCATCAGGGATGTGGTGTCGTAGAACATCCCGATCTTAGGTGGTCGTATGCCCCGGGCTACCATCCCCTCCTCGGCGTCGACCAGCCTCTCCAGACCGATGCCCGACCAGGGCAACGCATACGAATCGCCCCAGTACACCGGAAGGAGGAAGTCGATCCCGGCATCCATCATGTCGAGTAGTTCATCTCGGTGCCATTCCTCACTCAGGTAGCTCACCTCCTCAATCTCAGGCGGGTGATTGGTCAGTGCGTCCTTGCCCCCAACGAAGAAGTGTAGGCTCGAATTCCAGTCATACCAGTAGAAGTAGTAGGTCCCCACAATCCTCTCATCGCGATCAGAGGAGGGAACGCCGAGCGCCGGGGCCAGCAGGAGGCACGCGCACACCGCCAGTGGCATCAACCATCCTAGGCTGATGCTTCTTTCGGGATCGTGGCGCGGGAACCCGGGGAGTGCCGTTGGACCCCCGCTCATCTTTCACCCTTCATACCTCCATTACTCCCTCGCGACTGATAAAGAGGCCGGATGTCAACCATGACCTAGTGGGTTTCCGCCCGCCCTGAATCGGCCACCGAACATTCGACCGCCCCATACGTACAAGAAGGAGACACGAATGCAACAACACTCGGCCAAGGTTCATTGTCTGGATCCTGCAGACGAGACCAGTTTCCCGTTGTAAGCCGTCAACTTCCATGGCACAAACCTCCTGGTCCTAGAAACATAGTCTCAGCCTTTCCCCGTTTGAGTGGCTGACCGGGTTTTGGGACGATTCGTTCGGGAACGACAAATAAGGGACGAGCTTCTAGGATATCCAGATCCATATGCCAAATCTCGTCTTCCTTCTGACGGATCAGCAGAGAACCGACACCATGGCCGCATACGGTAACTCCCGCATCCAGATGCCGAACCTGAATAGGCTTGCCTCGGAAGGGGTGGTGTTTGAACAAGCCTGCGTCACACAGCCGGTCTGCACGGCTTCCCGCTCCTCTCTTCTCACGGGGCTATATCCTCATACAACCGGTTGCACGGCCGACAACACGGCGCTCCCACCGGATGTGCCCTGCGTACCGGAGATGTTGCCGCAAGACAGGTACGTGACCGGATACTATGGGAAATGGCACCTAGGGGATGAGGTCTTTCCCCAACACGGGTTCGACGAGTGGAGAAGCATACAGGATGACTATCACAGACACTACCGTCCCGGCCGTGATCGCGGGGCACGCTCAACCCATTACCACTTTCTCGTCGAGAACGGTTTCCAGCCTGGTAAGGACAATACCTTTGACAACATGGCCTGCACCAGACTGCCGGAGGAGTTCTCCAAGACTGCATACCTCGCCCGTGAGGCCTCGAGATTCATCCGGGAGAACCGGCGGCGGCCCTTCATCCTCTTCGTCGGATTCCATGAGCCCCATCCGCCCTACCACGGTCCCAGGGACGAACAGTATGATCCCGATGAGATAGTGATGCCGGAGAATTTCAACCATCCCCCCACCGAAGACCAGCACCCCAAGACGCTTCACCGTTACCGGTCCTTCTACGAGAAGGGATACCGCTCGTGGAACCTGCAGGACGAGGAGGAATGGAGGAAGCTCGTCTCAAACTACTGGGGGCTGTGCAGCCAAGTCGATACCCATGTGGGAACCATTCTCGATACCCTGCGGGAATGTGATCTCTATGACGATACCGTGATCGTCTACACGGCGGACCACGGGGATATGCTGGGTAGCCACCGGCTGCTGCAGAAGGGCGTTATGTTCAAGGAGGCTATCAGGGTCCCGCTCATTATCAGGGCACCTGGAAGGAGAGAATCTACCGCAATCCACGAGCCCGTCAGCCACATCGATCTGCTTCCCACGGTCCTTGACCTCATGGGCGAGGAGATCCCCAAACACCTTCAGGGAAAGAGCCTGAAGCCGGTAATCGATGGGGAGGAGGAAAGGAAGGATGGTGCTATAGTAGAATGGAATATACACAAGGGCAAGAAGCCGCCTAATCGGGCTGCGGATGCGTTGACAGACCCAACCCGGACGATTCTCGCACCGGGTGGCTGGAGGTTCACCTACTCGACCATAGGGAGACATGAGCTGTACAACCTGGAGGATGATCCCATGGAGATCGAGAATCTTGCCCAGTCGGGGAGATATGATGATCTTATGTCGGATCTCCTTGAGAGGATCCGGGACTGGCAGGGCCGGACCGACGACAACATTCCTCTGCAAAGTTCCTTCTCACACTCGTAGCCCAGTTGGGAATCAACACGATAGGCCTGACAGCTGCCCCGGCTTCTGGACGCAGAAGGCCCATCTCGGGCCTCCGGCAATATGTTTAAACCCAAGAGATGGCGTTGATCCGTTGATCATCAAGCCTAGATGTCTCTCGGCAATCATGCTGGTCATGATTGTTTCACTTCTGGTACCGTGCCGAGGCCTTCACGATAGAACGGACAAGATCGGGGCGCTTCTGACCGGCAGGGTTGACGATAGGCGCCTGATAAGCTCCTGGTTCATGTACGAGCCCATGATATCGCCCCTCTTCGTTCCCAGTCGGTCCGTACCGGGAGGAGATGCCCAGATCAGGAAATTCGTGAGGATCTACTTCCCACGCAACTACGAAGCGGTACAGATCCAAGATTTCATCCTTTTCGAGGGAACCCAGATGGCCATGTTCAGCCCCCTCCAGCAGAGATGGATGCACGATGCCGTGCTGGAGGGCACGGGGGGAATGAATTCCAGATCCCTTCTCAGCACGCAGTATTTCCAGGACTGGGCGGATTCCGCAACCCAGAGGGCATTCCCGAACGATGTCGAGGCGCTGCTCAGCCTCGGCGCAATATGGTCCCGCTATCCCAGGGATGCCCGCATCATCCTGGAGGAAGGAACCGGGCTACCACCGGTCCTTACCATGTTCAAGGGCAAGGGCGTGCCATGGTACCTTCCGGGCTACCGCTGTGCCCTAGTGATCCCACGGCAGGGGGCCGTCGTTTGGTCCTGGATTGAGGGGCCATTCGCCGATCGGGCAAACGAGAAACCGGGGTGCACCCCTCAGATCATCTCATGGCAGTACGGGGAAGGCATCACCTGGACCACACATGATTCACTGACGGAGTGGTGGTGGCAGGACCCGATGGCGAATCCATACGGCTTCGACATAATAATGAACATGATACTCTACTGCACCGGGAGGCAGCTGCCCGCGGATGTGGAGATAATACACGACATAAGGTCAAAGATCATCGGGTTCAACACCCGAACCGTGCTGCTGCTGGGGACCATCGAGTTCGCGGAGGGTTTCGGCGCCAATATGGCGCCAATATTCGAGGGCATGGATGATGTGATGAACTCGAAGGGAGAGGCAGACGAGATCTACCTGGCGCAGGAGTATGAGCAGGCACGGTTGGCCTACAGCCAGTGTATTGAGGATCTTGAGGGACTCAATGCGCTCGCCATCGAGAGAAAGGACCGCGCCCTGATCTGGATATACCTGGCGCAGTGGCTGATAGTCAGCGCCACGTTGATTCTGGCTGGCTTCACTCTCTGGTTATTGATGATAAGGCGGAGGCTCTACCGGGAGGTCGCATCGACAAGCTTCCGCGGGCGGTGAACTGAATAGTGGCTTCCCTGCCTCGGGTAACGTTTCGACTAGAAACCGGTAACTGACCGAGTCATCTCCCGGTCTTGAACCCTTAATGGCCAGAGCCCCGGAAATCAGGATAGTCCCTTCGAATCATGGGGCATCGCTGATCTATTTCCAACGATATGTCAGCTCGCCCTTGGCAAGGATGGTAAACGCTATGACCAGTGCCGCCGCCGAACAGGGAAAACCGATGGGGAACGCCCTGTCGTCCCAGTCCAAGGAGTACCAATCCGCCAAGATATCCTCAGCGGGCTTGTTCTGGGGCGTGTATCCATCGTCCCAGTCCCCACCGGCCTCCGGGTCCGTCTCCCAGTTCCACCAGAAGAAGCCCTTGAACCACGTCCTGTTCCACATGACCGAGAACGCAGCCTCGTAGCAGTCCGCCTGCTCCTGGAGGTCGGGCTCGAGGTCCCCCTGCCAGTTCCAGGGCAGCCGGTTGGCGCCATCCGCGCTCCTGTAACCGACCTCGGTGAAGATCACCGGCTTTCCCAGCCTGGCCTGCCATCCCTCGATGACATCGGCCACGGCATTCCAGCTCCTCGTCAGCTCGCCCGGGGTTGGGTCCGTCCCGTTGGACAGCGGGTAGTAGGCATCGATGCCTACGTAGTCAAGGGCGTCCCACCACTCGATAGCCGCCACGCTGGCTGGACCTGCGGCGTATGTCAGGGGGCCGGAGTACCGCGACCTCACCCCGGAGACGATGCCCCTCCAGTCGGATTCCGAGATGTCCGTGAGATCGAACTCGCAGCCGACGCAGTAGAGCTCGACCCCCGTCTCCTCGGCGAGTTCGGCGTAGGAGTTGATGAATCCGCTGTAGCTCTCGAACCAGGCGGCGGAGGGTGGGATCAACCCCCTCCAGGACAGGCCTACCGTGTCAACCATGGGCTTCAGCATCACCTTGAGCCCCAGGGAATGCGCCGCCTGTATGGCGTGGATGATCGACTCATTGGAGGCGGTGTAGAGGTCGGGCCGAGGGTAGATCCTTGTGGAGAAGATGTCGTCCTGGAACCACCAGAAGCAGATCGCGACCCACTCCACGCCGGCCACCGCCATTCGCCTCAGTGATTCATCGGATTCATCAGATAGGTAGGCCTCGTACGACCAGGCGGTGTAAGACATCCCCTTCTGGAAATCCAAGGAGGGTCCGGAATCCTCCGACGGGATGGAGGGGATCAGGGAGGCTAGAAGGAGGCTTGAGACAAGGATGACAAGGAAGAGCGTTCTCGAATTGAACTTGAAGATAGGAGCGAGGGTCGGGGGTTTTCTCAACGGCGTTTCGGTATATGTCTTCCGTGAAATATGTCATTCCGAACGTCCCGGGAGAACCTGCGAAATACCGGAAACAGGATCTTCTACCACGGTATCGATCAGATATCGGCTCGGAAGGGATGCCACATTTCAGCTTGGGGCATATCCCCCGAGGCATGATTCCAGGGGAGTCCATTGAAGCCAATGTCGTGGTCCTTGGACACGGTCAAGCATCATTCAGCGGCCCGACGGAGGAGGTTCGATGGATACTCCTCTGAAACGCCCCATCTCCCCCGAACGCCCCCTGTTGATAATCATGATGAAGCCGGGAGACTCCTACGAACAGGAAGGACTCGATCTCGTGCGCCTCTGGGAAGGCTTCGATGGTTTCCTTCAAGACCACGTGACGGTGCAGATCGAGGGGAGGTCCGGGGATGACTTCGAGCGATGTGAGACGGTTCTCCGCCACGCCGCGTCAGCGGGAATCCCCATCACGCTCCAGATTCAGGGCGACAACGCCGAACGCCGCAACACCATGCCGCCCCCTCGCATCCGGGATTTCCTCGACCGTTACGATAACATTGTCGGCCTCCAGATAGTCGAGGCAAGCCAGCGGACCTTCGTGAACCAGCCCGCCGGTCCGGAATACACCATGGGGCGGAACGCACGGTACGCGCGGGATGTCATCGAGCTGGCGGGCGAGCGCGGCCTCTTCGTGAGCTGGCAGCTGATGAGGGACAACTGGGCGGCCATCGGTTGCTCGGTAGACAACGAGGCGTTGTTCGATTCGATCTGCCGCCACGCGGCCAACGTGATCCCCACACACGAGATGAACTGCGAGTTCTGCAAGCCGATGGACCACCTCGGAGCCATGGGGCTGTGGTTGAGCGGGGCGACGGCTCAGTGGGGCGTGGAGGCCCAGTCCTGGTACTGGTCGGACTGCGGCTACGATCGGCCGGGTTCCTGTTTCCCGGGAACGCTGGAGATGCCGGGCGGCCTCTACGCCATCATGTTCCTGCTCGGGGCGGCTGCCGGGGCAACCGTGTACTCGATCGAGCCGCCGAAGGACGCCTGGGAGGGTCCGGACGCTTGGCGCTTCACCGACCATATGGAGCCGCTCTTCCGGAGGCTGGTCACCGAACGCCTGATACCATCGCGCGACGAGATGTTCGAGGCCTGTCCCGTGGCCTATCACCTCCCCCTCTGCCACCGTGCCGACGAGTACTATCGTGTGCTTGAGGACCTCGACTTCGACCATGCGGAGGGGCGCCTAATACGGGCGATGAACGGGGTGTATGATCGTTCCCGGGATGCGGAGCTGATCCCGAACGATCCCCGGTACGGCTTCATCCCGATCCTGCCGGCAAGTACCCCGGACACTGTTCTGGATCGCTTCAACCTGGTGCTGAAGCCCGGGGATATCGAGAGCGTCGAGCAGGCCCGGCGGCTGATCGACTCCCACTTCCCCCCGGTCGATCGCGGGGATGCGTGGAGCACCACCTCGGGACCACTCATCTGTGCCGCCAACACGCATGAGAACTGGTACATCCCAGAGACCACTAAGCTCACGGTCCCCCGACGGCCTGCGGGAGTGGAGTTCGACGGCAGGGAACTATCCTGGGAACCTACGGAAGGGGACCAGGCGTGGAACGTGTGGCTGCTGCGAAATGGTGCCGAGACGCGGCTCAACAGGAAGCCCCTTACCAATCCCTCCTACCGCCCCGGAGGCGTACAGGCCGACGATAGGTACGCCGTCTCCGCCCTTACCGAGGGCAAAGAAATGATCGAGACCACCCTCCACCTCCACGAACTGCTCCTCTTCTCCGCCCGTGAGAGCCGGAGATCCGAGTGGGTCGCGGCCTCCGGAAACGCCATCGAGCGGAACCGGTACGGGGAATCCACCCCCACCGCTTCAGATGAGGTCGTCGCACGGGAGCTAAGATGCGCCGATTGCACTCCGGTAGAGGACCTCGCATCCCCGATCGTGGAGGCGGATGGCCCTCAAAGTGAGGTCATGGCAGCCATGACGGCATGGAAGAGAGCGATCGAAGCGGAAGATGTAGATAGAGCGCTCCAGTGGTATGCTGGTGACTACCGGGAAGCCGATGACAGAACGGCGGAATCGGTACGGGTTGCCCTTCGGTGTCTGCTCTGGTCCCAGCTACGCGAACGTTTCTTCTCACTGAGGGAGGAATGGGGCCGCGTCCCGGCGTGGCGTCACCCCGTGGTGAGGCTGCTGACACGTAAATGGGAGCGCGTTTGTCCGTCAGAGGTTGTGGTGTTGACTGAGTACGAGCTCTGGGCTGGCACCGGCTCGGAGATGGAGCCCAGCGACATGCTCAAGCTTCCCTTCCACCGGAGCAACGATATGAGAATGACCTGGAAACGAACCGATGCGGGATGGCGGCTGACGAACACCGATCCCCCATTCCTGCAGGCCGAGGACCTCTTCCCTTTCCGATACACCTACCAGGGCTGGTAGACAGAGCATGACATCCAGAAACCAGGTGATTGGCCCGTCCCCATGATCTTCTGAAGGTTTGGCAGGTAGTCTCTCCCGATATATACATCGCCGATCGTCTTCCCCCGGTGTTTGCCTTCCGGTCTCAGCGTTTCAAGAGGGAAGGCCGTATCTCACTTCAGATTTATCAGAATGATTGCCTAGCCGGCCTCATGGATTTTGTAAATCCCTTCGAGGCTGACGGACATTGGTACAGGGGCAATCTGCACTGCCACACCACCGAGTCCGATGGCAGGCTGAGTCCCAAGGATGCTGCGGAATTCTACCGGACCAGGGGCTACGACTTCCTCTGCATCACCGACCATAGCACGGTCACCGATACCGATGGTTTCTCCACCGAGAGTTTCCTCGTCCTTCCAGGCGTGGAGACAAGTCCAGCCAGGAGCCGGCACCACATCGTCGGCATCGGGCTCCACGATCTGGGGCCTTACGAGAGGTGCGAGACCGCCCAAGAGACCATCGACAGGATCGTGGCCCTGGGCGGCCTGGCTTCCATTGCCCACCCATACTGGTCGGCCCTCACCGACGCGGACATCAGATCCCTGAAGTCCATCACAGGCATCGAGGTCTACAACTCGGTCTGCGAGGCCATGATAGGACGGGGGTTGTCAACGGTTCACTGGGACAATCTTCTCTGGGACGGAATGCAGGTGCGCGGACTCGCGGTCGATGACACCCACCACTACACCGACGATGCGCCCGGGGGATGGATCTGGGTGAAGTCAACAAGCCTGACCGAGAAAGATATCATCGAGGCGATCCGAAGAGGGCACTTTTACGCCTCGACCGGGCCCGTGGTTCACGATATCGACCTTGAGGCCGACCACATCGAGGTCGAATCAAGCCCCGTAGACATGATAACCTTCCACAGCCACGGTCCCTCGGGCAAGAGCGTCCGCAGAATCGGCGAGGGTATGCTGACCCACGCGACCCACGATTTCAAGTCCGAACACAGGTACGTCAGGGTGGAGTTCGTGGATGGCGGGGGCCGGAGGGCGTTTACCAACCCGGTCTACACTGATCTATTCGGCACTCGATAGACCAAGGATCCATCCTAGAGCCCGGCCGCCCTCGTGAATTTACCAGCGCCCGTTACGTCAGGTTTCACTGGTATCTCCAAAGACCGCCTTGACTGCCTCGAGAAATCCGTACCCAGATCTCTCATCCGGCAGTAGATACGAACCCTCGGTCCACTCATTCCATGAATTCACCGTCACCAGTCTGTGCTGCTCGGGATGCGTGTCGAGAAATCCCTTTGCCCTTCTCAGGAATCCTTCAAATAGCTCTGGCGACTCATCCCTGACTATCTCTCTGTATGTCGGGAACCTGGGATTGTTGTCCCAACCGACCGAGACGTGTGGAACAACACCGCCGAACCGCTTCACCATGCTATCCCAGTCATCCACACCGATCTCCCCCCACTCCGAATACTCCCGGTCCTGCGCTCCCGCGACATGCACCCACTGGTAGCGGGTCACGCTGTCAAAGCCGATTGCATTGACCGCCCCGGAGGGTCCGATCTCAAGATCGGGGCAAATGGAGAGGATATCCCCGGGGATATGGCCCATGTAGGTGTTTTGCAGATGGAGGCCTGGATAACCCGCCTCCTTCACCTCGGTTCGAAACCAGGAGAGAGCCCTCTTCGCCTCATCGATCCCGCCAAGGCCATCCACGAATACTGGGAGGTCGTACAGGCAAAGAACGGGACAACCGTCTATCTTATAGTAATTGTCGTGCGAGAAGTAGCTCTCTATCCATCTCCGGGCGATCCTTTCGAACGTCTCCCTGTCAACTGCTCCCCTCCAGAAGATATCCGTGTCATCGGTGGTCGGGTCCCACGTCAGGCCTGCATCGTGGTTTGCCCACATCAGATAGAACTTCATACCGGTTCCCTTGATCGCGGGCATCAAGCCCTCGTTCAGCTGCCTTTCGAGGAACGGTGAATCCTCGTACCAGTACCAGTCCATTATGAACACGTTCACCCCGTGCTCAAGGGCGAGCTCAGCATGCTGCCCCATCACACCCGGATCGGCCTCATCCTGGTAGCCAAGCAGGGGCACCCTGGGCTGATTGTGCCCATCGAAGCGGGGTTTGGCGTTGCGAACGGTCATCCACTCGCCGTCACCCTCGGTCCAGATGTCCTCCATGCGGGGATCGTGGTGGTAGGCAGGCCAGATGAAAGCAGCGACGTCATAATGTCCCACCATTATCCCTCCTAACTCTCTCGGACCTGAAAGGTTCACCGTACAAGACATGTCGCCGGGATCTCGACACCGCTCTCAGCGTGCTTCTCCAGCTTTCCGGTCAGTTCCCGAACAATATCTGCATAGTCAGGATCGGCTGCGAGGTTTGTGAACTCCCTGGGATCCTTCCTTATATCGATCAGGAATACGTCTTCATCTTCGGGCGGTGGTCCTTGGTTGTCGATCAGCACGTTCTTGTCGAGTCTGAACTCCCTGGTTCGGATGCAACAGCGTCGCGGCCACCCGCGGTTCTCTGTCCATTCCCCGATACCCCCATTCGGGGCGAGCTTGCTGTCAGGCTGCCCGAATCCTATTGTCGAGTAGATGGCCACTGGCTCCGGGTCCGTGAAGAGATCACGCCCCCTGAACTGATCCGGCCCCGATATACCGGCGAGGCCCAGCAGTGTACGGCCGATATCGAGGCTCTCGCAGATATCGTCACGAACCTCTCCCTCGGGCAGCGTGCCGGGCCATGACATAATCAGGGGCACCCTATGCACGGTGGGGGTGAAGGTGTGTTTCCCAAAGGCCCCGCTGTCACCAAGGGGATTCCCGTGATCGGCCCCGAACATGACTATGGTCTCTTCAAGACGGCCTTTGCGTTCCAGCTCGTTAAGCACCAGTCCAACCTGTGTATCGATCCAGGCGACCTGCGCATAGTACGATAATCGCGCCGACCTCAGCTTCTCCCAGGACATGCGATCCAGACCATGGATATCCGCCACGCGTTTCTCAAACTCGGACATCGTGTCGGGCAGCGGCTCAGGCAGCCCCGGATCCTGGTCCGCATAGAGTCGCATGTAACTCTCCGGGGGCAAGACCGGTGTGTGTGGCTGCAAGAGCGACATACGCACCAGGAAGGGGCTCTCAACAGATCGCATCCACCGCAGTGCACGTGTCATGACCTCATCTGGCGGGTATAGCTCACCGGCGGGGTAGACACCGCCATTCATCCCGCCAAGCGGGGACCGCACCATCTGCACACCGTCATCGCCAAGATGCGACCAGAAGTCCATCTCCGCTCCCCGGCGATCATGATGCTGGAATGCCCTGCGATCGGAGTTCGGTCCCGGTAACATTTCGCGGGCGAGATGGATCTTGCCGAAGTTGGCAGTGCAATAGCCCATGGACGCCAGTACCTCGGGAAAGGTTTCCGGCCGGAATGGCATTCGGAAGTTCCTCCAGCTGCCTTCATTGTTGTACACACCGGTGTCCTCGGGGCGGAGGCCGGTCAGAGTGCACATACGGGAGGAGACGCATACAGGTGAATTGCAGAAGTTGTTGGCAAAACGCACCCCGCTGGCGGCCAGCCGGTCGATATTCGGGGTGTACATCCGCATGGTTGGATGGCCATAACAGCCAAGCGCGTCCGTCCGCAACTCATCACAGTAGATCCACACGATATCGGGCTGCAATTGCTTGATCTACTCCATTATCATTGGGTAGGGCCGGCCGGCGATCAGATCATCTCCATCGGTGAAGCCCTCGGGGCGACCCGTCAGCTCATCAACCATCAGCCGGCGCCACCGACCGACCCTTCCGGCCCAATCAGGATCATCCGCCCTGTTGATGCACTCGCCCGGGTCGTTCTTCAGGTCAAATAGCTGTTCCCGGCCATCTCCCGCAAACCATATGTACTTCTCCTTGCCGTCGGTCAGGGCATGAAATGCCCGAGGATCCGCATACTCGATGTGCAAGTACCTTCGCCAGCTGGATGCCGCATCTCGGTCCCCTCTCAGCAGGGGCATCAGGCTCCTACCATCCACGTAGTCCGGGATATCCACACCTGAAATATCCAGACAGGTGGGCAAGATATCCTCTAGACCAACGGGCCTGTCAACCACGCTGTTGGTCCTCGCCCCATACCCTCTCGGGGCACTGATCAGCAGCGGAATCCGGGCGGCGCCCTCGTAGGGCAGCGCCTTGGCCCAGCAGTAGTGATCCCCCAGCATCTCGCCGTGGTCGCTTGTCATGATGACCGCCGTGTTATCGTCGGTCGCTCTCTGTATGCCCGTCACCGGATTCAGCAGGCGGTTCATCTGATCGTCGAGATGGTTTATCAGTCCGTAGTACCCGGCGCGGGCGCTCAGAAGGGCCTCCCCAGTGAGGTTCACCTTCGAAGATGACTGCCCCAGGCCGATTCCGTCATTCTCGGGCGGTGTTGCCCAGTCACCGATGTGGGGGTCGGGTACCCCGGTTCGGAGATAGCGGTCGAAGTAGCAGGCAGGGGGAATCAGTGGGGGATGGGCTGCCAGGAAAGAGACGACCAGGAAAAACGGACGGCCTCTGTCGCGATCCTCGAGCCAGGACAGTGCCCGGCCCACCGTCCAGGTGGTGTGGTGTAGGTTCTCAGGGAGATGAAAGGGCCGCGCCGTGTAGTCATTGTGCATCACGCCGCTGCCGTAGTATCCCCCTCCGCCCTCGGGCTGGTTGCCTTCCAGGAACCGATCATAGGGATTGCCGGGGTTGCGCATTCCGCTGAGAATGGTCGTCTCGAAGCCGCATCTCTCTCCGGGGGGTTCCTGATGCATGTCCCGCCCGATCCAAGCGGTCTGATAGCCAGCTTTCGACAGCTCATCCGCTATCGACGATCCGCTCCACGGTTTGCTCGCATAGCCGAGAACCCCGTGGGTTGAGGGGAACTGTCCGGTGAGCAGGGACCTTCTGGCAGGTATGCAAACAGGGCAGCTGCTGTAGGCCCTCGAGAACCTCACGCCGCGTCCCGCAATGCGGTCCATGGTCGGGGTAAGCAGCACCGGATGTCCCTCACACGAAAGGGAGTCACCCCGATGCTGTTCGGTCAACAGGACAAGTATGTTTGGCTTTGAACTGCCCATTTCCAGATTCCTCTGTATTCTTGGTCTTCTCTTGAATTGACCTTGTTCAGTTCGCCTGTGCTGGGATACACGCTTGTGGTTCGCCCCAAAGCGCGGAGCGGTACCGCCTGCCGTTTCGTGCCGAACTGACGGTATGATCTTGCTCCACAATTGACAGTAGTCTAAGCTCTCTATACTCATCCTACAGGTATTATCTGTTCTGGTTCTCGGTACCTTCCATACAATCCCAATTGCTCTGCTACCTCAGCGTCGCCTCAGATTCCCCACATTCGCCATAGTCACTCAGATGCTATGACCAAGGATCTCCCCCCAGTGTTAGCCGATCTAGAGAAGATAGTCGAGTACTGATCTCCACCCCATGATGCCTGATAGACATGGAATAGTCGGACGATTAGCAAGCTGCTCGCTTGCCCGAGTACACCGATGACTTCCAGAGTCGGACTCCTGGAATCCCTCATCTACTTCAAGGGAGCACGCTTCCCAAGCCGCGAAGAGGTCAGGAAGCCCCTCGGATTGACAATGAACTTCAGATGCGCTCTGAATCGAAACCGGAAAGCTGTGCGAATTCCTCCAGCTCATCGCCATAGTCGCCGTAGAACCAGACCTGATGGAAGCCGGGGAAATCGCGCACCCTCTCGACCCCATCGAACTTGACGTTGACCGATATCACACATCCCCCGTGCGGCGGTACGCTGAGCTGATCGATCACCTCACCCGTGGCCACCTCGAGCTTGCTCGGAGAACCGGGATACACATCCAGCGATGTTACACGTCGACCTCTCTCCCACAACGTCTCCGTGGTCACGTCCCGCAGGCCGTGGTGGTGACTCAGATTGAAGGGCCTGGCGGGCGCATCATAGCCGTCTAGCCGCGTGGGGCATGAGCAGTGCGCACCGATGACGGAGTTATGGTCGGTATCCGCCACCGGATCCTGCTGGAAGCCGGGACGGTCAAAGAGGTAATGTGTGATCAGGTGGGAGACAATGGCACCCTGGTCCGCCTCACAGATGGCGGGGACACCCATATCGTTGAGCCTGGACCAGGCAAGACAGGGTAGAGTCACCTCGGGGTTTCTCCTCCCCATGCCGAGACAGTCCATGGTGATGGCGTCGCCCTCGTGCTCCTTTATGATCCTAGCGCAGGCCGCGTAACCACGGGCAGCATTGAGCACATCCTGATGGCTGGCATTGGTCAGCGCCTCGGCCCTCTCCTCGTACCCCTTCGCCAGGGCTCGAATCGCCGGCAAGACCTCGGTGCCCTTGTAGGCCTCCACGTACGTGCTCTCCGGCAGGTAACGTAGCTCGATGCCTGTGTCGGCCAGCCTCTCGTCGTATGTCTCATCGCCGTGCAGAACCAGGCAACGCGTCCTTCTCATCCTTGCCAGCGCAGCCAGCATCTTCAGGCCGAAGATCGCCTGATCGAACTCGGGGGCGGAGTAGATCACGGCCCCTGCACGGTCCTTGAAATTCCGTGTGTTTGTGGTGAACGAGGCCCCGATAACACAGAAGATAACGGTCGGTATCCCCAGCTCCGCGGCTCCGTTCGCCGCATGCCAGGCGGGGCCGTGGCGGTCCTGGAGGATCAATAGGAGACCGTCGGGCTTATCGCTCTCCACCTCATTCAACCATCGGTCAGTTTCCTCGTCGTCGTAGAGTGGTTGCTCGCGGAGCCCGAGTTCAATGCCCATCTTGCCTGCCTCCATCCTCAGGCGGCGGACGTACCTCTCGCGCGCCTCATCACCTGGGTATACCGCGCCAGGCCACGACATGCCATACTCCCTGCGTCTCACAAAAACAACCTTGATACTGGGCGTATACCTGCCGGCGGGGCCGCACTGCCCGACCTCCAGTGAGGACTTCGTATCATCCACACCGGTTCGTGCGCTGCTTTCGGATCCGTCCTCGGCCATTCCAATTCACTATCACAGGTGGCAAATCAGCCATAGGTAAATCCTTCCTGATTCTGGTAAGCATCTGGCGTGAACACGGTCCTCGCTTCATCGCAGGAAGACCGCCAACAGCTTATCGGGGCTATCCACCTATCGCCCCGACGAGGAAATCCGAACTACAGACCCAAGATCGCCCCTTGCTCTGTGAGCCTTCTTTGGAGCAGGGGCACCGGGATTTCCTCCGGACTCTCGTTCCTCCACGCGGATATCGCGGCCGCGGTTCCACAGGCCTCCCCCATGACGGCGCAGTTCACCATATTTCGGACATTACCCCTGGACACGGACCGGCCGCCGATTAGTAGCCCCTTCACCTCTCGGGGAACCAGAGCCCTGTAGGGGATCTGGTAGACCTTGCCTTTGAACCTCTGCCTGGCCTCCAGCCAGGGAAGATAGCGGCATCCCTGACCAACGGCGTCCGGGAACCTCGAACCCTCTGCTATGTCCTGACTGGTCATCCCGTACTCGCAAGTTACATACCTGGACGCCCTGACGCCCAGGGAGGGAGCGACCTGCACCACGAACGACCTCCCCAGACCCGGCACCCTCCTGATCAATCTCATCTGCTGCGGGATCCTATCGTAAGCATCCATCTCCTGGCGGCTGGTTTGCCTGGGATCCAGGCAGCTGCCGCGAACCCGGGGCCCGAATACGTAGGCGAAGCCCTTCCCGGCCAGGCCGTGCAACCCCTGCATGTCGAATCCATCCTCGTCCTTTGGATCTGCTGGAAAATCGCCGCTCGAGACCGCCTCCCCGTAGATGTCCGGAAGATCGCTCTGAATCACCACAGAAAGCGTCCCGTGCCTGTCGTACCAGTCCAGGAAGTCTGCAGCCTCCCTCTCTGGCATACGGGAGGACATTGCCTCGGCCGTTCTGTCCAGATCGACGTTACATATGCGGTACATGAGTGTGGCGGTGGAATCGCTTGCTTCCTCGAATGGAGCTCCCGCCCACGCGGCTATGGATCCATCCCCGGTCGCATCCACGGTGGTCTTGGCCCGGATTGCGAAGCCTCCCATGCGGGTCTGAAACGACACGCCCAGTACCTGCCCATCCTCCATCAGGGGCGATCTCGCATGTCCATTTAGGATCACCTCTACCCCCGCCTCCCTGACCATATCCATAGCCACCCTCTTGAATACATCCGGGTCGAACTGAAGCTTGCAGTGTCCCCCACTCGACGTGAAAGCGTCTGCCGGCAGGGCATCCTCGCCCTCCAGCCTCTCGGTGAACTCGATTATGATACCCCCAACGATCTGGCTACCGAGGCCATCGCCGAAATAGGGCGCATAGCCGCTCATCAGCCCCGCGGTAGCCGTTCCTCCCAGGCTGCCCTCGCTCTCCAACAGAATGGTACTTGCACCGTTACGCGCCGCTGCCAGGGCCGCGGGAAAACCCGTCATCCCACCCCCACAGACCAGGACATCTACCTCATCGAGAACCGGGGTGTCAAGCACCTCCCTTATTCTACCCATTATTGCCCTCCATTTCGTTGGACCGCACATACAGCACGAGGTTCATCTTAATGTTTTGGGGGTCATGTCGGCAGCCGGGCCGATCGAACCGATCGGGAAAATATATTAGCCGCGCTAATGCGGTGGAAAAACGGCGAAGTCAATGACAGACAGAATGATAATCATACTCCTCCTAGTCTGGATCGGGATCTCGGGTGTCCAGGCCGGCGAAACGTACATTCACAACCCGGAACCGGATATCGCCCTTGGCTGCGGTTTCTTCGACGATATACCCAATCCAGTCGATCTCACCCGGTGGAGGTGGAACCTCTCCGGGGAGTACTTCAATATCACTGAGGCTACCCTCACCTTCAGGATCTATGATGATGGGGACAACGAGACCGACAGGGTCAAGTTCAGTGTGTCTGACTGGCTTTGGGGGAGTGAGACCAACCTCGGTATGCACGAATTAGCCCCGTTCACCGGGGAGACCCTGAGCTACAACGTCACCGAGGTCCTGCAGAGCAGGCTCTTCATTCAGGTGACGGTCATGTGTCTGGGCGGACCGGATCTATACTTCGACTGGGCGGAGCTGCATGTGGAGGGCACCCCCCGGGGGGACACGGATGGGGTCTCAGATGCTACTGAGAACATGGTCCCGAACGCCGGTGGCGAAGGGACGGGCGACGGGAACGGAGACGGGATCCCTGATAGCGGACAGGACCACGTTGCCTCGCTTCCCAGCCACCCCTCCGCCCCGGTTGAGGCCTACGCAACGGTCGTCTGCCAAGAATCCTACGCACTTCTCGATGTCCGATCCCTTCCCGCAACAGATCCCCCTGAGGGCTGGGACTTCCCTTACGGAGCCCTCTCCCTAGAGGTAGACGGCATCCCGCCTGGAGAAGCGGTAACCTTGATGGCCATGATCCCCACCGATGTGGACGTGACAGGGATCCTGAAGAAGGACCATGAGGGTGAGTGGCAGGTGGTCTCCCGGGATGTGCTTCACGGGCCACCCGAAGCACCGACTAAGACGGTGCTCAGCTTCCAGCTCGTCGATGGGGGAACCTTCGATGAGGACGGCCAGGTCGATGGCGCCTTGTCGGATGATATGTATATCGGGATAGAGGTGACTGAAGCCAGTTGCCTTCTTGGCCTGGTCTCGCTACCCCTGATCCATGCGATTTTCGGAGGGCATCTGGCACCATTCGATAGGCGACGAGGGAAAGCGGGCCACGTATAGGGTCACGAGCTACTTCGATCCGATATCTACCTGGAGATCCATTGGCCGTGGGGCCGTTCTCTTCGGTTCTCAATCGGTCTATACGGGATCCCTCTCGAGGGCTGATAAACCCGGGTCAGATGGATTTGACTGCGGGGAATGTTAGATCCAACCCGGTCGTTCCATACGTTCCCAAACATCCCACCTAACACAGATGTAGCGTTCCAGTCAAGTAATGCTCGAGGTGAGCAATTGAAAAGGAAGTTAGCTGCTTTGTCGGTGATGCTGCTCGTGGTGTTTGGCACCGGGGCAGCGTTCGCCTTCGTTGATGCGGAGGAGACAACGGAAGAGGAGGCCGAGAGGGGCGTCCGAGTGTATTTTGTGGGGAAGGCGATTCCCAAGAACGAGGACCCCACCACCGATGCCGTGTGCCCTTGCGAGAGGGTAACGCTGAAGGCCCTCGTTGCCGGTGGCAGGGCAAAGGGAACGATGACCGTCGGCGAAAATGCCTACCGCATGTATGCCCGCAAGGACGACAAGGGCATCTGGCACGGCGTCCTGTTGAAGGACGGAGAAAGAGTTGGCAGATTCCGCGGGAGATATCTGGGCCAGAGAAAGGTCTTCATCGGTGGCATGAAGCTGGATGGCCGGGTATACAGGCTCCATCTGAGAAGGCTGTTCCTTGCGACAGCCGAACCCATCCCCCTGGACGAAAGCGCGGTTCCGGTCGAGTGAGTCCAGAATCTCCCACCCTTTTTCTTTTTTTCCTTTGTCTTTTTTCTTCTGAGTTCAAGTGTCCTAAGCACATGACCCCAACCTGGTCAGTTCGATATGCCATTGCTCACCCGGTGAGGAGTCAAATAGAACGTGGGATATTGTTCCTCAGTCCTTGGAAGATGGGTCTGTGATCGACCTGATCACCGAACTAGCCCTGGCTTCGGTCGGTCTCGACGATATCCCGGAAGCCGTCACAGATATAACGGTGGTACCAGATTCAGAATCTCGATTTGATGAATTCGACTGGCGATACTAAAACGAACATACTCTACATACACTCACACGACACAGGTCGGTACATCGAGCCATACGGCTACCAGATACCTGCTCCCAGTATCCGGAGGCTGGCGGAGGAAGGCGTCCTTTTCAGACAGGCTTTCTGCTGCAGTCCGACCTGTTCGCCGAGCAGGGCTTGCCTCGCATCGGGCCAATCCCCACACAGCAACGGCATGATCGGGCTGGCTCACCTGGGATTCAGGATGCATGACTATGGCACCCACATCATACATACGCTGGCCGAGTCAGGTTACGAATCAACGCTGATAGGCATCCACCACATCGTGCGTGATACCGGGGAGATCGGCTTTGACCGGGTGGTGGAGACCAGGGGGAAGAGTGTTGAACACAATGCCCCGGCGGCCGTCGATTTCCTGGAGGACGGCCCAAGGACACCCTTCTTCCTCTCGGTGGGTTTTTCCGAGTCGCACAGGCCCTTCCACGAGCCGGGTTCAATGGAGGACCCCCGGTATACGCTGCCCCCGCACCCGATTCCGGATA
>Ga0180432_10004634_pt1 | contig 18740 bp, 33 predicted proteins | sample SS_ome_10_FD_132414 | JGI IMG/M metagenome (GOLD analysis project Ga0180432, IMG submission 132414) | Hypersaline lake sediment archaeal communities from the Salton Sea, California, USA - SS_1_MS_2 metaG | ecosystem: Environmental > Aquatic > Non-marine Saline and Alkaline > Hypersaline >...
AAAGAGGAGACTATGGTTGACGTTCCGCTAATAAAAAGGAAAAGCTTCATGTCATTTTGGTATCCTAAACACTTACAGAAGCGGAAGACGGAGTCGAACCGTTCCTTGGGAAGGGAACCCTCCCCTATGCTTCCGTTACACCAAAACCGCTCCGGAAGTGTCTTTTCTTAGTATACCCGAAACTATTCAATTGTCAAGGAACTATTTGAAATAAAAAAGCCCAACCATTTCTGATTGGGCTCTGAATCTCTCTGTATGTCTAGCTTAAGGGACAGACAGAGCCCAGTCGTTCACGGTACCTCCCGTGACGCCTACTGTAACTCCTATTGTCCCTGTAGTGCTGTACATTTTATTTCTCCTACTGTCTGAAGGTACTATACCAAAAAACGAGATGGTGTCAACATGTTTTTTGTTTTTCTTCAATCAAAGAACTCGACAGTCACATTTGGACAAGGCTCGAATTCGTCAATTGCCGGTCCCGTATTCGTCTTGACTGATTCCCATTTGACTTCTACCTTCTTTATAAAGCTTCGTTTGTCTGGACCAAATTGAGCCAAAACTTCTTTAATACAACCGGCAACTTGTTCTTCCTTAGTCATTTTAGCCATTGTCGTTCTCCTCTTTTTCTTAGAGCTCAATCACTTCGACATCGTTTTCTGGCCACAAAAGAATCTGCCAGCACAGCGTTCCATATCTGTTGTATGCCGCATGATACCAGTAGTTACGACCATTGATTTTGAGACAAATCTGACGTCCGTACTTTTTTGGTATATCGATGAAGCATCCTCCGCGAGTTCCCGTCTTTCTGTCAAGCTCTTCTTTGATGGCGGTTTCCAGAGCAACTTTGAATCGCCATTTTCTTGTGTTGACAGTTCTTGAGTATTTCTCTACATCATAAAAGAATTGTCCAGCCTCAAGATTTCTGGGATTCTTTGGTTCATCTACCCAATCGAAGCTGATGCCTTCGCCGCTATATTTGTAGAGCCACCAAGGAGCGTAATCGCCCTCGTACTCATGAGATACTTTAGCGTGAGCTTCTCCTACTTCTGCAACCCCTTGGAAAGCTGGACGCCATTTTTCTGAATTGAATCGTTCCCATGCCTGAAGCTGGTCATGATACCTTGCCTCAAGAGCTGTTACATTAGACAACACAGGCTTCCAAACTTTTACGCCGGAACCCCCATTGTACTCATGTCCGTAAACTTCGGTGAGCAATTTCTTCTTTGGAACACCGTCGACGTAAATCATATGGTCTTCGTCGGAGTATACACCACCATTCACGATTCCGTTGGTGCTCAAAATAGAAAGCATTGATTGACCTTGAGGAATAGTGGCAATCATTTCTCCGTCAATGGATACTTCGCCTTTTTCGTTACGGTTAATCGTTGTCATTTCTACTCTCCTACCGACTGCTTATTCTTATCTCCGGCATTAGAAAACGATGAAGATGGTCAAACCCCTTGAAAATGTCTCGACGCATATCTACGATGTTGTTGAAGAAGTCTTTCAGTGGGGCAAATACGGGTTCATCCAAGCTCCTGAGTTCGTCTCCTGTAAACCATTTCCAACGCTCACACTTGTCCGGTTCTTTCAGCATTTCTTCTTCGTCAACGCTACCAGACACCCAACTAGACCATACAAATATTGTAATGTAGTGAAGTCTTTCGCCGTCATGGTTAAAGAGATTTTCAGTAAAGGAAATAGGAACGGTACTGAAGTTTCCAATGGTGATGCCAGTCTCTTCGCGCACTTCTCTCTGGGCTCCGAATGTCACGGACTCACAAAACTCCAAGTGACCACCAGGAAGCGACCATTCTCCGGCCCCGTGTGCATTCTTTCGTTTGCCGAGACAGATTTTGCCGTCCCATTCAACAAAAACACCTATTCCTATCTGAGGCTGTTGTGTATTTCTTTCCATTTTCTACCTATAAATTGGTGGAGGGTGAACGATTTAACGCCTATCGCAACAGCCTTTGTGGGTCGTATACATCGGTTGCCATGAAGTTGTAGAATTTACAACATGGCCCACCTCAGCACAATAAAGAATTAGCTTCTCTGCCTGTTTCTACACCTGCTAAGAAGCAGCACGATGGACCGTAAGCTTATCGGGCCTAATTGTGCCTTCAATATTGAGCATTCCACTCGATGCTCGCTCAGGTAAGTTGCGAACCCTCCATTTGTTTTTGCAGTTTCTTGTCTAGTTCAGGTCTATACGTAAATGGCGCATTCCTAAACTCAAATTTAGTAGATTCACCAGCATTGTGTCGTTCAATCAGCTCCTTGGCTCGCGCTTCAAAATCGACTTGAATAGGAGCATTCTTGGATTTCCTGCTGAGTCGATAGATGAAGAAGTGCTCAGCGCCGAAGTTATTTTCTTTTGCTACTATCTTCAAATCCCTCTCAGCCGACTCGAGCGACATGATACTTACTCTTTCGGTACTCCACCCCATGCTAAAAGAGTGTTCAACGTAACCACAAATAACGCCATCTTTGATTGCAAACAAGCCATACTGACGCTCAAACCGCTTCTTGGATTTGTATGCGATGCCAGCCATGTTGCCGATATGGAACCAGCGAGTAGGCTTTGTCAGAACGGAACGCTTTTTCCGAGCATATTTGATTTTCTTGCTCATGGGGGATAGTATAGAGACGAATCAGGATAATGCAAGAAGAAAAATCAAAAAAATTCTACTCGTGAAGCCTCCGAAGCCATCCGAAGCCAGATGTCATTCCATATCTGGTGCGTCACATCTCCCCTTATCCTATCCCGCAAGTATTCAACCATGTAGTCGCATATCTTGATTTCAATCTTGCTATTAATTCGAGAAGATATCGACTTCGAGCACAAGTAGCGAACTTCCCCAACATAACTGTATCTGAGTGATTTCATCTTTCTGTTCTAATATCGAAGTACATCTTGTTCAAAACTGAATTCGAAACTTGACCTCTCACTTGATACCAAATAGGATGAGTAAGTGGTTCCCATAGAAGTTCGCGTTGACGCTTATTGTCCGGTTCCTGAGTCCAAAACAACTTGGTAATCCGGTCGGCTTCTAGCATAATGTTCTCTCGAAGATTTTTCATTGCATCCTCATTCCAGCCATTTCCTCAAGCAGCTCAACAACATCATCACAGGTGGTTTCCCAAGCCCTATCGACGGCGTCCAAGTAGGTAGCACTCTCGATACCTTCTTGACAGTCGCAATCCATGCGGTCCCAAATACCTGTTCGCGCTGCATTCTGAACGGCATTCCTCAATCTGTTCTTGAAAAGGAATGACCTACGCATCACACAAGGTACCCTTCAAAATTCTCGATACCAATAAATTCAGCAAGAGAGGCCGTAATAAAGTCAATCACTTCATAGGTCATTCCATTGCGTGTAGAAGATAATGCCTCTATTGCAACGTCGTCATTTCCGAATGCATCAACAAGATTACGGTAGACTGAACGAAAGAGTGAATCTCGGACCTGTGTTTCAACGTTTCGCATTTGACGCATCTTCCAACTGAGGAACAACAATTGTGTCTAACGAGAATGGAATCACCGAAAGAATATGTCTGTGAGTACGTCCAGATATGCGATTGAGAACAGAAGTGCGGATATACTTAATCTGAGCATTCCTCACCTCTTTGTACCAATCACGCATCACATTCTATTCCTCGAAAGATATGAGCAATTACATCAACTGTCCATCCATCTCCGAGCATTCCGTAACGAGTTGTATCGCTCATGCCACTAGTATAGCCATCTGGAACGGTCTGCAAGCGCTCGCATTCAATTGGAGTTATGTAACGCAGGAAATCCAATTCTCCAATAGTGTGTGGCAATGTAAACGGAATACAGTTGTCGCCTAGAATTGTTAAAAGCCTATTATTATCCTTGTCATACCGAAACTCAACATAGGGTTTAGGAGATATACTGGCCAACCATTTCTTCCTCTCTTCAACTCGGCCAACAATGCAGTATTCATCCCTCATCCTCAATCTTGTAGGGCCGTCAGATGGAAAATCAGCAACACCAAAGAAGCGTTGAGAGGAGTACTTCTTCTTGTGTCCCTCCTCAAGCATCTGCATCTTATCGTCGTCAGAATGAACTGTAAAAATCTTACTCTTGCGATGGCTATGTCGTCCTAACCACTGCATCGCTCGTACGCCGTAGTAGAACTTCTCTTCATTGACTCCAACCTCTCTGACATCGCCCCAAGTGATTTCTCTATCCTGAGGCTGAGTGACGTTCGGAATGTTCGTCCAGTAGAGCCTTTTTCTGTTCTGAGCTGAAATCAGGTTGCTGTTTATCTCGATGGGTTGGACCTGTAGCTCGTTAGTGATTACGTCTTCGTGTTCCTTCTTCATTTTTACGTTTTCAAGAAGAAAATACGTCGGCTTACACTCTTTCAGAATGCGTACATACTCGAAGAATAATCGGCTCCGTGGGTCATCAAAATTGAGCATTTTACCAGCGAAGCTAAATCCCTGACAAGGACTTCCACCCATCAATAGGTCTATCTCCGGAAGGTCGACTCCTTTGACGCCGTTGACATTTCCTATTTGAATGGTTTTTGGGTAGTTCTTCTGAGTAACAGCAATCACATCTGGATTAATCTCGCTGGCATAATAGCAATCGTATGGAACTCCAGCCCTCTCTAATGCAATTTGTCCACAGCTCATGCCATCAAACAAACTTAGGACTTTCAAACCCATAATTAATCCCCTTCATTGCTTTCGCCGTTAATTACTTATCTATGTATTATACCTTAGTTGCATTCGTTATTTTCCAGATACGGTCGAAAAGTTCCTGGTCATAGAGTTTCTGCCTGATTACGTCTGCGACAAACAGCTTCGTCCTTTCGGATTCGTCGGTATATGATTGGCTCTGTAAACGAAAGAACGAAGTATCTCCAAGTTCTATCACTCGAAGGTACTCATCAACCACTCTTTGAAGGTCTCTCATACGACTGTAAACAGGAAGACACCATTTCATTCTATGTTTCATGAGTGTCCCTCCGTCTTTTTCTGGCATATTCTTCCGAATGAAGCATCAACCTGAGATGACGGGCAAAAAATGGTCGTATCTGGTCAGTAAGATTGCGGTTCAAAAGCAACTTAATCTGGGGAGTCAAGCCAAACCCGTCGACATACTGCTCAATGGTGTTCCGAGGATAGCTGGTAAGCCAACCTGTTACAGTCTGTTTTTCTGGTTTCCGTGAACTCATGATTTACCGTCTCCTAAGGATATCCGAACCAATTGCCTCTCTAACTGCTCTAACCGCGTCAATATGCTCAAATTCTTGTCCAAGATTGAGGCGAAGCAGAAGTCTTGCCCGTAATTTAGGCTCAATCATCAAGCTAAAGACATACTTGCTAACGACCTCCTCGACTCGAATAATTGCGGTTCTATTTCTTAGACAAAGACAGCAACGGTCTGACAGGTTGCGCCAATAACTCATAACTTAACATGCTCCAAATAAATATCATCCAAAATGCACTGAAGAACATTTGCCACCAAATCGACTCGAACAGCAGCAAAAATGTTCATGCTATTTTCGGATACGCGTATAATTCTTGCGCCAAAGAAGGTAGCTCCAAAAGCATCCCCACTAAACGCAAACGAAACCTCAGCACCAACTTTTCCCGTACGACATAAAACAACATCTGCAACATTTTTCATTTGGCTTCTCTAAATTGGTAAGCACGGAGGGAGTCGAACCCACATCATCTCTAGGAGCCAATTACCTCTCCATTGTCGAGAGCCGCAACCATATAGGATGGGGTGCCGTCCCCCATTACGCGGACACATGCTTATTCACAACTCTAAATACTCGTCTTAGTCGAAAAGCCAGTTACGCCGAATATCATCAATGCCAAGGTCGTCCTGTATACTCTCCGAAATAGCTGCAACGAGTCGATTGTGGACAACGTGTGAATCCCAATTTCTATCCCAATCTGTACCCAAGATGCCTTCTGGAACCACCTTGAGGGCCTTTGCAAATGCTCCTTTAGAAAGGCAAGCACCAGAAATATAATCGGTGACAACTTTGCCCAACTTCATGTAGAGTTTTCTGTCAATTGGTTTCATCTGGTTCCTAGAAAAAATCTTTAACCATCTCAAATCTATCATAAAGAGCGTCTTCTAATAACTCCACTAAATCGGATTTGTCCCAGCCGTTAGCAGGTTGACACACTCCTCTCCTAATTGTCGACATGATATCGCTGCTAAGACCAACAGCTCCAATATAGTGCCTAGCAGCCTTTTTTACCCTCTCCACAGTCAGATAACGTGTGTGCTTCAACGTCTGTGTAGGTTGCCGCTTCATGGCACTATCTCTTGCAATCTTCACGAAGAAGCTGACGAATAGGATATAAAACATTGGCGATATCGGCTGTTATGCTACTCCAAACAGGTAGCTCGTAGACAAGATTCGTACCAAAGGCCTCTTCAATATGAGCCATCGCATATTCATGTGCAGCCCTGTAAACTCTCTTATATGCTGATTTCATTCGTCTACTAAATCTCCATAGATATTGGACTCCCAAGGCATCCTTTCAACTATGTCACAGTCATCCCGCACCGCCATCTTGAGAGCCCAAATTAGCTCGTTGTTAACATAGTCAGGCTCACCATTATCCCGAAAATGAACATCTAGATTGACGTAAACTGCGCCAAAAGCAACATGTGAAAGCTCCACTACCATTACGTAATTCATAACGGTACTGGATAAGCGCATATACATCTTGCGACCAATAAGACGTCCAATAGGTTTCATTTTAAGGATTTAACTCTACTTCCTGTTTGAACCACGACTTGCAGCCCGACTTGGTCCCTGACTTGGTTCCAGACTTGTCTCCTGACTTGGTCATCGACTTGGTCATAGACTTGCGTCCTGACTTGCATCCTGACTTGGCTCTTAACTTGGTTCAAGACTTGTTTCTTAAGAGATTTCATTGGCTTTTATTGGGTTCCCGATTTGACTACAGATTTGGTCCGACACCTGATCGACAACTTGTTCCCAGACTTGTCTCCAAACTTGGCTCCAAATATGGCCATCGACTTCTTCGTTCACTCGGGCTTCAATTCCAGCCATAGCTTTGTCATGTGGGCCATCGACTTCTTTTTTGAGAGAGTTCATAACATAACTCAGAGCGCATACACTCAGTCCCAGACGCGATTCTTGACTTGGTTATTGACTTGGCGACAGACCTGATACAAAACTTGGTTCCAGACTAGACCTCTGACTCGCTCCCTAGTTTGACGCCTAACTTGGCTCCAGACTTGACGCTTAACTTGGTTCCAGACTTGGCCTCTAACAGACTTCATGAGAGATAGTATAGAGAGGAAAGAGGGAAATGCAAGAAAAAAGAAGGATGGGACAACATCCTGCACGAAGTAATAGATATGAACTGGTACAAAAAAGCACAGTCGAAACGCAAGATACCTACTGGTTGGGTATCTCTTGGTCCTGAAACAATCGATGGGGAACCCTGCGAAGAATACTACAGCGAATACGATGACACCGAAACAATGGGCGGCTTGAGCTGCGAAACCAGATATCTCGTTTTCAGAAATGAAGCTGGCGAGATTACTGACATCCTCGAGAAGTTCTGGACCGAAGAAGGCGGTGAGGATGATGCCAGCTTTGGCCCCTACGACGGAGTTGACTCGTACGTCAGGTAGATTGGAGGTGACAGGATTCGAACCTGCGTAAACCGTAAGGCCCCCAGAATGCAAATCTGGTGCTCTAAACCGGACTGAGCTACACCCCCATATATTCCCAACAATCGTTTTCGTAGTCCCAGTGGCGCACATCATAGATAGCAATCCGGAAGTGCCACCTCAGAATTTCATTGTGCCACTCAAATCCAGCATGGTCTCCCTTACGTCTCCAAGAACACTCAAAGGAGAAAAGACTTGAGTCAGATTCGTCAAACCTTCCCCACTGAATCTCTAAGTATTTTGTCTTGGAAAGCGGACGATGAAGACAATGAATGTTGCTCTTCCCGCCGTCCATGCTGATTGTTGCTGTTTTCATGATACTCTCTATTATACAGCTAAAGGAGCCCGTAAGACTTGGCCCATTTCCTAGCTGCATTATCTGAAACTCCATACTTCTTTCCTGTACGCACCCAAGTGAGCTCTTCCATGTCAGCCTTGAGCTGTTCTTTGCTTGGTCTTTTCACCTTCCTTTGGGCTAGCTTTTTGCAGTTGTTGGAACAGTACTTGGCCCTCTTATACCCCGTTTCAAAAACTTCGTTGCACTGCAAACACGTTCTACTCGTCTTCTTTCTTTCTGGCAAGCTCTTCTCCTCCAAAGTGGCATCCCATTCACCAGTATCTATTCCAAAGACATCGCCAATTCTTGTTTTGCACAAAACCAAATCATCATGGAAATTGCACCCTTTTGTTTGGGCGTTCTTTGCGGGTCTATTCCTTATGTTTATGCTAGCACGCCGAATAAATTGTTCCGGCTCTAACAGGTAAACGCTTCCACCTACAAGGTCATAGCACGCAACTACATCGCAGTCATCCTCTGTATATTTGATACGACTTTCTCCACTGTAGAAATTGTTTGTGCTTATGCTAAAAACACACCCACCATCACATGTCCTAGAGCTGGATTTGACTTGCACCTTAAATAAACGGTGAGCGCCTACCACAATAAAATCGAATGGGTGGTTGTCACTCAGTGGAACAGCCACATCTACCCCATACTTTGCGAGCTCTCCAATTACAGCATTTTGCCCCATCTCTCCAACATACTTGTGGTTGTACATAATGTCCTCCTAGTTCTCGAACAGTTAACTCTAGGATAAGTCATTCTGCACTTATGTATTCGAACCCTTCTTTTATTTTAGAATTGGTGCACGCAGAGGGATTTGAACCCCCAGTGAGGATTACTCCTCGTCGGATTAAAAGTCCGAGGCAATACCATTATGCGATGCGTGCATTTCAAATTGGTCCACGTGGAGGGAATTGAACCCCCGCGCTATCGGTTAAGGGCCGATTGCTCTGCCTAGCTGAGCTACACGTGGATGTTTTCAAATTGGTGCACGCAGAGGGATTTGAACCCCCAGTGAAGATTGCTCTTCGTCGGATTAAGAGTCCGAGGCAATACCATTATGCGATGCGTGCATTTCATGACAGCTTGGAACTTGTATTTTGATTAACAGTCAAATTTTGTGATTGCTGTAGCCAAGCTTTACATGTTTTCTAAATATGGTGGAGGCAAGGAAGAATCGAACTCCTCACACGGAGCTTGCAAAGCTCTGTCGCCAGCCTTGGAACATGTGCCCCCATATTCAATTTTGGTGGAGCCGAGGGGCGTCGAACCCCTTACCTCTTGAATGCCATTCAAGCGCTCTTCCAATCGTGAGCTACGGCCCCAAAAATCTCCTTTACGCTAGTTCTCTAAACAGGACTTCGTCTCCCTTGCAGTAGCCCTTCAGTCTCTCGAGCCACGCCATATTCTTCAGCTTGAACATGAACGGAATGCCTGGCGTCTTCATATCCTGCATCTTGCAAACGACGCCCTCAAATGTCATTCCTTCCAAAGTTCCGTCCCTTACCTGTTCTACTAGCGGCTCGTTCACATTTCCGTAGTGAAGCAGCTCAGGAACGTCCAACCCTTTCGTTAGCTTGAGAAACTCCTTTGGAGGAAGAATCCCTTTCTTGTTTGCTCTGATATCGAAGAGTGTTACGTCGTGTTCTTCGTCTTGGTGCTTGCCCGCGAACGAGTTTGGCCCCCAGAACTCGAAGAAACATATCACTTTCAGATATCGCTGTTTGACGAAGATGTCGTGCAAATCCCTTTCGTACTTCTCCAAGATGAGCTCGACAGCTTCTCCCCACTCCTTTATTCCTGCGCTTTTGCTTATCAACTGGCGACGTGTTCCGAACTTCCAGAACTTCTTCTTCTTGCACCATTCAGCTCTTATCTGCGAGCCGTCTAGCTTATCGAACACGTACGCTGGTTTTCCTTTTACTACAAACCCTCTTTCAATCGAAGGATATGATTGCATTACTAGTCTCCAATGATGTTCTGTACTGAATCTGGGCAAACAAAAAGCCCGTCTGGTTTCCCAGACGGGCTTTCCCCTCTTAAATCCCTAGGTTCAGGACTCGACAGGGAAAGCCCGTAGGCGTGCGGCCTTAGCCGCAGCCTTAGCTGCTTTAGCTTTGATAGCTTTCCCTGTGATGAACAGCATTGTCTGACTCCTATTTACTACCCGTTAAAATGAATCTCGTTGGCCGTGCCTTTGCTCCGTATTATGGAGCTGGTTGTTTCCTACGGCTGGACTGAAGGCTAATGCACATCCACTTGCCAGCAACGAGTTTTCATCAAGTGAACAACAGGTTGGCTTGGAAGCTCCATTTTATTTCAAGGTCAGGTGCATCCTACTCGACCTCGACTGCCTCCGTTTGTGTTCGGAGACAGCCTCATATTTATCTTATTCAGATAAGTTTGGTTGCTGTATCCAACCTTCACGTTCACTAGTACTATACCAAAAAACCTTTCAGTGTCAATCGATTTTTTCTGTTTTTTCTATCTCTGCCTTCAGCTTATCATATATGTAGCTGATTGCGTCCATTCCGTGCAACATTTCTGCACTCTTGCCAATCTTGACGCCCTTCTTCCTGAAGTAGCCGCCTCCCTTGTACTCGAACGGGAAGAGCTCTTCAAGACTTGGGAATTCCTCTTTCATGCCCCTTACTATACACAAGGACGCTAGGATTGCAAGCAGTTTCTAGAAAAAACTTCGAAACAGCCAAGAAGCTCGTAAAGTGAATCCCATCAAGAAGCCAATCACGAGGCCCACAGCGAACAGAATGATGCCGCCCGTCCAGTTAAGCTTGTGATGGTTCAACCTTCTTTTGCGGCTTTACTATCTATATCTCGCTGCTCATCTGGGGCATAAACGATGCGTCTGATTGTTTCCGATGCTAAAAACAATCTAGAAGCATAGTCGTTGGCCAACTTCGGAAGGCAAGTCCAAACGTCACTGAAGCAGTTCATAGAGGTAGCGTACGAGGTTGGTTCACCCTTAGCGTTTCGCCCTCTAAGTTCATCAATAGCGCCTTCAAGGTCTTCGATGCTACTGGACATTTTGCCAAAACCGTCGATAGCATCCTTAAACCATAAATCTTTCATCGGTTGTTTTTCATCGAGGGAACCTGAGTTTTTAACGCAGCTAACGTCGCCAATTCCGCATCTGTTAAACACTAAGTAAATGTCGTTTCGGACGGACGCAATCCTAATGCTACATTCGTTTAAAAGGGAAATTACATCTGCTAATACGCACTCGAACTTGGGGTCTTCATCGACAAAGATTGTGCATTCTTCCTTGATCTCATTATCACATGGTCGAGGGCTAAACAGGTCTTCCACTGCGGCCTCTAGAGCATTGACGCTGTCTCTCAGGTGATTAAATGACCTAACAACGGTGCCAGTATGACTAGCCGTTCCATCATTTGCTCCTCCATTTGCTCCTCCATTTGCTTGTGTTGCTACTGGTTGGGTCATGCTCATTTTCTTATCTCCTTGTGCTTCGTTTTGTGCATCAGTCATTGCAACAGATGTACTTCCGCAATAGGTTGTAAAAGCTGCGTCTGATTTCATTCTACTATTCCATTCCTAGCTTCATACAACTTACTGGTTTCCCATGTTTCGTAGTGTGGCCAATACAGCTTTTTCACTCTGGAGTCGTGTACATTCCTCGGGAGTCGCATGTTGATAGTATCTACCAGAATAACGAACTCATCCTCTTTTGCAGCACCAATGGCATCATCTTCGTTCAAGAAAATACCTTGGGCGATCCAACCGACATCTAGAACTTTACCGATTATCCAGATGTGACGGTCAGGAGCGTCTATTTCCATATCAATCGAGTCCATTGTCAGTTACCAGTTGGAGCAGACATTGAAACGCTATCTAGAGGAATTGGAGGATAACCGAAATGAGGATGGTCCTGAATCCACTTGGCATATTCTTGGGTATGTTTAGCCTTAGATTCTCCCTTTTCTAGTTGTGGCACAGGAGGGTTTGGATAAGGAACCCATTCTATCCAACTATCTGCTGGGACATGAGATACAGACTTTCTCCAAGAGAATCCAGCAACTTCGACGACATCTCCCTTTTCGTACGTACTGGAGTCTAGTTGTTGGACGGCTTCTTCGGCTTTTCTGTATTTAGAGCTGCGTATTCCTTGGTGGTGTGATTGCCAAGCTTTAGGATTGTGCAGTATCCATCTAGTCGTAGTGACGGCCTTTGTTTCGCACACGTTCTTTTGCCACTTGAGTCCATCTACCTCAACGATGTCGCCATTTGAGAATTCTTCTTTAGGAAGAGAATCTAAAAACGTCATCATTTCGGCGCGATTGAAACTGGCGAAAGAATACGAGTCGTGTGGAGTTTCGTAGATACCAGGTGAAAATGAAGCTCGTATCAAGGTTCCGTATTTAGTACGAGAACCAGTGCTAGAGCATCCTACCAAGATTAATGATATCACGGACAAACAGACGATATTTGCTTTCATCGCGTCCCCCTCAATGTTATTCGGTGTTATTATGCCTATGGGGGTGGCAAAAATCAAGTTTTACAAGCCTTAGCTATCTTCGGCTTGAATCTTGGGTTCCGGCTCAGGTTCGTCTACTGCCATTTCGTCATCGCCATCGTTGTCGGCTGCTGCTGCGTCCTTAATAGTTTCTACAGGAGTCGTGGATGGGTCGATTTCAACCACTTGGAGGCCACCAGCCGCTTCGATAGTCTTAATCATTTCCGGACCATCATCCTCCTCATCTTCTGGCTTTACGAGGCGGAGATTTCGACTTGCTTCTAGGTGAGGCTGTTGGCCACGCATTTCAGCAGTCTTACCGTCCAGAACTTGCTGATTTCGCTCGAGCTCGACATGCTTCAAGAAGTGGTAAAGACTTCCAATAAGGTAACGAAAGCTGCCCTTCCAATCGTGGAAATCTACAACTGAGCCGTCTGCGTCTTTCTTATTGCCGAAGATAAAGAATTCTCCAACGTCTTCATGCTCGATACTCTGGACACCATCATTACCCTCTGATATAATCTTGATTCTCATCTGTTTTCTCCTATGTTTACTGCTTAGTTTAGACAATTCCCTTTTCTGTCATTATTTGCATGAACGAATTAGCAGTACCGGTTGGAGAAGCGTTTTTCTCATACCACTCTCTACCGGCTCTTGCAATTTCGTCAGTATTATACAGCTCTTCAATTTTTTCGAACTCTGTATTTTCGTCGATGTAAATGAAGTGCTCACCTTCTACCATTGGATTATAGTAAAAAGGCTTGTAGTTCATAAGGATGGGCTTACCAAGAAAAGTATAGTCAACTTCTCTGCGATTTTTAGCCTCTGTGAAATGACTTCCTCTTCCGTGAATGATGATGCCGAATTTGCTTCCAACCATCTTACGGATATAGTCATCGTCTGAGAGAGGACGTCCAGCTCTAGTTTCCTGTTTGCTGGCGACCATTTCAACTCCGAATTCTTCAAGACGCTTGCAAATTTTCTTTCTGCACTTCCACATCTTGCCGCAGAAGAATCCGAATTGTGATACTGGAACGTATGGAATTTCCTTGCCACTATATATGAACGGCTTCAACATCCTGCTTGGGAAAAACGTCCAAGGAACTATTTTTGCCTTGAAGCGAATCTTCTCATCGTCTGACAGGTTAACGAGCACATTCTTGATTTTGCACTTATTCAAGAAGTAATCGTCTTCCATATCTTTGTGTTGAAGCTTAATGATAAGGTCCATTTCATATTCGTGAACAGCCGTACTATATGTTGGGCTGCTATATTCCCATAGGTCAAGATAGATTTTCTTTCCATTGACCAGAAGAAGAGCGGCCCTATCGCCTTTCAGTGTAGAGATGCGCTCTTCATGCGAACCAACTTCAAACAATCCGCTATCAATCAAACATGTTAGCAACTCTACCTTACCAAGAGTCTTCATGTGGTTTCTGACATCAAACGGATTAATTTTTAGTGTCGGTTTTGAACTCATTTGTTATACCTCGATAATTCGCATTGGACACGAAGGAGGCTGCCCACCTCTTTGAGTTGTCGTAGCGTCTGTTTGTTCCTGCTTTGGCTTAGGCTCTGGCTGGCGTTGGGGTGCAACGGGCTCAATATTCTTAGGCTGCCACTTTCCTGAGACCTCCACTTTGGGGTTGCAAGAATGGGCTTCGCATACGTCGGCGTCACGGCTTTGAGGCAGTGTAGTTGTCGCATCCGTTCCCTGTGATACTGAGATGTACTCGCCTCTCTTAGCATCAAATGTGTTCTGGAAGTAAGGCTTTTGCTCTGGAGGTGGCTCGTCCTTCCACTTGTTGCGCTCCTCAGGCTTTGAGTACAATCCATAGGTGCGCTCATGTTCAACGTCGCCAAGAGCTTCTGTAGCCATTCTAACAGCATCTTCAACTGAAACGTATGGGAATACTTCCTTTGGGACCGCACTATCTGGATTACAGTTGTAGACATTAAATCCTTCAGCTTCAAAATAAGGTTTTAGCTGGGGGAAGTATTCATTGATTAGACGCTTGTATGTGTTATTGTTGCAATTCACAGCACCCTTATTTCGTTGTTCGTCAAAGTGATAAGTCTGTGTCTCACTCATCTTCAGGTCGCAACCAAGAAGATAGACATTCCTGAACCCCAATAGGAAGATGACTCTTAGGGCCGAAAGCATAACAGAACGACAACCACCGTAGTCTTTATGGTTGCCCCAGTTAACACAATCTTCAAACAGGAAGCGCTGGGCGACAAACTTCTCGTTCCTACGGATTCCGATAACGTTGGGACAATCTCCGACAAGCATTTTCATGTCTTCCCACTTCTCGTTGTCGAACATCCTTTTTTCGAAATGGGCCATTGGAACAACCTTTGTAATGCAAGGGTCAAGCCAAATGGATTTCATAAATCTGCGAGGGTCATCAACACAAGTCCAGAAGTTTGGTCTGAACGTCTTAGGGCCGTTATTGATTCCGAATGTAACGACTCCAGGTTTACGCAAAAGATTGTGGTCAACATTTGCAAAACTAGGACCGTTGCAGATAAGGAATATAGAAGCTCCGCGATAGTGTCCAATCAGATTCAACTGGGAAGCCTCTCGAGTAAAAAACATCGGAGCTGGCTGGTAAAACTCATTGGATACGCAAACGCCCAAGTGTCTCCCACGTCCGTATCTAAGGGCATTGTGGTCTTCAGAATTCTTTCGTAGGCTTTTTATCCTCATTGATTAACCCTCCTTGCGAATGTTTTTAGCTTGGACCGGAGGCAAAAGTGTTTCTCCAGTTTCTATTGTAAAAGACGAGATGGGGTAGTTGGTCTTTTTGGTTACTGCTTGGTTCTTGAAGGATGACTTTGCCTCAGCAGCCGTTACTACGACGTTACCAGAGGAATCAAGAACATATTCTTCAATAGACAGGACTGCAATATCTCCTGCTTTGATGCTGAGGCTAATTTCCTTTATAATACCATCAAACGGCTGTCCGTCTTCTTTCTGAACTTCGACGGAATCCCATGCAACAAGCACGTCTCCATTTCTCGTTGTGTTTTTCAGCTTAAGTCTCATTGTTTTCCTCCTGTTATCTTTGAATTTCAGGTCCCCCGCGATCATGGTTAAGATGGTACTGAGGAAGTACGTCCATTCCGCATCTACCCATTATACAGCGAAACTGTCTATCAGATTTCGTTCTTCTCCAAACATCTCCTTCTCGGTTAGAATAGACGCCACCCTTTTCTCGAATTGCCTGCACATTTGCCAACTGGAAATTTCCTGGAGCTGTGCGTCTTCCAGTAACCCATTTTACTGGCCATTGCGAAGCAAGCTCAGCAACATTTTCAATAACACAAGGATATTTTCTATCGTCTTCCTCAAAATATTTTGTGCTAAAAGGAATATCCAAAGATATCCTATCCGCTCCTAGACATCTTTTTTCGTTGGCGTATTTTCCCTTGACCTGGTTTTGGATATGCTCGAAGAAATGGGGGTCATAAACCATATCGGAATCCGCGTAAAGAATCCAATCGGCTTTTGTTTCTTTGGTTTGTATATTTCTCCCAACGGCCCTATTTTTGACTTTGTCTTCAGGTAAAAGAACCTCTTTGATATTAAGCCCTTGCTTACGGAAAAAGTCGCACACTTCTGCTGTAGTTGGGTCACCATCATTGTCAGTGTGAGATATATTGACCACTATATCTGGAACATCTCCTTCTTGTTGCAGTATAGAACTGAGCATCCAGCAAAGGCGGTGTTGGTACCTGAAACAGTGAATGGCTATTTCCAAGGTGATTTTTCCTTCTGGAATTTCTCCTGTAAACGGAGGGGGGTCCTTAATGATAAACCAGCACTTATTTCCCTTTGTCGTCAGCTCAAGTTTCTGTTCATACTTTTTGCAGAAAAACTCAACCGTACTTTTGGGACTGGCTTTTCTTATTCTTCTGTGGCGTTCTCTTCTTGAGAAATCATACATTCCAGTTTCAACGTCGTCCTCGAAACAGAAACCAAAAATCAGTCCACCTTCTCTTACTTTGGGAAACCAGAGCTCCAAATCTCCAAGAAGGCTTGTGTCTCTTATGTCGCCATCTATGCAGCAAACATCAATGCTTCCGTCTTCAAAACGTTGGTGAGCTTCCTTGCTACTTTCGCGAATAAACTCTGCTTTAGGGCCAAATTTAACCAACCTATCCGAAGCAGTTTGAAGCATCTCTTGTCCGTTGCGTTCCTGATAGTGGCATTTCCCGTCTGCCTTGAGGTCGCGCCAATCTTCCCAAGGGTCAATACAATAGAGCTTTTCTAGGTTAGACTTTTCTAGAAGTAGCTCTGCAAATTCTCCGGTACCCGTTCCTATTTCGACCATAGTTTTGTAATCGTCATGGCTGCGAATGAAATCAACAAAGCTTTCTTTGGTTCGTATTCTCATGTATCAGTCCTTAATTCCGCCCCAGCCGTCCGGATTAACTGTTGGCTCTGAGGCTCGTCTTAGTCTCTTCTTGTTTTGAGATTGTTCTTCTAGGTCTTTCTTTGGGTCTTTCTTGGGGTGGGCCTGATGAAAAAGCATTAGTTCTTCCCTCGTTTCACCAAGCCACACAATTTTCATGTCTGTCATTTTAACACGATTGTACAGATTCATATCTTCAGAGCCCCATCCAACAAATGTCTCATCAAAACCACGAAAAAAGGACCATCTGTCACGGTGCATACATTGACACCCTCCGGCAGTTGTTCTCTTTTTGATTCTGTCGTGTTTGATTCCATCCAAGTCGTTGTAAGGGTCCCATTCGCCTTCGTAGATTCTTCGAGTGTTATGGGATTTCAGGTACATCGTCCTTGATTCTATAAATGTGTCTTCTGCGACATGCTCAAGAAGGGTTTTCACGAAGTCTTTACCGTACAGCATGTCAACGTCGGTAGTCATTACATACTCGCCGTTAGCATTCCTTACACCGACATTATTCAGCAAAGCCCTTTGAAAGTGATCGTCGCTAATACGGTGCTGCACTATACGCATCGGAACAGGACCGTCAAAGTTTTCCAGATAGTCCTTGATTTCGTTGTAATTTTGACTTCCGCCGTCAGCAATCAAGACCTCGAAATCTGTACAGGTTTGCCACTGAAGCGACTTGATGAAGAAATCGCTTACGTTGTGGTCGATTTGAAGACGGTCTTTGTTGGATGCAGCAATTGTGAGCTTCATTTTACCCAAGGGAAATCTGCGTTTTCATCTATTGAGTTTCGAACATTGTCTTCGCCTATGAAATCAATGAGCTCGCGCCAACTATCGCCATTGAACATATCAAACACAAGCAGGTCTTCGGGACGTCTTTTGAAATAGTGCCGAACATCCCAGTCGTGTGCTTTATAGGCTAGTTGCAGTGATTCTCGGTCGTAGTCTGGTCTTCCGTACATCTTGGTCCTGTAGTTAAGTCTGTATCCGCCCTTGTAGTTCTTCTTTTTCCAGTGTCTTTCGCAGGAGTCCAACCACGCATCCATATCTCTAACGGTAAGAATAAACTTTGGATTCATAAACCGCTTATCCAACTCCTTGTAATAAATAGGAACTGGCAGGTCATTAGCGAACTCATAGGCTTCAATATTCTTGAAAGCAGTAGGAGAGAAGAAGTGCTTGGATTTGAAGCCCATCATCTTGAAAGCTTTACAGAGAGACTTTGTCCCTGTTTTGCTTAAACCTATGCCGAAGTAATGAATCATCTTCCGCCTTGGTAGTGGGTGTAACACGCATTCTTGGCCTCTATCAGTTCGGCGCTAAAAGGGCAGCAGCGGTGTAGCCTAACTACTTCTGGCTCGAATAGGTTCCAGTAATGCTCTTTGCCTTTCCATCCGTCAGTTCTATGGTCAACATATTTAGCCATCGCTGGTTCGCAGGACGGGCTCTTCATTGTTTCCCAAATTTTAATGATGTCAGTTGGGACGTTCTTATCTCTAATGTAGCAAAAACCACCGTTAGGAATCTTTCTACTGTCTTCTTTTCCTCTCCAAGTAGCCTTCCTGCGGCGATACTGCATGAGATTGGCTTGAAAACTTTCTTTCTTGCCTAGTCTATCCCAGAAATCATTTGGAAACGGTTTCTTAAGAAGACAGTCCCAATCTAAGTGAACCATTTCATCCGCTTTTTCTTCTTCCATGGCGAACTTAAGGGCTTCTAGTTTATGTCGGTACTGGTACTTAACTGCATCGAACATGGTTGGTTCTTTCC
>Ga0180432_10004635_pt1 | contig 18740 bp, 21 predicted proteins | sample SS_ome_10_FD_132414 | JGI IMG/M metagenome (GOLD analysis project Ga0180432, IMG submission 132414) | Hypersaline lake sediment archaeal communities from the Salton Sea, California, USA - SS_1_MS_2 metaG | ecosystem: Environmental > Aquatic > Non-marine Saline and Alkaline > Hypersaline >...
GATAGGTCCTGTTGGTTGGTTAGAGGCGATGCCGTACAAGTACGACAAGGCCAGACAGTGCGCTCATGGCAAAGGCTACTGCTTCAGCCGTAGTCATGGGCCTCTCCTTGTTTGGTTGACGGTTGGCGAACCAGTCCAGAGCACCGGGTTGTCCCGATGCCCTGAGTGGTGCGTCAAGCCTTCTTGCGCCCTTTGGTGTACTTCTCAACGATGCCGATGATGAATTCTTCAGCGGCCTCATCTGACTGCCACTCCCTGTTGCCAGCTTCGACCTTCGGGAAGAAGAGCACTTGGTCATGCTCAGCTGTGGCATACTGGGAGTCGAGCACCCACTGGTCATGGTTGTGCGGCTTGCCATAGCCAGAGCATTCCCTGTTGTTGTCCCAAATCTCCAGCCATGTGAACCCCAGCCGCCTCAGGAAGGCAGGATTGGCGATAGCAAAGGCGATGCTTGCCACGTCAATCGGGTCAGTGCTGACCTTGCACTCCCACAGCAGGTTCGCAGGGTAGTTGTTGTCGGCGAGTGCGTTGTAGCTACGGAAAAGCACGGCCTCACCGATGTACAGTTCGATGTTGTAGTAGTCGGCCAGACGGTTGAGCACGGCCACGATTGCGGCACCCCTGCGGATGATTTCTTCGGCACGGGTTGTGCAGACTGCTGAGACATTAACGACTACCGTCAAGGTCGGGCGGCTCGGCTTGGGTTCTTCCTGCAACCAGTGCTCAGGTTCGCCCTGTAGCACCAGCCCAACGTCAAATATCTCGCCATGGTCATCGAAGCGCCAGCGTGAGCCGTACTCCTGCAAGTCAGACTCAATCTTGTCCAGCTTGGCATTCATCTCACGGATATGCTCCGTATCTCCGCACCGTGCTTTCTGCATGGCTTCGTCCCACGTCTGGTTCCCGTTGAACGTCTCGGGGGAAGTGGTCACGCTGTAGTAGTTGTCCTTCTTGTGCTCATCTACGAAGTCATAAAAATCGCTCAGGCAGTCGAACCGATGGTGCAAGACCTTGCTGGTATCGAACCCACGGTCACTGGTCTTGGCCTTCTTGCCGTCACCGTCTTTGGCACGGGTCAGCACCCGTGCTTTGCCGATGTTGCATTCCTCGAGCTTCATGTCGCTCTCCTGTTTGGTTGGTTGTCGATTGGCTACTCAATCCAAGGCACCAACCCCTCAAGCTGGTGCCCTGTGGTTGAAGAGTCAATCCTATGCCGCAATCCGACTGCGGATATCCTTGCTAACGCCCTTCCAGACGGCCATTTCATCAATCTCATCACGCTCGAATCCAGCCTTGAGCAGGATGACGCCAAAGATGATTGACCGCTGGCCGATGTGGACACGCTCAGAGCTTTCCTCAGCCCGTTTGCGCCATCTGCGATAGTCAGCCAGAAGCTGGCCGATTTCAGCCTCAGAGACCTGACGGGGCTGGAAGGTTTTCAGCTGGCGATTCGGTGCCACGCCAGTGACAAGTGCGGTCTCCAGTGCTTCGTCAAGGTCGAACTCGACCACAACGAATCTGTCCAGAGAAGCGAGGTCCAGCTGGTTGCGGCCAACGTACTGGCGGTCACCGCCACGGCCAAAGGTGTTACAGGCGATGAAGCAGACGAAATCCTTGTGGACCTCGACAACCTCACCATTCGGGAAGCTGGCCACGTCATTGGCTAGAATGCTGTTCAGAATCGTGACTACGCCAGCATTGGCTGAGTCGAACTCATCCAGAAGCAGGATGCCACCATGCTTCACGGCCTTGTAGACCAGCGATTCGTTGTAGTTGCCGTGCGCATCCTTGAACCCCAGCAGGTCAGTCTTGCTGGTCTGCGGACCGACAGAGGTCGGGTAGTAGTCGAGCCCACAGGCATCGGCCACTTGGTGGACAGCGTGGGTCTTACCAGTGCCAGCAGGACCGACCAGCTGACAGTGGACCGCCTTGCCGTGAATCTTGCGTGCTTCGGCAATGGCAATCAGCTTCGGGACAGACTTGTGGACCATCTGCGGAAGCTTGTACTCGATATCCTTGATTTTGTCTTGGATAACGATTTCACGGGGTGCGACCTCATTGACGAACTGCTTCACCAGAGCCTGAATGTCACCAGTCTGCTTCTGGACATTCTGGTCAATCGTGGTCTGGATGTACGGCAGAAGCCCCTGCAACAGAGTGGCCTCAAGGCCATTGCCATGAACGACTACTTCCTGCGGTGCCTTCGGTGCTTCGGGTGCTTCCTCAGCCTCGACTTCGAGTTCAACAGGCTCAGGAACTTCGGGAGCAGGACGGCCTTCAAAGGCCAGCCGAATGGTTCTTTTGGCAAGGTCCTTGCTCATGTTAGAGATATCACGGGCCTCGACATTGACCAGCCCAGCATTGGCCAGAACCCGTACTGCGGCCCTCAGGGTCACGGTGTTCAGCCCACCAAGGTGGACAGGCTCACCGTACTTGACCACGTTTTCGAGTTCTGCGACAGAGAAATTGTGTGTGATACTAGCCATTTCTCACTCTCCTTTTATTGGTTTGGTTGGCGAATCATCCCAAGGCACCGTACCTGAGGCACGATGCCCTGAGTGATGCGTCAAGCATATTCAACTCGACAGTACACGCCGTAAGCCCATTGCCGCCTCAAGGTCCAGCCTCGACTGAATTCTGCGGTCAGGCATTTCACTGTGCGGACATCATAAAGACAGCCTCATCAGCATAGCCTCGATGCGGTGCTCTGCATCCCAGTCAACCGTGACCCTTCGGACTCGATGGTTGCGTGCTTCCTGCTTGCGGCCTACCTCAGATTTTCATCTGTTCGGCTTTTTTCCCTCTGGCGGTGGTGCTACAGCTGGGTCATCGAGCGGTGAGTTCGGTGCCTCACACTTTTGGGTTGCTCATGGCCACCCAGCTGACTCGCCCTTCGGGGCCTGCGGTTGTCGGCCAGTTCCGACTACCTGTTAATGAACACCCAGCCCTGTCCCTTCGGCTGGCACTCTGTGCTGGAGAGTGGCAGGTGAAGCTGTGGTCATTATAAAGACCCTACGGACAAAGTACGGCCCGAAACATGTTAAGTTCTTAACGAATAAGTTGTAAAGCACTGGTGCTCTAGGAGTAAAAAAATTTGCCACTTTTTTTGTCTTGCTATTGACAATTGGGCAAAAAACGCCTGAAACGCACGTCTCAGGAGCGATTTTTACAGATTTCTTAGCCTCAAGCTACGCACAAAATGAGGCTAAACAGGTGCCAAAAACGCCTACAAAGTATATGCGATGCATATATCAATGCCCGCCAACCACTTACAAAACTTGCAAAAGTCGTAAGTAGCAGTTATACTATTCGCAGTTGAGGCTAAACTAGGGGAAAGCACACAATGCCAGATAAGGCACCAAACGACACCAGTCCTGAGCCCAAGGCACGTAAACGCCCAAGACCTATGAAGCGCTCCCCAAGGCACCCTCAATACAAGCACTGGAAAGCACAGCAAAAGGCCAAAGCCAAAGCCAAAGGTGCCAAGCTATCCAAAAAGCGCCGAGAGTACCTCAAAACGCACGATATCTATGGCAACCCCAAGGAACCCCCAGAACAGCCCGAAGTACCTGCTACCATCCCCAAGGAACTCCCAACCGTAGACAATCCAGAGGAACCCTCCCAGTACCAAGGCACAAAGCCCCTAGCCAATATGGTCCATGAACGATTCTGCCAGTGTATAGCAAACGGGATGTGGAAATCCGATGCTTGGGTAACTGCCACGCGCGGAGTAGGGTGTAAGAATAAGAAGCAGATAAGAAATGGATATTATCGGTGTTTGAGCCTAGTTTCGGTTCACAGGCGCATCGAATTTTTGAGGTCAAAGGCAGGCTCCCAGTTCCTACTCACTCGAGCCCGATTAGCCGCCTTTTTGGAGGATGTAATCGAGGATGAAGAGGCCCAATTGAAGGATAAGCTGGCCGCCGCCCGTCAGATAGCCCAAATGCAGGGCTGGACGCAGGAACCGCAGCGCTTAAATGAGCCCAAGCAGGTCACCAATATCCTATCAATCGGGGACTCCGCAGGACTGGCCAACATGCTGGAGGAGTTGAGGCGAGAAGAGCAGAAAAGCACGGGTGGCACCAGTGGCCAAGTCATTGACGCAGAAGAGGTTACCGAAGATGAGCCCTGAGCCTGCATCACATAATATTTGTTATGCGACCCTCACAAGTGCAAGTCGTTGCGCACCAACCACTTGGCGGCGCACGGACGGTGCCACGGCCCAGCTGGCCAGCCTTGGGAGCCAGCCAGATTCCCAGCGGTTCGCCAGCCCTGCGAGACAGGCCAGCCGACTTGACCCCCACCCCCCCTCCTGTGCAAATGGGCGGGGGCATACATCCCTCTATAACCCCACCTCTAGAAAAAATCTCTCTGCTGATATATGCATCAGATACGCATTGCATATACGCGATATATACGCATTGAGGCTAAGTGGTAACGCAGTGGGGGGTAGGGGGCAGTTCTTGAATCCGAAAAAAATTTTTGACCTGCGGTGCGGCAATGAGTGACGGGGGTGATAGATGTTGTGTGTGCGGGGCTGCGGCGGTTGAGGTTAGCTGGGTGCCCGACCTTCAGGTGGTGGTGGAGTTCTGTCCTCGGTGTTACGGGGACTTGAAGCGTGGCAGTTTGAGGCTGGAGGAGATAAATGATGAGGCGGTGGATTCGTACTTGAGGAGGTTGGCTGACATGCGGAGGCGGATGGTGGTGCAATAATGGTTATCTCTATACGTGGGGATATGAGAGTTTTTGAGTTCAAAATTAAAAAAGGGAAATAGTGATGGTTAGTAGAGGAGTTCCAAGGAGAGACGGGAGTGGTCGTGGTAAAAGGGCCAATCGTGGTCGAGGTGGTTGTTCTCGAACTCGGCGAACTGGTAGAGGGCGGCGATAGAGCTTGTGATATATACGAAATATATGCACTGGATATGTGACCTATATCTGATGCATATACAATCGATATACAATGCATATACTGGAGGAGACCAATGGCGAAAAGCCCAACGACTAGCGTAATCGAGGTAGGCGGCAAAGAGTTTCGCCTGCCAGTGGAAGTGATTGCCCACATCAATGATTTGCAGCGAGAAGCCTATTCCAAGTACATCGACAATGGGTGCTTGGAAGAGCGTGTGGCACGGCTGATTAAGACTCTGGAGTGCCAGAGCCGCGCACTGGACGTTCTGGCGGCAGTGCTCGAGGAGAGGAGTGGCTGATGAGAACAATCTGGAAACTGAAGCTGGAGATTGTGGACATTCAGGAGTTCGTGCTTCCGAAGGGTACAGCAGTGCTTCATATTGGGGTCCAAGGCACGCAGCCGTGCATGTGGGTAGAGTTGGACCCAGAGGCTGAGGTCGAGACACGGAAGTTTATGACTGTAGGCACTGGGCACGAAGTCCCTGAGAATGGCACCTACCGAGGTTCATACTGCATTGGAGACGGGAAGCGGCAGCTGGTGCAGCGGCAGTTGGTCGAGCCGACTTTCTTTGTTGGGCACATATACGAGCTGATATGAATGCACAGACGGCGAAGCTGTTCAGGAGATATGCCAAGTCGATGAGGCTATCGAAAAGACAGTACAACAAGATGAAGAGTGAGTACCAGAAGGAGCCAGCGCACGTGCGTGAGGCTATCTGCTGTGCGATGCAGATTCACTTGGGAGAGAGGGAATGAAAAAGAAGCTGCGTGATATCGACTGGGAAGCGGTCATTGCGATAGGATTCGCTATTGCGGTGGCACTTTTCATTGCCAAAACGATGTGCGGCTGCAGGATGGGCCAGAGCATCGAGCACCAAACATACCCAGAATACCCCGAAACGAAGCCACCACCAGCACTGATAAAGGACGCAATCTGATGTGGAAGAAACTTTGGAAGAAGCTAATCGAGGCACTGAGCAAGAAAAAGAATCAGGAAAAAATCGGCGATGCCGTAGAGAAGGGGCTTGAAAAGCTCACGGACAAGAAGGATGATTGACCCGGTGGGCCCCGGCTGCTCCATCCCCCCTCACTGCCTTCCTCCCCTAGTGAGAGGTGCTCCCGGGGCTCACCCCTTTAACCCAATTGGAGCCTGCCGTGGGCGGAAGAGCGTAGTGGCTTCCTCTTGCCGGGTGGACACGGTAGGTTCCTTCTTTAGGAGACAGGCCCATGAATGAAGAACTGGAAGAAGTGATACGGGACCGAGAGGAGTTGATTGAGCTGCTGAACGAGATTCTGGGCGTGACAACTGGCATCGAGCACCTGTGCGCGACCCGGGAACTGGCGGAAATCAATGCAAAAGCACGGGAGCACATGGACAAGAAAGGGTATAACTGATGGCATTTATCAACTGGAATGAGCTGCCAAAGCTGCCAAAGCTGGCTTGGATATTTCTGGCGGCGGCGATTCTGGCAGTGGCAGTAGGTCTGAGTATAGCCACAATTTACTGGGGTCCAGAGTTCTTGCTGGCGTTGCGGCATCTACTGACAGGGCCGCCTAGCCCCAAATAGGAGCACGAGATGGCATTTACGAAGCGGCAGTTCAACGAGCGGGACGTGTTCAAGCGCATGGCCACAGACCCAGTGTGGTTTGTCCAGCAAGTATTCGGGATAGACCCGACTGACCAGCAAAAAGCCGTGCTCAATGCCTACGCCAAGACTGAGGCACATATCGCTGTGAAGTCTGGCCACGGAGTCGGTAAGACTACGCTTCTGGCATGGATAGCCCTGCATTTCCTGAGTTTCAGCCCACATGAGTGTAAAATCCCCTGCACGGCACCATCCAGCCACCAGCTTGAGGACTTGCTCTGGGCGGAGCTGCGGAAGTGGCACAACAAGATGCCCGACTACCTGAAGAACGAGATAATCATCGGCGCCAATCGAATGATAATCCGAAATGAGCCTGAGCGCTACGCTGTAGGGCGCACGGCACGGCGGGAGAAGCCTGAGGCATTGCAGGGGTTCCACGGAGATTATCTGCTGTTTCTGATTGATGAGGCGTCTGGTATCGATGAAATCATCTTCGAGGTCGCTGAAGGTGCGCTCTCTACCAAGGGTGCCAAAATCATTATGACCTCCAACCCAACCCGGGCTGAGGGGTATTTCTACCGTGCGCATACTATCGACAGGCAATTCTGGGACTGTTTCACGTTCAGCTGCCTTGATTCGCCGCTGGTTACTGAGCGGTACGTTGAGCAGCAGAAGCGCAAATATGGAGAGGATTCCAACGTCTACCGCGTTCGTGTGCTTGGAGAGTTCCCTGACGGCTCAGATGACTGCCTGATACCGTTGAGCTGGCTTGAACAGGCAATCGGGCGTGACGTGGAGTTCCCAATCTCCCAGAAAATAGCTGGACTGGACGTAGCACGCTTTGGAGATGACCGCACTTCTTTGGTGGTGCGCCAAGGAAATAAAGTCATCCACATCGAGGAATGGGCCAAAAAAGACCTCATGGAGACCTGCGGACGGGTAGTGCAGGCATATCGGGACCAAAACCTGTTTCATCAGGTCCACGTAGACTCAATCGGTCTCGGGAGCGGCGTTGTGGACAGGCTCGCTGAGATGGGAATCCCAGTAGCAGGTATCAATGTGGCCGAATCTCCTGCCTACGGGGATAGATTCAATCGACTGCGGGATGAACTGTGGTGGAAAGCACGGGACTTCTTTGGCGAGCGGCAGTGCTGTATTGACCCGAAACTCGAGATGGTAAACGACTTTGTGGGGCAATTGTCCTCAATCAAGTACTCGCTGACCTCAGCAGGCAAGGTCAAGGCCGAATCCAAGGAAGAGATGAAGAAACGTGGCTTACAGTCACCGAACATAGCTGATGCCTTCTGCCTCACGCTGGCAGAGGGGGTGCGCCCCGGGGGGAGGAGGGGGAAAAGAGAAGTAGTAATCAACAGGAGAATCGTAGTATGAGTGCCAAGAAAAAAGCACGGGTCAGAGTGGGCGTGCCCAAGCCCACGAGAGAAATCGATGACCCAGAAGAAGGACTGAGGCATATCGCGCACTACTGCAGGAATGAGTGCCAGCTGAAGCCTCGGAACCGCAGGTGCAAGAACGCCGAATGCGCCCTGTGGCCACACTCGCCTTATTCAAAATAACCCGTTAAAAATTTAACAACTCATGGCGAAACTAAATTTTGTCCATGTTATTTTTTTAACGAAGTGAGGCTAACCGTCAAACTTTTAACGATGTATAACGTTTGATATCGTCAAGTAATTAACAATTGACCGCTTGACAGCTATGCGCACGTGTGATATAATTACGGCGACAACTGTTATGCAACAGGGGGCAGAATGCCAGCAGACGCACCAGCAGTACCAGAAAGCCATGGGTTGGTAGTAGTCAAGAACAATGACCAACTGGATGCCGAGGAAAAGCAAGCAGCAGAACAGCGTGCCAACCTCAACGACAAACAAACAGCGATGTCGCAACTGGCGTCCCATATTCGGTCCTGCTGGGAAGCCGCCAAATCAGCAAAAGCAGAAGATATTGACGAGCGATTGCTCGCCGCCCAGCGCCAGAGAAAAGGCGTTTACAGCGACAATATCTTATCTGAGATTCAGAAGACAGGCGGCTCAGAAGTCTTCATGCGCATTACTGCCACGAAATGTTTGGCTGGTGAAGCTTGGATACGGGATGTCCTCGCACCTGCTGGTGAGAAACCGTGGACGCTCTCCCCCACTCCCGTGCCAGAACTTGACCCGGTCTCGGAAAGCGCCATTGTCGAACAGACTTTGGCGTTTTTCGCCTCTTTAGAGGGCCAAGGCATTGAGTTTGACCCCCGTGAAATCTACGACTTCGCCAGCGAGATGCGTGACAGGTGGACCGCTGAACTGGAGAAAGAGGCCAAGAAAAAGGCCATGCGGATGGAGCGGAAAATCGAAGACCAGCTTCTCGAGGGAGGATGGGAACGAGCATTCCGTGAGTTCATTTCTGATATAGCAACGTTTCCTTCGGGCATCATCAAAGGCGGCGTAATCCGCAAGACAAAGCAACTGGTTTGGGGTAAAGACCCCCAGACAGGGAAGACCCAGCCGCTGGTGCGTGACAAGCTGATGCTTGAGTTTGAAAGGGTATCCCCCTTTGATTTTTATCCCTCACCTGAGTGCCGCGACCCGAACGATGGCTACTTAATTGAGCGGATGCGCCTACGGCGTGGCACCATTGCCAATATGCGTGGCGTAGAGGGCTATAACACCGAAGCGATTAATAAGGTGCTGGAAGAGTACAGGGCAGGTGGCCTGAGGGAATGGACCAATACTGACTCAGAACGGGCTGACAACGAGGACAAAGAGCTGTTTCCGTTGAGTGATGAGCCGGGTTCGCTGATTGATGCTCTCGAATATCATGGCAGTGCCTCTGGAGAGATGCTGAAGGACTGGGGCTATGATGTCGAGGATGAGCTGGCAGAATACGATATTGAGGCGATTCTCATCGGTGGGCACGTGATACGTGCTATTTTGAACCCAGACCCACTGGGCAAGAGACCGTACTACGTTTCCAGCTATGAGAAGGTAGTTGACTCCATCTGGGGCTACGGGATTCCAGAGAAGATGGCGGACGTGCAGCAGGTATGTAATGCCAGCGCACGGGCACTCATCAACAATCTGGCTATAGCTTCTGGTCCACAGACGATGGTCAATACCGACAAACTGGCCCCGGGAGAAGACATCGAAGCGATGTATCCGTGGAAGATTTGGCAATATCAGGAGCCCAGCGGAAATGGAGCCGCCCCCATTTCCTTTTTCCAGCCAACCGCCAACTCCAGCGAACTGATGGGAGTCTACGAAAAGTTCAAGGATGAGGCCAGCGAGGTCACTGGTATTCCAAATTACATCTATGGTGACCCAGATGTCGGCGGGGCAGGGGAGACCGCACGCGGCCTGTCCATGCTCATGGATGCCTCCAGCAGGGGAATCAAACAAGTTATCGCCAATGTTGATGCTGATGTGTTCAAACCAGCCATTACTAGGCTATATCAGCACAATATGCTCTATTCGGACGATGAAGACATCAAGGGTGATGTAAACATCATGGCACGGGGTGCGCTGGCCTTGGTCATCAAGGAACAGCTGCAGGTACAGCGCCAGAACATCCTTGACCGGGTGCTCTCAGACGACAGGCTGTACGAGCTGGTAGGGGAGAGGGGCGTGGCCGCATTGATGCGTGAGAACGTGAAGCTGGCCAAGATGCCTACTGGCGAAATCGTGCCATCTGAAGAAGAATTGGAACGGCGTGCCGAACAGGCCGCCAAGCAGGCCGCAATGCAGGAAGAACTGATGATGCAGGCGGCCATGGCTGAACAAGAAGGACAAGCCCCAGTCGAACAGGCTGGATAATAATGCTCGATTCACTCTAAAAAGGAGAAGTAAGGATGAGCAAAAGACAGTATATCACTTTCGGGACCATGAAGTCCCGCATCGCAGATTGCGATGAACTGAAGGCCGGGAACGACGCACAGGAAGGCACCGATGGACTGTTAACCCCTCTGGGTTGCGAGTTCACCATCGGGACTGAAGCAGCGAATGTCATCAATGTCGCTGGTCAGGTACGCAGCTCCCTGTTGGCGGCCAAGGGTTCCGACATCGCCCAGAGCGTGGCACTGAAAGCATATTTGAGTGCCAATGCTGATGGCAGCACTCTTGCCACCGCTCCTGACGGCGGCGTTGCGATTGGTACGGACGGCTTGATTCTGCCCGATGTGGCAAATCAGGTCTTCACCATTGTCACGGAAGCCGATGGCGACTTTGACATTGACATCACAGAAACAGGTGCAGGAACGTGGTATCTCGTAATCGTCAACGCCCTCGGGCAGTTGGTCATTTCGGATGCAATCACGTTTGCATAATGCAAAACGCCGATGAAGAGACCCTGCGGGCGATTCACAGATTGAATAGTCAGCGGGACTGGGAGACTGTCTTGGATTGGCTGAGAGACTCAAGAGACAAACTACGAGAGGAGAGTGACACAAACACTGGAGGACTCAGTGAACTTCGTAAGTCTCAAGGCAAAAGACAGGCATTGACTGCGATTCTAAAGACTGCTCAAGACGCCAATGATGTATTGAAGCGGATTGAAGACAGCAAAAAGAAGCGCAAAATAATTTAACGCTGGAACACCCATCAAACGGACTCCAGCAAACCAGTGAAGACCGTATGTACGGCTCACGAGGAGACAAACATGCCAGACGGAATTCCGAGCGCAGTGCGGAAGCGAGCAGAAGAAGCGGAAAAGTTGCAAAAGGAGGCTCAGGCAGCCGCTGACCCAGAAGGGGCAGCACCACCGCAGCCAGAAGACCCCGAAGCACCAAAAGCACCAGAGCTGGAGCAGCCAGAGCTGCTAGAGCCTGATGAAGCACCGCCTCAAGCAGAGCCAGAAGCACCGCAGGAACCACAGGAGCCAGAAGAGGAGCCAGACCCCCGGGACGCCGAAATCGAGGCCCTGAAGCACAAGAACAAAGTGCTCCAAGGGAAATACGATGCGGAAGTGCCGAGACTGGCCAAAGAGCGAAACGAAGCAATAAAGCGAAACGAGGAACTTGAATTACAGCTGGCAAGCCAACAGATTCAGGAGCCAGCAGCCCCGGCAGAAGCCCCGGTGGTAGACTACAAGAAGTATGCCACAGAGGAAGAGCTGGAGGAGTTCGGCGAAGATTATGTAGCACTTCAGGCGAACATCGCTGCGAGGATGATGAATGAGCAGCTGGCAAAGATTCAAGGGCAACTGGAGACAGTTAAGCGAAGCTCGGAAGACGCAACGTTTGACGCATTTGAACAAAGTGTGGCAGCAGCCGTTCCAAACTTCAATCAACTGAATACAGACCCAGAGTTCATCGAATGGCTTCAGCAACCAGACGGTTATTCTGGTGGCACGCTTCAAGATTCGCTGGATGACGCATCTGTGGCACGGGATTTGAATAGGGTCGTAAGCATATTCAAGGCATGGGAAGCGACAAGGCCCAAGGAGACAGGCAAAAAGGTAACACCGATGCCCTTGGAGCAGCAAGTATCGCCAAAGGGCAAAGGAGCGCCTCAGAACCCGTCCAAAAAGACGTATACCGTCTCGCAGTACAAAGAGATAGCCAAGAACGTAGCACTGGGCAGGTATACGCCCGAACAGGCACAAGAGCTACAACGTGAGCTGGACACTGCATACGCTGAAGGCAGGATTATCGCAGGATAAGACTAAATTCGGGGTGCGGTGAAAAGCTATGAAAGAAAAACTGGAGAAAAAAAATGGCTTTTCCATCAGCAAGTGGATACCCCTCTCTGAGCGGGACCTATATCCCCGAAATCTGGTCAGCCAAGCTCCTGATTAAGTTCTACGAAGCTACCGTGATGAGCAAGATTGCCAACACGGAGTACGAAGGCGAAATCAGCAACATGGGCGACCAAGTCAATATCAGGACTGTCCCTGATATCACCATCAACGATTATATCAAGGGGCAGAACCTTGATTACGAAACCCCTGAAGCACCGAATGTCGAACTTCTGATTGACAAAGGCAAATACTGGGCGTTCGCCGCCAATGATGTCGATGTCAAGCAGTCTGACATTCCGTTTGTGGACAAATGGGCCGAAGATGCTGCCATGCAGCTGAAGATTTCCATCGAGCGTGGAATCTTTGCTGATGTCTACTCTGATGCCGATGCCGACAATCAGGGTGCCACAGCCGGGAAACTGTCTGGCGACATCAATCTTGGTGTTGCTGGTACTCCGCTGGTTGTCACCAAGGACAACATCCTTGACATCCTCATCGATGTCGGGAATGTGCTCGATGAGCAGGATGTCCCGAGTGAGAGCCGCAGTGTTGTGCTTCCTGCATGGATGTGCGCAATGCTGAAGAAGTCGGACCTGAAAGATGCCAGTCTGACTGGTGATGGCACTTCCGTTCTGCGGAATGGCCGCATCGGGATGATTGACCGCCTGACGGTCTACATGAGCAATCTGCTCTCGACTGCAACGGACGGCGCCGACACGGTGACCAATGTCTTTGCGAATCACATTTCCGCATTGACTTTCGCCTCCCAGTTGACCAAGAATGAGACTGTCGACAACCAGAACGATTTCGGGAAGCTGAATCGTGGGTTGCAGGTTTATGGCTATGAAGTCATCAAGCCTGAAGCGATGGTTCATCTCTACGTCACCAAGGGTTAATCCACAACCACACACAAAAGGAGAATGAGCAATGGCTGCTACTATTGACAACAGACCTACCTCGTCTCTTGCCAGTAATCTTCACACTGGCATTTTGCAGTGGCGTGAAGTCGATGTGGATTTCACGGTGGCCGCAAACCAACTGGCCAATGCCGAAACCATGTCGCTGCTGGACATCGCAGCTGGTGAGGTAGTCTTGGCTGCTTTCATCGATGTGGATACCGCCGATGCCGACATCACTGATGTTGACCTCGGTCTGTCTTCCGATGGAACTACCGATGACACGCTGGTTGATGGTGCGGACATTTCAAGCACTGGCATCAAGTCTGGCGGGACCAACGCAGTCGCCCCGAATTATACGGCGGCTGGAGCTGCAATGCAGCTTGTTCTGACCAACAACGATGCGCAGACCATTGATGCAGCTGTCATCAAGGTCAGCGTCTTGACCGCCCCGGCTGCGTAGCCACGGCAACGAGCCTCGAACGGCAAAGGGGGTCTGAAAGGGCCCCCTGAGCCTTTTTGCAACTTGTAAGAGGGAGAAAAATGACTGACAACGCACAGCGATGGCTGATGAAGAAGGATGGACGTTTCTTGACTTGGAACCCGGTGCTGGCGCAGCGCACCGACATGTATGAGGTGGAAGCACCCGTGCGTCCCCCGGTTTTCGTGACTGATGATAAACAACTGCCCCCGCCAGTAGTTCTTGAGGCAGCAGCCCAGCCAGAAGCTCCTGAGGAGCCTGAGGCACCAGAAGCACCGAAACCAGAAGTCAAGAAGGAAGAAGTTGTGTTGACGCCTCCTGAGGAGCCAGAAGAGAAGCCTCTGGAGAAGATGACCAACCTTGAACTGACTGTCTATGCTCGCAAGAATTTCGGCGAAGAGCTGAAGCCGCGTACCCGCAAAGACAAGTTGCTTGAGCGAATCAAAGAGCTGCAGAACGAGAGTGACGATGCTGGCGAGTGATGTAATCAACAGAGCCAGAGTCATATTGCGAGATGAAAATACGCCGTACCGTTGGTCGGATGTCAGCCTGTTACTTTGGCTGAATGATGGCCAGCGAGAAATCGTGCTTGAAAGACCAGACGCACTATTTGACTCTGATGCCGACCTGAAGACGCTTACTGAAGCAACCGCGACTACTGATGAACTGACGCTGGAAGACAGTTGGCGCACGCCATTGATGGATTATATTTGTTTCATGGCGTTCCAGCAGGACTCGGACGATACTGCCAACCAGCAACGTGCGACATCTCATTATCAGCTCTTCCAACAGGGAATAGTGAGATAAGATGGCCACACAACCAGTTGTACAGTACACGGACATGCTACCGTATGTCGTAAACGACCTGCCGGGGTGCCCGCAACCTGTGATTGTGCAGTCGCTGCAGCAAGCAGGCCGCAAGTTTTGCGTGGACACGGAAGCCCTCAGGGAAGAGTTGACTATTGATGTGGTGGAGGACCAGACGGAATACGACCTGCGACCCACTCAGATGACCTTGGTGCATCGAATTTTCAATGTTGAATATGACGGCACCGACCTTAAAGAAGATAAATACGTGCTTCAGGAAGGCGACACGCTTGTCCTTGAAGACGCCCCAACCGAAGATATTACAGGCGGCCTTGTAGTCACCATTGTACGCAGGCCGATGATTACCTCGATGATACTCCCCGTGTGGTTTATGGAACGCTGGTCAGAAGCGATTATGGCTGGCGCACGGGCAGAACTGATGTTTCAGCCGATGAAGCCGTGGTCAAATCCTGAGCTTGGCACCTATTGGGACCGCCAGTACAAGATTGGCGTGGCACAGGCAGTACGGGAGAAGTTCACCGAGTTTAAACAGGCAGACACTGCTGTCAAAATGAGGAACTTCATCTGATGAGCAACAATACTCCACTTACCATTACGGCTGATGTCACGACCAAGGAGTTTACGGTTACTGGTGAAATAGGCATCAGGGAAACAATCGATGTCACCATAACTGGTCTGACGGGCCCTGTCAGTATCACTTCTTTGATTCTGGCTGTGTGCTTTGATGGCGAGCTGTATGCGTGGAGTGACAACTTTCAGGATGTTGGCGGCGATGCAGTAGGCACGCTTGACCTCAATACTCTGGAATTGGTTGAAGCATTTGAGGGAATGCTTTTCCGTGCCGAGCGCCCGTTTGAGCTGGCACTTTGGGACACGGCCTACATCAACCTGACTTTCAATGACAAGTTGATGATAATGAACAATCCGTACTCGAGTTCGATGGTTGACCCCGCAGGCGTGACACCGATTGGGTCAAATGTCTTTACCGATGCGGAGAAGGCCAAGCTGGCAGCGTCTCCAGTGACAGGCTCGACAGGGCCAACTGGGAGCACAGGCCTGACTGGCCCAACAGGATTGACAGGAGTTACTGGTCCTACGGGCCCCACAGGCAGCACTGGTGCGCAAGGTCCCACAGGTGCCACAGGTGCCGACTCGGACGTGACAGGTCCTACTGGTCCCACAGGTCCTACTGGGCCAACTGGTGCCACAGGCGAAACTGGTGATGATGGCCCAACAGGACAAACTGGTGCCACTGGCATCACTGGTCCAACAGGCCAAACGGGTGCCACTGGTGCCACGGGCGCAACTGGAGCCACTGGTGCGGACTCAGATGTAACTGGTCCAACAGGCCAAACTGGCCCTACAGGGGCGACTGGCCAGACAGGGCAAACGGGGCAAACGGGCATAACAGGGCCCACTGGAGCTACGGGCGCCACAGGCATTACTGGTGCTACAGGACCCACGGGAGCAGATTCAAATGTTACCGGGCCTACTGGTCCTACCGGGCCTACTGGCCCAGCGGGCACAGCGGCCAGCACGGGTGCGACAGGTCCTACTGGCCCCACTGGCGCCACTGGCCCAAGCGGCCCAAGCGATGGTACAGGACCAACCGGGCCAACTGGAGCCACAGGTCAGACGGGGCCTACAGGTGTGACAGGTCAAACAGGCCAGACAGGTCAGACAGGGCAGACTGGTCAGACAGGCCAAACAGGTCTAACCGGGCCTACTGGGCTGACAGGCACAACTGGGCCTACTGGAACACAGGGCGCACAAGGTGACCAAGGACAGACAGGGCAGACAGGTGCCACAGGGCCTACTGGTCAAACGGGCCAGACCGGGGTGACTGGAATAACAGGGGCTACTGGACCCACAGGGTTAACAGGCGTAACAGGCGTGACTGGCGCGACTGGCGTGACTGGCCCCACAGGACCTACTGGGGTAGGGGCGACTGGCGCAACGGGAGCTACAGGCCCACAAGGACCGACAGGTCCTGCTGGTGGTTCAGGTAACATGGTCTGGGAGAGAATCCAAACCCACACGACTACAGGCTCGGCTGAGACTTCATTCACTTGGAACGTTAATGGTGACACAGACCTGCAGTATATAATTGTCAGTCGCCCAATTCTCGATGAATCGGGGCAGACAGATATTGTTTGTTATCTGAATAACGACACTACTGGCGGCAATTATAAATACCAGCGAACATATTCTCAGGATGCAGGTGTTGGGGCTGCTAACAATATAGGGACACCTTGCGGATTTCCGATAATGCTCACCCAAAGCTTGAGTGATGAATCTACTTTTAGCACGCTTCATATCTTTGCAGAAAGTGGAGAAAAGAGGCACGGTATCTATGTCACACAGGATGCCAGAACGGGCGACGTTGGTTACCATTCTACTGGGCATTGTCAGTGGACTAATACTGCGGATGAGATTACTAGCCTTGTTATTACTTGTACCAGTGCAAATGAGATTCAGGTTGGTAGCTATTTCGAGTTGTGGGCACTACGAGAAAATGGAATTGGACCCACTGGTGCTACTGGGGTTACTGGTGCCACTGGCCAAACTGGCAGTACTGGCCAAACTGGCGTGACGGGGGCGACTGGGCCTACTGGAGCGGGTGCCACAGGCGTTACGGGCGTTACAGGGCCTACTGGCGTGACTGGTGCTACTGGATTAACTGGGCAGACAGGCGCAACTGGAATACAAGGAGAGCAAGGAGAACAAGGAGAGCAAGGAGAACAAGGAGAGCAAGGCCCAACAGGGCTAACTGGATTGACAGGCCCAACCGGGGCTACTGGGCTGACAGGCACAACTGGGCCGACAGGAAGCACGGGTAGCACAGGTCTAACGGGGCAGACTGGAATTACTGGCCCAACAGGGTCAACTGGAGCCACTGGGCCTACAGGGGCGGGAAGCACAGGAGCTACAGGGCCCACTGGAAGCACAGGAGCTACAGGGCCCACTGGAAGCACAGGGCAATTCGTTGCTGGAGTAAATGAAAAGACTGCCGACTACACCATCTTAGATTCGGAAGCGGAAGATGCTTTTGTGCTAGGACGTAGCACAGCAGCAAATAGAACCTTCACGTTGCCGACTCTGGCTGACAACCTTGGAAATTCATTCCACTGCCTGAATAATTCACCGACATATACTTTGACAGTAAAGGGCGAGCAGGTGGGCACGGATGTTGTTGAGGCAGGGTCTACATCAACGGTTATTAACCTGACTGGACATGCCTTCAGCGCAGGAGAGGTGCTACGCCTCACATCTGGGACCTATTCTGGAGAATTCCGCAGGATTGCTTCTACTGCTGCTAACAGCGTCACAGTGTCGCCTGCCTTCAGTGGAGCGCCATCAGCATCTGACACGTGTGAGGCTGTTGAGGCAATATTGGGCGATTACAGCAAGGACCTTGGCTTTGGAGAGGCTATGACGTTCCTAGCAATGAATATCACGGACGATGAGTGGGGTATTATTGCATGACTTTTTCACCAGCAGAATGGGAATTTGTTGAAGCCCAAAGCGTTTCCGCTACTGACATTTCTTGGGGTAGTGGCAATGAGTTGGTTTTTAATGACATGCTTAGTGACCTCTGGGATTATCGTGCCATATGTGTGCTACAATCAAACGGGGCTAGTAATACGCAGATGTATTCTCGCTTGAATGATGATACTGGAAATAACTATGATGCGTGGTACTTGCAGGCATATGGGTCTACAGCCCAAGCTGGTGTTCCTACGGGGGCTGCTGGAATGGGGCATTTTTTTGCTGGAACTGATGGGAATTATGCTAATTTAGCGATTCTCGAATTGACACAATCCAGCGGTATTGAAAGAAATGTCTATGAGTACAGCAACGGAACATTTAATGCAGCAGATATTTATGTGCAAGAGGCATGGTGGCAGTGGGGAAATACTTCTGATGAGATAAACAAATGGACTTTTTATGGGTCTAATTCGAATGTTATGACATTAGATGTTTGGTTGTTTCGCAGGCCAAAGCAAGGTGTTTTTAATGCTGCTGACTGGGAGATTGTTGAAGAGTATGAGTTTTCCGCTGTTGACCTTAATGCGAATCCGCATACCTTTCAAAATTTAGACGGGGATGTGGATGGGTTATATTTAGTAGAAGCTGAAATAACTGCTCTCGATTCAGGTAGTTTGGCAAATCTTGTGTTGTTACTGAATGGTGATGGGGGAGCTAATTATGTTGACCAGCAGCTCTATAATAATAATGGAACTGATACAGCGTCTACAAATGCAAGTCAAACGTTTTTACATTGCGTGGATGGAACTGACGACC
>Ga0180432_10004636_pt1 | contig 18737 bp, 8 predicted proteins | sample SS_ome_10_FD_132414 | JGI IMG/M metagenome (GOLD analysis project Ga0180432, IMG submission 132414) | Hypersaline lake sediment archaeal communities from the Salton Sea, California, USA - SS_1_MS_2 metaG | ecosystem: Environmental > Aquatic > Non-marine Saline and Alkaline > Hypersaline >...
ATGCCGTCGTAGTTGCCCGTGCCGATGGTCCAGGAGCCATCCGTCACGTGCATCACGGCGGCATTGCCCATCAGCGTGTCGGGCTCCAACAGATAATCGGACACGGCCGGAAAGAAGACATACTCCGCGCCTTCAACGTCGATTGGAAACTTGATATCGTCGCGGTCGTAGATGTCCTCGAACTCCTCTTCCAGGAACTCGAGCGTATCCTTAAGCGCCGGCACCGGAATAGCCGACGTGTTGCCCACGCCTTCGAGTTGCTCGCGAGTGGCGACAAGCAACGCCTTGGGGATCAGGTCGATCTCGGACAGTATCCAGCGAGTCAGATGCGTGATCAGTCCGTGGTCGATGCCCATCGGGCAAGTCGACTTGCAGCGCCGACATGCCGTACACCGATAGACGGCCTCGGCCAATTCATCGAGATACTCGTCCGTCAGTTCAAAACCGCCGAACAACCGGGCCTTAAGCACCCCCGTCCGCGTGAAATATCGCCGATAGATTTTAAGCAACATCTCCGAGCGATGACAGGGTATATCCTGGTCGTCGCCGGTGGTCTGATAGAGTTGGCAAGCGGCCGCGCACCGACTGCACTTGGTGCTAAGCCGAGTGTACACATCGAGCGCAAGCCCGTAGCTGGAATGCTCCAGAATGCCAGCGAAGGCCTCAAGAAACTTCCTCGGCCGCTCGGCCACCGCAATCGCTTTGTCCTCGACGTAGAAGCTGTATTTTCCTGTCGTTCCCATTCAGCAACCGCTTTCTTTCCACAATGTTCCATCCCCGCCGCTTCCACTGGAAGCGGAGTTGGCGTGGAGCTAACGCAAGAGTCGTGCCGTTTAGATAATCACGGAAAAGAATGGCGCAAACCGTGTTGCACAAGCATGATGCGCTCTTGGAGATCAAGCGCTAGCAGATAAGTAGCATTGCATGTCAGCAATGCAATCAATTGCGTCGTATTGCGGTAATGCAATAGCGTGAGGTGGGGAAATCAGGGGTACGTGATGCCGTACTTCTTCATCTTCCGCCACAGGGTTGTCTTGTCCACACCCAGCGTCTGGGCCGTTTTGCCGCGGTGGCCGTCATGCTCTCGCAACGTGCGGACGATGGCCGCCGCCTCCGCTTCGAGCAACGGCCCGCCCGTCGACTTCGACCCGCCGCCGTTGCTGAGCGGAGTCTTCTCCATAAGCTCCGCCGGCAGACATTCGATCTCGATGCGATCGCCGCGACACAGCACAACGGCATGCTCGATGACGTTCTGCAACTGCCGCACGTTGCCGGGAAAGTCGCAGCTCATCAACATTCCAAGCGCTTCCTCGGAAATACCGTCGATCTGCTTTCCCTGCTGAACGCCAAACTTGCGGATGAAGTGCTCGACCAGCAGTGGTATGTCCTCTCGGCGACTGGCCAACGGCGGCAGCACCACTTTCAGGACATTAAGCCGATAGTAGAGGTCCTCGCGAAAAGACCCCCGGGCGACCAATTCCGCCAGCGGCTTGTTGGTGGCCGTGATCACGCGCACGTTGGTCTTGACGGTTGAGGTGGCGCCCAACGGTTCGTATTCCCGTTCTTGAAGGACGCGAAGCAGTTTGACCTGCAGGGCCGTTGAAATGTCGCCGATTTCGTCGAGGAAGAGCGTTCCGCCTTCGGCCAGAGCGAACCGTCCCGGCTTGTCCTTCTTCGCGTCGGTGAAGGCTCCTTTCTTGTATCCGAACAGTTCCGACTCCAGCAGGGTGTCCGGCAGCGCGCCGCAATTGACGGCAACGTACTTCCGCCGCGAGCGATTGCTGAGGTTGTGGATCGCCTTGGCGAACAGTTCCTTGCCCGATCCGGTAGGCCCCTCGATCAGGACGGTGCTATCGCTTGTTGCGATGTCGGGGAGAATGTCGATTATGCGGCGGATTTCGTGATTCTTGCTGATTATGTCTTGGAACGTGTGCCGGTCGGCGATTTCCTTGCGCAGTATCTCCATCGCGGAAAGATCTCGAAACGTCTCCACGCCGCCGACGACTTCTTTGTTCTCGTTTCTCAATACGGCCGTGCTGACACTGATCGGTATCTTCTCGCCGCGGCTGTTGAGGATATTGACCTGCCGATTGGCACCCTGGCGACCGGTTTCCATCGTCTCCCGCAGAGCGCAGGTAGCCTGACAGATGTTGGCGTGTAGCACGTCGAAGCACTTCTGGCCGATAGCCTGTTGGCGGGGAATACCGGTAATCTGCTCCGCCGCGCGGTTGAAGGAAGTGATGTTCCAATCGCCGTCGACCGTGAACACGCCATCGGCAATCGAGTCAAGGATGATGTCCTGTACTTCTTCTTCGGGCGTATCGTTCATGGCTGTTTCCTGGCGGAATGAATTCTCGTGATGCCGCTTGTTACGGCAAAAATAGAGGATGGAGGACGCAGGGGATGTCTGTCGTAAAGCACAGTGGGTATGCGACTTATGGAGTACGACCCCATCGAGTGCGCGCCGCCTGAATATTGCACTAATGCAGCATCACAATAATATGATTGCACGAACGCAGTTTCAGGGCAACCCCCAAAGTGGCCGATACCCTCACCCTTGGCGCAATCTGAAATGGTCACCGGCGGCCGCTAACCGAGTTGAAAAGGCGGCTACTTCGCCAGCAAGGCCGTATGGCTCATGCGGACGCGGGGTTGGCTTTCTAGTCCGAAGCCGACATCTCGGCTGAACTCCAGCATCTTTTCAAACGCCGACGCCCTGACGTGCCCGATCGGCTCCACCACAAGGAAGTGCCCTCCCGGCCGAAGGCATCCATATACGTCGTCAAGCAACCGCCGCTGGTCGGGGACTTCGTGAGCCGAGTAGAAGGCAAGCGCGAAATCAACCGACTCAGTAACGCCGATCGATTCCGCCTGGCAACAGTGAGTCTTGATTCGGTCGAGTACGCCCGCCGCTTGGGCGCGCTGGGCCAATACGTCGAGCATCTTCTGCTGAAGATCCACGGAAATCACCCGCCCTTGAGTTCCGACCAGTCGTGCCATGGGTATGGAAAAGAACCCCATGCCGCAGCCGACGTCCATGGCCGTCATTCCCGGCCGAACATGATCCGCCAGAATCACCTCCGGCTTGTGCAATAGACGCCGAAACCGATTGTCGATGAAATAACCGCCCCACCAAGGGCATACATGCGGCGACATCTGATTCCTTACTTTTTCTCGCGTTGTTTCCTCGCGCGGGTGAGCCAATCGGGAACGGTAGCGTCCTCGACCGAATCGTAACCGGGTATGAAAGGCTTGATATCCAGAACCGGCGTCCCGTCGAAAGCGTCGATCTTCTCTACCTCCACGACGTTATCCTTGACCGAGACGATCTTGCACAGGGTCAAGGCAATCAGGTTTGGTCGAGCTGGGCATCTTGTGGCATAAACACCCGTCAAGGGATTGTCGCGATTTCCCATCGGGTGAACCTGCAAAACGGATCTCCGCTCGGGCGTATCGTTCTTGCTGAACCACCAGAACACGTATGCATGCGAGAAGCCGTCCAAGCCGAGCAGTCCTGGCTGGTACTTCTTGTCCAGAACGATCTTCGTTGTACCTTCCGCTTTCTCCACCGAGCCGATCGGCCGAACCGTAAACGCGGCGGATTTCTCGGGCCGCGGCTCATTCGCTCCAATCGTGCTTGTGTAAGCAGTAGCGACAACAAGCCCCGCGACCAATGCAAGAGACAGCTTTTTCATGACATCCTCCCAACTACGCGCTATAAATGAATTAGTACGTCGATCAATTTCGCGCCCTTCAACCGCGGAGCATTGCATTAATGCAATGCTCTCTTAACGCAAGTGTCCGTGGGGCGATAGGTAACGAACCTAGGTCATTGTAGCATGCGTCGTGAAAATAGGAATCAAGGTTGAGCCGCACGGTGAAGAAGAGTGCGACCAGCCGCGGCGGACTTGCGTGCTTTTTGATAACCAGACTCAGCAGCGGCTTAGCGAATTGGAGCGTTCATTGCGGTGCGAATATTTGCATCATGCACCGTACGAAGGTGGTCGACAATCGTTGTGTCGACGATCAACGGGCGTTAGCTCGCACTATTCGCGTGAAATCGCGGCAGAGTAGCAAGTGTCTTGCCAGCGGTTTCCCGCGGGAAGACGGCGGAAAACAGCATGTACTCGATGCCCCATGCTAACCCGAAGCGCAAGCGAGGTGGGACCGACTGGCACTTCACGCCCGTTTGCGATAATCAACGTCTTCACTCGTCGCTCGCGCTTCGGATTGGTATGAATAGTCCCGGTTAGTAGCATGAGTTAGATTGCGGAAGCCATCCGGGGCGTTTTCGGGGGCCTCGTTCGGCAATAAGCGACACGGCGATGCGATACATGGCTGTTTCGGAGTACGCTCGGCACAGCATCCCGGTAAGATAGAGCTACCTTCGGCAACGAGACACGGAAAATATCTCCTCAATCTAGACTCAATAATGGTGTAATGCTAAAATCATCAGAATTGGAAATCTGGAGTTCTTCAGGTTTCGCACGAATGGGAAAAGCGTACTCAAGAAGGGAGGTCCGCGCGGGCTGGCTTTTCGGCGAACTCTCGCCGAAAGGCACATATTCCGTTAACAAATATAAGGAACCGCGTTATGAAATGGTTCACGCGAGCAACTGTCTTGGTGGCTATGCACGTCCTTGTCTTTTCTCTCTGCGAGCACGCCGCCATGGGGCAGGGAATAACCGTTGAGGACATTATTGACGATTTCGGACCGCTTCTGGAACTTCCGCCACTGAAGCCTTCGGCAACGCCCGGCGGCACGAAACCAGGGGCACCGCCTGTTTCTTCAAATGCTAACCGCCCGTCCCCGGGAAGCCGCCCCGCGGCGGGAACTTCGCCCGGCGGATCACAGCCGGCGTTGCCCGGCGGAAGCCCCGGTGGAAACACGGCGACCGGTGGAAAGAGTGGCGGTTCGCCGATTGTCTATGAAGGCGATATGGCCCAATCGGCAAGGCTCAATTTCGAGAGCTTCCACGAGCAGGTCACGGGGGAACTCCTCAAACTGGTCGGTCTCGGATTCCTGCAACTAACGTCTCGCGAAGTCGACGTGAATGTGACCGCCGGCAAGATGAGAATGGTCGTCGACGGCAACACCGTGTCGATTGACCCCGTCACTGTGACAATCGACGTCAAGTGGAAGTACTCGACTTCCACGGGCGGAAAAAGTGCGGGCAAGAATCGCATCACATGGACTTTTCAATGCAACCGAACCCAGTTCTTTGCCGATTCGCCCTTTCACGACAAATTGACTTTGTCGGCGAAAGACTCGAGTAAGAAGGCTCCCGCCAAGATTCGCGGCGTCTGGAGCGCGACTCCGCTCTCGGGCGATCGGTATAACGTCGTGCTCGTTTTGAACCCGCCGGCAGCGGCTGACTTGAACCCGGAGCAACTGATCTATGCCGCGTTTTCTACCGATCCGAGGAAGTGGGAGGCTGATCGACGCGAGACGGCAACCGAGACCGAGGGCATAATCAACCTCCCGGCCTATCCTAAGAACGGCAAACCTCGCTGGATTCTCCGCCGTGTCGACGGCGGCGGCAAGACGACAGGCGGAACAACGTCTTCCGGCGGATCGGCAACACAAGGCAGCCAGGGTGCAACGCAAGGGCAACCCAATGCGTCCGACTTCTCTGCCGATGACGATACCGGACAGAAAGAAGACGCGGACAATTCGCAAGCCCCCACGGAAACTCCCGGGGAGAAGAAGACCGACGGGCCACCGACCTTCGGCGAGTTCTTCGCCGACAACGACGAGAATCCCAAGGGAGGGACTCCGCCCAAGGATGAGGCGGAAGAAGATTTGGACATTCTCGGCCAGAAGACGGGCGGCGGAACACCTTTGCCCGATGATCGTCGCGTCGAGGAGAGTCTCGATATCCTAGGACAGCAGCCCGATAAGTAGCCGATGGGCGGCGCCGTTTTTCGCGACAACCGAGCAAGAGGAGCATTCCATGATTGCACGGACTCACTACTCACACACTGCCCAAGACCGAATCCGTTGCGTATGCTTCTGTACGGTCGTGCTTGCCGTTGCACTTTCGGCAATCCAGATGGCGGCACGCGCTGACGAGGATGTTGGCCCGCGCGTGTCGGGTCTGCGAGGCGCCACGCCCGGCGTCACGACCAAGACGCAATTGCTGGCCAGCGAGCACTGGGGAGAGCCTCGCAAATCCAACGAGGATACCAGCGGCAAGGAGTACTTGCTCTACACGATCGGCAGGTTCCAGGTCGCGGTGACCGTCGCCGATAGTGTTGTCCAATCGCTCGATGTTCGGTTTCCGGCGCAAACAACCGTTGCCGTTGTCGCGGAAGGATTCTCCCTGGGGAAGCCCAACCCGGACATGGAACTTCCCCCCGAAACGCAAATCGGGTTGGCCGTACCGCGTGAATGGACGGCACTCCACTATCCGGATCGTTGCGCAGTCGTGTATACAAAGCCTGCCGCGGCGGAAGTTGCCATGGTTCGTCTATACGCGTATACCAAGCGCGACAACTTGCCGACATGCACCTCCAGCCAGGAGTCGGAAGCGGCGTGCTTGAAAGGTATCGACCATTTGAAGAAGTTGCATCTCGATGACGCGACCGCCGCCTTCGCGGAGTCGATTCGCCATGATCCGAAACACCACTGCCCCTACCTCTATCGTTCCGAGTGCCATCTACGCCAAGGGAATAACGATGAGGCGCTTGCCGACATCCGCATAGCGATCAGCTTGGCCGACGAGGAAGCTTTTTGCCACGCAAGATTGGCTCACGTGTTAAACCAGAAGGGCGATCACACCGGAGCGGTCGCGGCTGCCAATCGGGCCGTGGAGTTGGACGCCGAGGGCAGCTATGGATACGCGCAGCGGGGTTTCGCCCGGCACAAGCTGGGCAAGATCACCGAAGCGCGTGCCGATTACGATCGGGTTGTTGAACTGACGCCGGAGGATTTCTCCGCTTATACCGCGCGTGCCGACTTTCTCACCTTCAGAAGCGAATACCGCGGCGCTCTTAAGGATGCCAACAAAGCGATCGAACTAGCGCCGGACGAGGCGCTTCCGTATTGCCTGCGCGCCTTCTGCCGCGGCAACTTGCGAGATTTCCGCGGGGCATTGGCGGACGCCACCAAGGCTATTGAGCTGGACCCAAACTACGCTTACGCGTATGAGATTCGCGCCAAGGCGTACACGGAATTGCACGACCATCGCCGCGCGGCGGCCGACCGCAAAACGGCCGCTCGGCTTGGGAAACAATAACGCACCGTGGCGAAGATGCGTCAATAATGGCGGGCCTGATCCGTCGCAACCGCACTTACAAGGAAGGTTCTTATCATGCCGAAAAGCAGCCTTGCATCCAAACAATTCGTGTCGGTTTTGTTGCTCGTCATGCTTGGCCTTGCGGGGAGCGTTAACGCGAGGGAATGGACGCTGCCCCTGGAGGGGCCATTATGCCGAGACCACGTTCGCGTCGCCCCCGACGGAAAGGCTATCGTCTATCTGGAACGCACGGCCGAACAACCTCCGCCGCAAAAGGGCCCGCCGGTTCCAGCCAACGCGGTGATCTGGTACTACGACCTGGAGACAAAGAAACCACGTCAACGGCTCGGCAAACGCGATACAGCCAAGAACGTCTATCCCGTCTTTTTTGAACCCGCCGCCGGAGGCCGATGGCTGGCGACGCTGGTGAACAAGAAATCCAGCGCACTGGGCTCGGCGACCGCGCCCGCCACGTTGCTCTACATCGTGGATCGACAGAAGACAACTTCCAGCCAGATTGCGCGGGATATGGAGCACTTCTTCTGGAGCCCTGCCGACGGGACTCTGGTTGTCAGTTTCCAGCGAGACGACGAGGGAACGACGCGACCGATTCGGCGATATGATCCCAAATCGGGCAAGTGGACTGACTCGAAAATCCACGGCACGTGTTGGGCGGAAAGCAGTGACGGTCGCGTCGGCCTATACACGGTTGCCCTGGATTCAGTCAATCGGTCAACCACCAACATGCTAGGCGAAGGAAAGACGCATCTGGCCGTGATTGATCGCTCGGGCCGCGTTGTGCGCGCGTTCAGTCACGTCGCCGACCTCGTTGACACACCGCGTCTGAGCCCCAACGGCAAGTTCGTGGCGTCGGCCCAACTTCGGCTTGGGCAACCGTCCGGCGCGGATCGCTTCGTCGCGATTCTATCCGTCGAGACGGGCGCGGCGCTCAGCGTGCCCGGCCATCGCGATGTGTTGGCGGTTACGAACGAAGGAGCGGCGATCGTTCTCGACTTCGATGGCGACGTAAACGGCGGCAGGCAACTTGCCAAATTGGCGCGAGATGGCCGATTGAAACCAATCGTCAAGAACGCGACAGTCGCCGCGGCAAGCGACAAAAGGATCTTCTACGTTGCCTCTGACGCTCCACGCGTATTGCGGTCGGAAGAGTTGTCCGGCGGTCCCGTCGATCTCTTTGCCAGCGACGGAAAGACCACCGACGACAAGTATCTCGACAGCATCAGTGCCGACAGATACCTCGACTCTTTGGAGGATTCAAAACGAGAACGAAAGCCGAACGACGCTCCCGTGGGAGTCGGCGATCTGCGGGATTTTGCCGATCCGTCGGAGCCGGTTGATCCTCCCGTTGTCTCATCCGGAGGAACGTCGCCCGGCACGTATAAACTATCGCCCCAGCAACGCACGCTCCAAAAGCGCCTCGGTTATCCGCAGCTATTCACAATTCGCTTCATCGAAGAGAAAGTCGGGCAGAAACAGATTAGCTGCCGCTCGGAGAAATGGGTATACACGGCGGCGCGAACGGAGTTTGAATTCCTCGACGGTGAATGCATCGGCACTAAGAAGCTGGAGGCTCGGAAGCAATCGCGGACAGTCATCGCCAACAATCCAACGCAATTCGTCATGGGTAGCAGCGAGAAGCAGATCCGCGAGAAACTCGGGCTCTCCGATCTCAAGCCATTTAGACTAAAGGAAGCAGGCATGAAGGACCCGCTTTTGAAACAAGTGTCGCTCTGGACGAACGGCACGCTGTTGCTGGGTTTCGCGAATGATCGGCTCGTGCAAGTGCAATGCCTTTCTCGGCCGTTACCCAAACCGTGACACCTCGACTAGCGAACGCTCCATTCCACAATATATATCGAACCTATCATAATTGAGTTTGGAGGAATCAAGATGGCAACCCCAAACATTCGAATGAGACGATCTGGCGTTTTGCGACGGGGCGAGATTACCGTGTTTACGGCCGTTGCCCTTGCTTCGCTGGCCGTAACCGTGTACAGCACGGCGAAGGGCGCTCGCGATCAGCGGAACGCGGAACTCGCGGCGGAGGAGCTGCGCACGCGAAGCGTCGAGATCGCCGACCAAAGCCGCAAGCTCATGGAGTTGAAAGTTCAACGCATGCACGAACGGGGAGATCTCACCCAGGCCGAGTACGAACTGGCTGTAACCAAGATCAACGCCCCGCGAAACCGCAAGGTGTTCTCCGACATGGTCAGCGATCTCCAGAGGCAACAGCACGAGTTGGCCGAACAGGGATTCTACGTCTTCATGGTAAATGCGTTGGTCAACGTTGGATTCGCCGAAGCGGGCAACTTCATCTCCACCGGAGCCACCTTCGCGGAACGCGAAATCATCCAGGAGGGTCTGCGAAACTACCTCAATGCGGCCAACGATCTTGCCTCCGTGACGCTCACGGCCGGTCAAGAGGAGCTTGGAGCTGGACATTCATCCATCCTCACGCCCGAGCAGTTTTTGCAGGCGATGGCCAATGCCGAACAGCGTCTAGAGGGTGGCGGAGAGGACAGTGAGATGCGAACGAATGTTCGCGCCAGGGTTCGAGCCTTTTTCGATAAATGGCATTCCGCCAACGTTCAGACCGTGACCAAGAAATACTTTGAAGAGAATCGCGAATCGCTGAAGAACAAATGCCATGCGGACTTCGAGCATTTCATCGGCGGCGAGTTGGCCGAACAGGGATGGACCGTCCAGCCGGAGGGACTTGAAGCCTTCGCTTGGGCCTGCCTGAAGAACTACCTGTTTTACCGGCGGACCTTCCCCGCCGACGACCAACTCTATCAGCTTGAATGGATAGAGCCTCGCAAGAAGCCGCTGCGGACTAAGGAGGGAGATTCGTTGCTGCTGAAGCGAGAGTTGCGAGTCGACGACTTCGGCGGCGACGAGGAAATTGTGTTCACGCTGGTCGTGCCGAAGTCCGTTCCGGAAGAGATGCTCACGAAGTACGGCTTCCCCCGCTCCGGCCGCCTGGAATTCCCGATGGAGGAGCAGGACACGCGGAGCGTTACGACATTCCGCTATGTCAATCGAGGCCGCGAAGCCAAACTATTGGGCGACACTGTTGCCAAGATAATGGAAGATGTCTCCAAGGCCCTGGTCGGTTTCACGAACAAGCTAGGAGGCGAAGAAAGGCAAGAGGGAAGCGTCAAAGCCGAGAAGACGACGATTATGGTCGAACCTAGCGAGTCCGCCGCCGATGAACTCGTTGTCACCATTTCCCTGACCCTCATCGCCAGCGGTCCCGACAAGAACGGAAGGTGGCAAACGAAGCGGATGCCCCACAAGACCTTGTATCGTGCCGTGCCGATAGATGAATGAACCGCAACAGTCAAAACATCGCCCGAAACGGCACATGCACCTGGCGCCGCCGGCGCGCAGTCTGCCCGCAAGGCAACTCAAGCGGGGCCTCGCGAAGGGCCGGTCTCTCAGTCGGCCGACGACCGTGTCATTGGTAAGTTGCGATTGGCCTGAGTTCGTGGGATTCCTTTTGTGATATAGAATAGCCGATAACTGTTTCAGCACACCACACCATCACCCAGAGGGCGCAATAATGAGTTATTCGACCGGCCTTTCTTATCAGTCCATGTTGAGTTTCCTGTTGGCAATTGCACTGGCCACGCCATGTTTATCGCAAGATACCGATGCCCCAGCCGACTATCGTTCGATGCCGATGGACGCGCTTGTCAAGCTGGCCGAGAAGGGCGACGCGGTGGCACAAAGGAATGTCGGTCTGCGATACTACGCGGGGTCGGGAGTCCAACAGGACTTGGAGAAAGCGAACAGTTGGTTCCGCCAAGCAGCCGAGAAAGGGGATCACGAGGCGCAGTGTAACCTGGGGGCCAGCGCGCTGAACGGTTGGGGAATGGAGAAGGATTTCGACGAGGCCCATCGCCTCTTAACGCTTGCCGCCGACGGCGGACTTGCCCGGGCGCAGAACCTACTCGGTATCATGTCGGAAAGGGGACAGGGAACCGAGAAGGACATGAAAACGGCCACGACTTGGTATCGCAAGTCGGCCGAGCAAGGCTTCGCCGCGGCGCAATGCATCTACGGCACATGCTTGATCCAAGGGCGCGGAGTCGGGCGGAATATCGGCGAGGGTGTCAAGTGGCTCAAGCGAGCGGCCGACCAACGCGACCCGACCGGGTTGCACAACTACGGCTACGCGTGTGAAGCGGGTTGGATCGGCAAGCAGGATCTCGCCAAGGCGGCTGAGTTGTATAAGCAGGCCGTGTATGCCGGTTACAAGGATGCTTACGGCAAACTCAAACGTCTGGCTGAATCGGGTAACCCGGACGGTCAGTTCCAGTTCGGTCTTCTTTTCGAGTATGGCATGGGGACCGAGAAGGACCACGACGCCGCTAGGCAATGGTACCAGAAGGCCGCCGACCAGGATCACACGGCCGCGATCGCCGCACTTGGCGCGTGTCTTCAGTTCGGCGCCGGCGGGCCCAAGGACATCCCCAAGGCAATCGAACTGTACAACAAGGCCGCGCGGCGCGGAAACGCCTTGGCTTTGAACTTCCTCGGCGAATGCTATTTCGGCGGCAAGGGAGTAGAAGTCGACAAACAAAGGGGGGTAACGCTGGTCAAGATGGCCGCCCGGCAGGATCTTCCCGCGGCAATAACCAACCACGGTTGGGTGCTGGCCAGCGGCGCCTTGGGCGACCCCGATATCGAACATGGCTCCAAGCTTTACTATCGAGCGGCCGCCCTCGGCCACCGCCGAGGCATGGAGCATCTGCGTGCTTTGGCCGATCAAGGACACGAAGCGGCGAAGACGTACCTGAAAAAGATCGAATCGGGCGATACCTCCGATGTTTCCATCCGCAAAGAACCTCAGCCCGAAGTGGATGCGTCCGGCTATTCGGCCGAAGCAAAGGCCACCATGCGCGGCCTGGTACAACAGCTTCAAGACGGCAACTTCAACGACGCTATAGACGGCCTTTACGAACATACGCAAGAGCATCCCGGAGACGACATCGCCTGGAACCTGCTAGGCATGGCCTATGAAAAGAAAGACATGCCCTGGGAGGCGAAGGTGGCCATGGACCGTGCCATCGCGGCCAATCCGACCAACCCGAAGTATTACATCATCAAGACGGGCTTCCTCAGGGAAAGAGCCCGTTTTCACGAGGCGGCCGAAACGATGGAAAAGGCCGCCCGGCGCGTCTCGCCCAGTCTGTCGTTTCTCGCGGCGCTGGTTGAGATAGAATCCAAGGCCAAGCGATTTCGCCATGTGATCGAGTACGGCGAGATGATTTGGGCCCTGGAGAGGACCCCGACCGCGGCGTTCCATTTGGCCGTCGCCCATCACTTCCTCGGCAACCACGATGAACGGGACCGATATGTCGAGCAATACAAGAGCCTCGGCGGGAAGCCCGAGAAACTGACCGACATCTTCGCCACTTCGGAAGAACTGAAGAAGGGGAAGGAAGAGATACTGAAGAAGATCCAGCGGATCAATGCCCACGGCCACGTCGAGAAACTGAACGAACAAGTGTTGCGCTATCTCAATTACGATCCCCTTGCCCTGGAGTTATGGGGCGGACTGGGGATGTTCTACCTCAACGACAGGGAGATGTTCCCCGACAAGAAAGTACGCGACGCCGTCGCCAAGTACAAGGACTACCCCAAAGCCATCGAGTTTCTCGCAACCGCCGCGTACTTCGACGACGGCGACATCCGGCTTCATCAGCGGTTGGCGAGTGCAATGACCGAGAATGGCGAGTTCGAGAGAGCGCGGGCGCAATACCGCAAGACTATGAAACTATTTCCCAAGGCGGCCAACACCTATTCGTATGCCGCGATGCTCGAACTGAAGATCGGAGACCACGAAGAAGCCATTCGTTTGGCCGAAAAAGCCCGTCAGATCGACGGAAAGAACCCCGAAGTCACGGCTTGGCTCGCCGCCGTTTACCATTACACGGGCGATACCCAGAAGCGAGACCGCTTCCGAAAACTGGCGGCCGGCCTCACCGCCGCCGACTCCGCCGATGTCGACGCCACGTTCGACGGATTATTCGGCCTGAACAAGTACTGGGATTACGGCTACTACGGCAACAGTGCGGTTGCCCATAACCTAATTGAACGGGTCTGCGACCACACCCGATTCGTGGGCGTTCGAGACGTTGGAACCGAGAAATACGAAAACTTGACCGGCCGCGAGTACACGGAGAAGACACTCGCGATGGGACTCTCCGACGAGGAACTCAAATGGCGGCAGCGACAACTGGCCAGAGCCTGCCGTGCTTACTTGAAGGAATACCCGAAATCGTTCTACATCCAAAGCGCCTACGGCCATATGTGTTCGGTTCTCGGTCGCTTCGAGGAAGCGGAGCAATGCTTCAATCGCTCCATCGAGATCAATCCCGACTTCGGCCTAACTTACGCCATGATTGGGAGTAACTACTACTTCTGCAAGATGGATGTCGCCAAGGCCATCGAGTATTACACCAAGGCACGCGAGAAAGACCCCACGCAAACCAGAGGTCCCGACATAGAACAAATGTGGAGAGGGCACTGGCTGGAGAATGACAAAAGTTTCAAACGCTCGATTCGATTCATGACCGTCTTCTGGGAAGCCGACCGGGAAAACGCCGCCGTGGCCGGACGACTCGCCGAGGCATATCATCACCACGGGGACGTCGAAAAAAGAGATGAGTTCATCGAGCACGCCCGCAAGCTCAAGTACAAGGAAATGGATCGGCTGGACGCCTTGGTCGCCGGCGAGGTCGCTTATGCCTCCGACATGTTTCGAGAAATGAAGGACGCACCGAAGAAGCCCGCCGATGATCCGGACAAGACCGCCGCCAAACCGGCGGACAAGGATGACACGGACCAGCGCGATGCTTCCGAAGGCCCAGAACCCGAGAAGCCAGCGGATTCCGGCACGAAGCCCGCTGAAGATATTGGAACTAAGAACGACAAGCCGACCTCTCCGCCCAAGGATTATTCACCAAAGCCGAAAGGTACAAAGCCGAAGAACACGAAGCCGATCGAACCACAATCGGGCCAGTCAAAGGCGGGTGGAGACCGGAAACCGAAGTCCGCCAAGCCGACGCCCATTGTTTCCAAGGCGCCGCCAGTTGCCAAGGGAAAGGTTCGTGTCGAGATGGACAAATACTATCTCGACGTACCCAAGGACTGGCTATACACGGGACACGAGATCCTCCGCGATGCGAAGGTTCCGGAACCCTTCGAGTGTGTGGTTATTCCGCGAGAGCGAGTACTCGGCAACGAGGGGACTCGCATGCTCTTCATGACTGAGTCCATTGCGGAGGCAAAGTCATCCGAGGAACTCGCCGAGCAGGCGAAGAAGGAAATACTTGGACAATTGACCAGCCCCAAAGTGGTCAAACAGGAGCAAATCCAAACCGGTGATCGTCCCGCTTGGCGAATTCGCGTTACGCACGGCGACCCACAAGCCGGCAAACGCTTTGACGACGACTTCTACTTCTGGCACTGCGACAAGCAACAGGCCATTCTCGTCTGGTGCATGACTCCCGCCGGTGAAGAAAGAGGCAAATACGGAAAGCAATTCACGGCCATTCTCCGCTCGCTTCGCCATAAACCCTCAAATGTTCCCATGTTCGGCGGCGCCTTCAAGGATGCTGCTGTCGAAGACGAGAAACAATCCGAGACGGACAACAAAGTTCAAAGCCGTTACATGCCTCGCTGCGATGCCTCCAATGCTTCCAAAGCCAAATGCAAACAGGCCGACAAACTCGTGGAACAAGGAAAGTATGCCGAAGCCATCCGCCTGTACAACGAGGCCATCCAACTCGATCGAGGCCACGTGTGCGCATACACGGGCATCGGACTGGCCGAGGGCCTGCGCGGCCGGAAACAGACTGCCATGGACCAGATGAACCGAACCGTCGACATGTTTCCCAACAGCGCCTTGGCCCTGATCGAAAGAGGTAGATTCGCCCTGACGATCAACCGAGTCGACATCACCGAAAAGGATGCCGACAAGGCAATCAAACTCTCGTATTGTGGTCGAGCCTACGAACTACGGGCATATTGCTTCCTGGAACGCGGCCAAGATAAAGCGGCGCTGAACTATCTCGACATGGCCATCAAGGTATACCCCAGCTCCCCCAACGCTTTCAAACTGCGCGCCCGCGCCCATCGCGGACTCGGCAATAAATCACAAGCCGCGGCCGATGAAAAGAAAGCGGCCGAATTGGAGGCGGCGGGGAAGTCCCGCTAAGCTTGTGTTATCCGTGGAAGCGAGGAACCTTGCACGACGGAAGTTTTCCCATATTCGCGGAGCTGGGTTTTCGGCTCCATTGCAAACAGCGAAGTCGTGATCTGACGTGTATGTTCGTCGCTTCCCAGGTATGACATGATCGTGATTCTCCCGTTCGGAAATGGGTTGAAAGTCCTGCCCTGCGCATGGTGGGCTGCTTCAGTCATGCAAGGCCCTATCTTTCATGGATTTGAAAGGGAAACAGGCCTCGCGGGACATCCCAAATAGCTGGCGGGGTAGCATGGCCCCCACCTGCCACCACTCTCTGGTGAAGCTGTGCCGAGACCGTCCCACAATACCTCAATTCTTCCCTTTTTCCGCGTTCACTAAACTGATATACTGCCCGCACCCATGCAAGGGCGGGCGCACTGGTGGGGTTTAACGTCCTGCTGCTATCTGCTTTGTTGGCAAGCCATCCCTAGGGCACGGCCTTTTGTGAGAGTTTCATGCCGGAAACCAGCAACAAGCATGCGGGGATTTCTTGTGGATTCGCAACCAGAGAAGGGATGGCGACGAGAAGTCGGCCACGCTGACGTGGAACGTATGGATCAGCAAGTTGAGGAGGCTCCGCGGACCCTTCACGCGGACATTGCGAAGCCGATAAAGGACCGCCTCGACGAACTTGAAGGCAAGGTCGATGAACTCCGCCAGAAACTCGATCAGTGCGCGTTCTCCGAAGCCAAATGGCGTTCGCTGGCGGACAATGCCGGCAATTACGTGGTCTTGGCCGACCGTCACGGAAGGATTGAGTTTATCAACCATTATGGCCCGGAGACAACTGAAGAAGACATCGTTGGCAAGAGTATCTTCGATTTCGTGGATTCGCGGTACGCCGGTTTGGCGCGAGAGGCGTTGGATCATGTATTCAGGACGGGAACACCGCGTTCCTATCAGACGAAGGTATTTCAGCAAGGCCAGGACGAAGCTTGGATGGATGTTCAAGCCAGCCCCGTGATCATCGATGGCCGCGTGGATTATGTGGCTTTTGTTTCTACTGACATTACAGACGCGAAGCGCGTCGAAGGAGAGCTTGAGGATACACGGGCGAGCCTGATTGAAGCTCAAGAGTTGGCAAGTCTCGGCAACTGGTCATGGAACCTTCAAACGAACAGCGTATGGTGGTCTGCTGAGATGTATCGCATCTTTGGCATGGATGCGAGCGAGCCTCCGTCGAACGACGCCGTGTTGCGGATGATCCATCCGGATGATCGCAAGGTGTTTCTGGAAGCAATGTCTTCCCTGGACAAAGGTCGGATTGCCGAGAGCATCGACTACAGAATCCTCGACAACAATGGGGACATCCGATTCATCCATTCTAGAGGTCGGGCGTTTTTCGATGATTCCGGGAAGGTTCTACGCCTGATGGGCACTGTTCAGGATATGACCGCCTCTAGGATGATGCAGGAAGAGATTCTTCAGTCGCGAGACGACCTGAAGCGGATTCTCAACGGACTGCATGATCCCGTCGTGGTGATTGACGGTCGGTATCGGATAACGGGTGTTAACGAACGATTCCTTGAGACCTATCAGACTACGCGAGAGGCAGTTCTCGGCCGCAAGTGTCATGAAGTATCTCATGGCGTTTCGGAACCGTGTACCGGTTCGGGATACTCGTGTTCGGCAAGGCAAGTATTCGAGACCGGTTTGCCGACAGTTGAAGAACACATTCACCAAGGAGTGGACGGAGATAAGAGAACCCTGGAAATCCGTGCGGTTCCGCTGTTCGATACGGACGGCGTCGTCGAACGGGTCGTCGAACTGCTGCGGGATGTTACCTACCAGAAGAGCGCGGAAAGGACTTTGAGAAACGACCGCGATGAACTGGAGAGGAAGGTAGAGGAGCGTACCGCCGAACTGCGGGACGAAGAGGCCAAGTGGAGGTCGGTACTTGAGCACTCGGCCGACCACATCATGTTGCTGGACCTTGACGCGAGAATCACATTCATAAATCACACGGTTCCCGATTTGACGAAAGACGAGGTAATCGGCAAGAGCGTGTGGGACTTCGTTCCGCCGGAATCGCGGGAGTCGGCTCGCGGTTGTTTTCGGCGCGTCGCAGAGAACGGACGGGCGGAATCATATGAAACGACGTATGTCACCAGCGAAGGCGACATTCGCATATTCAACGTGCGACTTGCGCCAATTACCAGAGCCGGCAAGGTCGTCAAACTGGTTTCCAGTTCCAACGACATAACCGAACGCGCAAGATTCGAAGAGGCGTTGGAGTCGTCCGGCGAACTGTTTTCCATGCCGATGTCCTCCTCCGTGGAAGATATCTGCCAACGGACGATCGACGAGGCAACCCGGTTGACGGGAAGCAAGAATGGGTTCCTCCATTTCGTTGATCCCGACCAGGAGACGATTCGCCTCTGCGTTTGGTCGAGCGAGACACGGAGCAACTGCGATATCTATAACAATACGTTACACTATCCGATCAGCCAAGCCGGCGTTTGGATTGATTGTGTCAGACGGAAGCGACCCGTCATTCACAATGACTATGCAAGCCTGGACCACAAGAAGGGGCTGCCGGAGGGTCATGTTCCGATTGTCCGGGAAATTGCTGTCCCCATATTCGAAGAAGGTGAGATAGTCGCGGTTATCAGTGTTGGCAATAGAGAGCGACAATACACGGAGCTGGATGTGGAGCAAGTGACGCTTCTGGCGGAAAACGCTTGGAGTTTGGTAAGCCGCCGCCGCGTCGAGACGGCATTGCGGGATGCCCACGCGGAATTGGAAAACATGAACGCTGAGTTGGATGCTCGCGTCCGACATCGAACAGCGGAGCTTGAGGCGGCCAACCGCGAACTGGAAGAGGAAGTGGTTAAGCGACAGCGAAGCGAAGACCGCTTTCGTGCTTTCCTGGACCACAGCCAAGCCGTGGCTTTCGTCAAACGCGAATCGGGAGAGCATGTTCTCGTCAATCCCGCTTTTGCCGATCTAGTGAGAACGCCGACGGAAGAGGTTGTCGGAAAGAGAAGCCAAGATCTGTTTCCAAAGCAGATTGCCGATCAGTTGGATCGGAACGACCGGCGGGTAATGGAACGGGGACGCCCCGAGAACGTGGAGGAGGTCGTGCCCCTGCGGGATGGCACCATGAATTGGTGGCAGGTCGAGAAATTCCCGTTTACCGATCCGTCCGGCGAGAGGCTGCTGGGCGGTTTCGCCGTCAATGTTACCGCGCAACCGATTAGCATGGACGTCCTGACCTCAAC
>Ga0180432_10004638_pt1 | contig 18732 bp, 12 predicted proteins | sample SS_ome_10_FD_132414 | JGI IMG/M metagenome (GOLD analysis project Ga0180432, IMG submission 132414) | Hypersaline lake sediment archaeal communities from the Salton Sea, California, USA - SS_1_MS_2 metaG | ecosystem: Environmental > Aquatic > Non-marine Saline and Alkaline > Hypersaline >...
AGCGTGTAATCTGAAGATCCGTGCCGATCGCACCTGGTTCGGAGCGCTGATCATCGGATTCCTCGCTCTGGCCACGGTCTATGCGATCTGGATCTATGCGTCGGTGCACACCCCGACCATCGCGGCGGGCAGCGAAGTCGGCCTAGGATAGCCAAGGAGAGGTCGGAACCATGAAGGGAACGATACTCGACTACGTCATCGTCGTCGTCTACTTCGTGGGCATCCTGGGCTTCGGGTCCTATTTCGCCCGTTTCACCAAGAGCACGCGGGACTTCTTCTTCGGCGGACAACGCTTCGCCTGGTGGCTCATCGCCGCCAGCCTGGTGGCCACCGGAATCGGATCCTACAGCTTCATCAAGTACGCCCAAGCTGGATTCCTGCGCGGCATGAGTTCTTCAATGACCTACCTGAACGACTGGCTGATGATTCCGCTCTTCATGTTCGGGTGGCTGCCGATCATCTACTTCGCGCGGATACGATCGGTACCCGAGTACTTCGAGCGCCGGTTCAACCAGCCTTCTCGGGTGGTCGCCACCATCCTGACGCTCCTCTATCTCATCGGCTATATCGGGCTGAACTACTACCTCCTGGGAATCGCGCTCCGCAGTTTGATGGGGGTGCCCCTGGAGGTCTCCATTCCGATCGTCGCAGTCATCTCGGCGATCTACATCACCGCCGGCGGTCAAACGGCCGTGATCTTTACCGACCTCGTGCAAGGAGTCTTCCTCTACGTCGCCGGGGCCATTCTCCTCATTCTGGGGATCAGCTACATCGGCAACTTCGGGGACTTCTGGGCGGGGCTCGATGTGGCCCACCGCCTCCCCTTCCCCCGGTTCAACACGCCCCCCGACTTCAACTTCTCCGGCATCTTCTGGACCGAGGGGATCGTGGGCACCCTCGCCTTCACCTTCATCAACCAGGGATTCATCATGCGGTACCTGGCGGTGAAGAGCGTCTACGAAGGCCGCAAGACGCTGACGTTCAACACCCTGCTGCTCATGCCGATCTCGGCGGTCGTGGTGGGGAGCGCGGGGTGGATCGCCTTCTCGGCGATGACCCACGGCAAGTTCGCCGCTCCCGAGAGCTCGAAGGACGTCTTCATCCACATCGCCAACGCGATCTGCCGGCCCGGGATCTTCGGGTTCGTGATCGCGGCCCTCACCGCCGCCCTCATGTCGACGATCGACACGCTTATCAACGCCTGCACCGCGATCGGCATCTTCGATGTCTACCGCCCCTACATCAAGCGGGATGCCTCCGATCGCCACTACCTGAAAGCCTCGCGGGTCGTGTCCGTAGCGGTGACCCTGCTGGGACTGGGGTTGGTGCCGATCTTCAATACCAGCAAATCGATTTTCGCCGCGCACTACGCCTTTGTCGGCATGGTGACACCACCGATGCTGGTCGCCATCTTCCTCGGGGTTCTTTGGAAGCGTTTCACCCCCAAGGCGGCCTTTTGGTCGATGATCGGCGGGGCCGCGCTGATCCTGGTTTCCGTCATCTGGCCGGTGGTCATCAAACCGCTCGCCGACACGCACGGGGTAGCCCCGACCGCCAGCGGCAACTACAAGTACTTCCGCTCCGTCTACGGCCTGCTGGCCACCGGGATTCTGGCCGTCATCATCACCCTCTTCACGAAGCCGAAGCCAGCGGAGCAGATCATCGGACTGACGCTGGGAACCATCCAGCGGGGAAAGGTGAAGTTCAAGGGCGGCGAGCCGAACGAGGTGCCGGGTCAGAAAGTCGTCCTCGGTCTCGAGACCACACCGGCCGACGGGGAAACCGTGACGCTACACGTGACCGATCTCTCACGCCTGCGCGCCGAACCGGGAGATCTCCTCTACGTGGCGGACAGCCGCTGGTATCTGGGCGGCCTGCGCTCGCTGCACGTCAAGGTGGCGGCGGGAGAGGGCAAGGCGGGCATCATCCAAATGCCGGAGAAACTTCTGGCGGAGGGCAATCTCCTACCGTCGCGCTCGGTCAAGGTCGAGAAGGTGATGTAGCCATGAGCGGCACCGCGTTGGGGATTCACAAGCCGTTTCTCGGCGTGCTTCACCTCCAGCCGCTTCCCGGGGCCCCCGGGTACCGCGGATCGATGACGCCCATCATCGACCGGGCGCTCCGGGATGCTCGAACCTACCTCGAGGGAGGGCTGGACGGGTTGGTGGTGGAGAACTTCGGTGACGCCCCGTTCTTCACGGGCGAGGTTCCTCCCGAAACCGTGGCCGCGCTGACCGCGGTGGCGTGCGAGATCCGCGCGCTGGGGTCTTTTCCGCTCGGGGTCAACGTGCTCCGCTCGGACGGGCCGGCCGCACTGGCGGTGGCCATCGCCTCGGGTGCCCAGTTCATCCGTGTCAACGTGCTCACCGGCACCATGGTCACCGACCAAGGGACGATCGAGGGGTGCGCGGCCCGACTCCTACGGCGGCGCGCGGCCTGTCGCACCCGCATCGAGGTTTGGGGAGATTTGCTGGTCAAACATGCCCGCCCGCTGGTCGCCGTCGACGAGGTCGAACTGGCTCGGGACATGGGCGAGCGCGGGGGGGCCGATGCCCTGATCGTCACCGGCACGCGAACCGGGATCCCGGTCGACCTCGAGCAACTGGAGCGGTTGCGGCGGGCGCGGCTGAAGATCCCGATCGTCATCGGGAGTGGCGTCCGACCCGAAAACCTGGAGTCGGTCTGGTCGCGGGCCGACGCCTTCATTGTCGGCTCATCGCTCAAGAAGGGCGGCCGGGCGACGGGCGTGGTCGAGGCAACCCGGGTGAAGCAGCTGCAGGAGCTTCGCCGGCGACTGGCACGCAGACGTGCGTAGCCGACAGGAGGTTTCGCGGTCGATGAAGCGAGGTCCCGGCAGCGATCCTGAGCGCCTCGGGCGGGAGGCAGAGGGCGAACGCGAGTTCGAACCCCTTCCCGTCACCTGGGATGATCGCGCGCGGGAGCTCGCAGCGAGCTTCGTCGATCACACGGCCCCCAGCCGCCTCGAGCAGCAGGATCTTGAGCGCTTCTGTCACCTTTGCCTTCGCTTTGCCCATGTGGAGCGGAGGATTCAAGGGGACGTCCTCTGCGAGATTCCCACTCACCTGTCCCTCTTGGGCGAGGTACGCCACCCCGACCTCTTGGACGAGGTGGAGGCCCTGGCGGAGGCCGAGCGGGGGCGCCTTGGCCTACCCGACGGACCGATCGAGGATCTACCCGAGCTGCTTGACGATCGCGGCATCAAGACCATCGAGTGGTTCCATCCCTCCGGTCGCAGGGAGGACGAGGCGAGCGGCGCCTTCCTTTTCGATCCCGAGACCGGCCCCTCGCTGCTCTCTCTCGCCCCTCCCGGTTCGGTGACCGGCCTACAGGTGCTCGCGCACGAGTACTGCCACCTGCTCGCCGATATCGATCCCTATGAGAACCGCTTTTGCACCTTCTCCTGCGCCGCCGGCGGAGATGCCCTCCTTCCGGGAGGCCGCTTCGCCTGGGAGATGGAGACCGAGATCGATCTGCCGGAAGTCCGGGCCGACCTCTTCGCCCGCGCGTTCCTCCTCCCCCGCCGGCACTTCGCGCAGACCTTGGGCGACTTCGGGGAGGGGGGATCGCGCGGGTTCCACGCCCCGCGCCTGGCCGACGTCGCCTTCTACTATGGCGTGAGCCTCCCGATGGTTCTCGGCCGGCTCGTCGATCTGGAGATCCTTCCCCGGGAACGGGCGCGCTCGATGGCCGAAGCGCACGCGCCCCAGACGATCGAAAGCCAGCCGTCGGTGACGGCCGATCCGGTGACGGGACTGCCGAGACGCTTCATCACCCTGTGCCTTGCCCTCTTCGTAAAGGAGCAGGTCTCCCGCGAGCAGCTCGGAGTGCTTCTGGATGCCGATCCGGAGACGGTGAGCCGCCTCCTCGCGTGGATGAAAGCCCCTCCCAAGGAAGAGGTTAGCCTCGAACCCCCCTTCAAGGCACCACCTGACGGCAAGCGGTCTGGTTGAATCTCGGCAGGGGCGGTGCTAGCCTCCGGCCCGGATGTCAGATGCCCTGATCGCACCGGAGGGCGGTTCGTGACGGAACAGAAAGAGCAGCTGAAAGCCGCCGTGCGGCAGCTGACCCATTTCCTCAGCGAGGGCATCTGGGAAGAAGACATCCAACGTCGTGGGGGCGTGGCCGGTTTCTTCCTCCACGAGTTGCGCATCCTGGTGATCGTCACCCGCAGCCTGGCCCGCGGGCAGATTCCGCTGCGCGCGGCGGCCATGACCCTTGCCTCGCTACTGGCCCTGATCCCCGGCATCGTCCTCACCTTCACGCTCATCGGCGCATTCGGCGGCTTCGAGGGTGTGGAAGAGCAGCTGCGGCGATTCATCATCGAGAATCTGATCTCGACGGTTCAGGAACAAGTCTCCGCGTTCCTCAAGAGCTTCCTGGAAGGGGTGAATTCGGGCGCCTTCCAGGGAATCAGCCTCTTCTTCCTCTTGGGCGCGGTCCTGGGACTGCTCGCCACGGTAGAGGACGCGTTCAACCAGATCTGGGGCATCAAGCGGGGCCGGAGCCTCCCCCATCGGTTGACGACCTACACGACGATCGCCATCTTGGCGCCCTTCCTGATCGGAATCAGTCTGACCGCCACCGTCTCCGTGCGGTCGGAGATCTTGGGACTCTTCCAGGGGGTCGAGCATCTGAGCGGCTTCACCCAGTCCCTGGTCCGCTTGCTCCCCTTCCTCATCACGGTTCTGGGTCTCACGCTCCTTTACATGGTGATGCCCAACACCAAGGTGCGTTTCCTCTCCGCACTGCCCAGTGCGGCCCTCGCGGGGGTGGTCTGGGAAATCAGCAAGTGGGGCTACGGGCTCTACCTCTCGTCCCGGACCATGTACAGCAGCCTCTACGGATCACTGGCCGCCATCCCGCTCCTCTTCATTTGGATCCAGTTCAGCTGGGTCATCGTCCTGGGAGGAGCGTCCCTGACGTTTGCCCGGGAGACGGCTCAGGAGTTCCTGGTCGAGGAAGGGGCGGTGACGGCGAGCTATCTCGAGCGCGTGCGCGCGGCGCTGCGCTGCATGCTGGCGATCTGCCGCTCACACCAGGAGGGATGCAGCGCACCCAATGTCGGCGAGCTCGCCTCGCGCCTGCAGATACCGGTCCGCCTGGTCCGAACCGCGGTCGGCGACCTGCTCGCGGGGAAACTCCTCCACGAGGTCATCCGGCGGCCCGACAAGGGCGAGGGCGGGCTCGTCCCGGCTCGGAATCTACAATCCCTGAGCGTCTACGATGTCCTGGCCTGCCTCCAGTCGGCGGGAACGTCGACCTCTCCCCCGGGGGCCGAGCCGGAGGCCGAGGAGGTGGAGCGGATTCTGACCGAGGTCGACGCGCGCCTGAAGGGGGTCGGAGAGACGCTCACCTTCGCCCAGATCATCGAAACCCTGCAGCAGCGCGAAGCCCAGTCGCCCCCGCCGGTGGAACTACTCCCTCGCGGTAAGCGGAATTAACTGCTCAAAACGGCCGTCGCTGCGCTATACTTGCGGGCTTCAATTGCCCGGGAGTGACCCGCGGAGCCCAAGGCAATTGAACCTTCGGTTCGGGGACCGGAGGGTCGAGAGAACCAAGGGGGATGAGACAAGCCCCGGGGAGGCAGGTTCGGATGAATGCGTCGGATTTCGTCATGGGCATCAGCGGCGGCGCCGGAGAGGGCGTCATCCTGACCGGTGATCTGATGACCCAGATCGCCGCGCGATCGAATCTCCACATCAGCAGCACGCAGACGTTCCCCGCCGAAGTTCGCGGGGGGCAATCCTACGTTCAGATCCGCTTCGGCGTCGACAACGTCTTCAACCCGGGTGACCAGTTGCACGTGCTGGTGGCGTTCAACAACCTCGCCTACCATCGCTACAAGCAGACGGTCGCCAGTGATGCGATCCTCATCGTGGATGGAGATCCGGAGACAACCGACCGGGCGAAAGCGTTCGGCGATTGGCGCGGCGGACCGATCTATGTGGTGCCGATGACCCGGATCGCCAAGCAGGATATCGGCGAGGTGCGATCGAAGAACATGGTGGCGCTGGGGGCGGTCACCGCTCACCTCGGCTTCAGTGAAGGGCATGGCGAACGAATCGTGGAGCGTTTCTTCTCCAAGAAGGCCCGGAAGCTGATCGAGCCCAATCTCGCCGGCTACCGGGCGGGCCGGGCCTATGTTGAGAAGCACGTCACCAAGCAGGATCACCTGACCATTCCCGAGATCCGGGGAGAAGGGTATCTGGTCCTGAGTGGAAACGATGCGATCGCCCTCGGCGCGCTCTACGCCGGGTGCCGCTTCTACGGGGGCTATCCGATCACCCCCGCCTCCGAGATTATGCAGGTACTGGCCGAGGAACTGCCGCACGTGGGTGGCACGATGTACCAGGCCGAAGACGAGATCGCCTCCCTCGGCGCCGTGCTCGGGGCTTCGTTTGCCGGCGTGCGGGCGATGACGGCCACGTCGGGCCCGGGACTCTCGCTGATGGGAGAGCTGCTGGGGCTCTCGGGCATCGCCGAGATTCCCCTGGTGATCGTCGACGTCCAACGGGGCGGTCCCAGCACCGGGCTCCCGACCAAGACCGAGCAATCAGACCTCCTGCCGGCGCTCTACGGCGGACACGGCGAGTTCCCGCGGGTCGTCATGGCCCCGATCTCGATTCGCAACTGCTTCGCCGTGATGCGTCAGGCCTTCGAGGTGGCGGAGACCTATCAGGTCCCGGTGGTCGTCCTCTCCGAACAGGGGCTGGGCCACCGGCGGGCGACGCTGTCGAAGTCGCTCCTGGCCCAGACGCCGATGGCCCGCACCGCGCGGCCACTCAAGACGTGGGAGCCGACCTACAATCGCTACAAGGTGACCGACAACGGCATCTCGCCCCGGGCGCTTCCCGAAGACCCCGGCGGCATGCATCTCATCACCGGACTCGAGCACTGGGATTTCGGCGGCCCGTCCCACAATCCGGCCAATCGGACCGAGATGGTCCAGAAGCGGTTCCGCAAGCTGCGAAACCTAGATCGCCGCTATGGCGGCGTCTTCGCGTTCAAGGGAGAGGACGCCGCGCAACACCTGCACGCCACGACCGACGAGGAGGCCGGACGGCTCTCCGCCGCGGAGGAATCGTTCCGCGGCCAGATCGGCGTGATCGGTTGGGGCGCCAACGCGGGTGTGGTCCGGGAGGCGGTGGCGCGGGCCGAGCGCCGGGGAATCGATGTCTCGGCGGTCTTCCCCAAGATGATCTCGCCGCACAACGACCTGACCATCCGCCCCTTCATCGAGGGGCATCAGAAGATCGTCGTCATCGAGCAGAACTACATCGGTCAGTATGCGCGCTTCCTGCAGCGGTATTACGACTTCGAACCGGTGCGATTGAACAAGTATGACGGACTGCCGTTCACGCCGAACGACGTCCTGCGCAAGATCGAGGAGGTGGCCAGCCATGTCTAGCCCCGCCAAGACCGCCGAAAAGACCTCGTTGACCCCGGCCGACTACAAGGGACGCGTGAAACCGATCTGGTGCCCCGGATGCGGGGACTTCGGCGTCTTGAACGCGATCACCCGGTCCCTGGCCGCGCTGGGGATCGAGCCGCGCCGCTTGGCCCTTGCCTCGGGCATTGGATGCTCGAGCCGGATCCCCGGTTTCGTCAACTGCTACGGCTTTCACGGCGCCCACGGGCGGGCCTTGCCGGTGGCCGTGGGCATCAAGCTGGCCAATCCCCGGTTGACCGTCCTCGCCCTGGGCGGCGACGGCGATGGTCTCTCGATCGGCATCGGCCACTTCCCCCACGTCGCCCGGCGGAATCTCGACATCACCTATATCATGATGGACAATCGGATCTACGGGCTCACCAAGGGGCAGACCTCACCGACGACCCTGGAGGGTCGCCGCACCAAGACCTCACCGGCCGGGGCCCTCGAGCAGCCGCTCAACCCGGTCGAATTGGCGGTGATCTTCAATGCCACGTATGTGGCTCGGGGCTACAGCGCCAATCTGAAGGAGCTGCAAGACCTCATCACCCGCGGGATCCAGCATCGGGGGTTCTCCATGGTCCACGTGCTGAGCCCTTGTGTGACCTTTGGGAAGGGAAGCGGCTTCGACTACTTCGGTCCCCGCACCAAGCCACTCCCGGATGACCACGATCCCCGTGATCGGCAGCAGGCTCTCCTCCGATCGGCCGTGGAAGAGACGATCTACACGGGGGTCTTCTACGAGACGGAGCGGGCCGAGTATGTCGAGCAGATCCAGGCGATCGGTAGCGGCGTCGGCCGAGAGCTGGATGAGGACGGTCCCCGCATCGAGGTCGACCGGCTCATTCAGCGGTTCAGCTAGGACCGGGATGGCATGAACCTGGCGCGGTTGATCAAGCCGGAGCTCATCCGGATGGAACTGCATACGCAGATGCCGCCGGAACCGGAGGAACCCTTCAACCGCGCGAGATTCACCTGGTCGATCAAGGAGGCGGTGTTGACCGAGCTCGGCGAGCTGATCGCCGAGTCGGGTCGCGTGGGGAGCTCCCACCGGCTGTGCACCGATCTCATCAACCGCGAGAAAAAGGCGACGACCGGCATCGGGCAGGGGATCGCCATCCCGCACGTGCGCACGCGGGAGGCGCGCGAGTTCATCATGGCCTTCGCCCGCTCCGGCCCCGGCATCGAGTTCGACTCCCTGGACGGGGGACCCACGCACCTCTTCTTCGTCTTCGTGGCCCCACCATACGACGACACCCTCTATCTGCGGATCTACAAGCAGATGGCGGAAGCGTTCACCTACCGGAACGCGGCGGGGCTGTTCATGCGGGCGCAGAACGAAGGAGAGGTCTTGCGGGCTTTGAAGAGCCTCTGATTCGCGGATTACTCCTCGTCCCTGCCGATTTCATCCAGCGACGCGATGCCCTCGCGCAGAGCGTAGAGCGCGGCTTGAGTCCGATTGGCCAGATTAAGCTTACCCAGAATGCTGCTGACATGGGTTCGGACCGTCGCCTCGCTGATGAAGAGCCGCGCGCCGATCTCCTCGTTCGGGAGACCGCGGGCGACCCACTTCAACACATCCAATTCGCGTTCCGAAAGCGGTTCCGACGGCGCCGCGTCTCCCCCCTCATGGGAAAACTCGCGCAGCAATCTCCGGGCGACGACCGGGTCCAGCGCCGACTGACCAGCGGCGGCGGCTCGGATGGCGACAACCAGTTTCGCCGGGTCGGTGTCCTTGAGCAGAAAGCCGAGGGCTCCCGCCTTCACCGCGGGAAAGATCTGGTTGTCGCTCCCGTAGCTGGTGAGAACCAGCACGTGGGTTGCGGGGCAGCGGGTCGTGATCTCACGCGTCGCCGACACGCCGTCCAACTTGGGCATCACCAGATCCATCAAGACCACATCCGGCTTCAGCCGTTCAGCGGCGGCCACGGCCTCGTGACCATCTCCCGCTTCACCCACTACCTCGAGCGTGGGCTCCGTTTCCAAGAGGGCGCGGATGCCCTTGCGAACGATCTCATGATCATCCACAAGGAGAACGCGGATCCGATGACTCCCCATGGGAACTCTCCTCTTCGCCGGAGCTCTGCCGGTTGGCCCGCTCCAACGTCACGGCCACGCGCAGCAGCGTGCCTTCCCCGGGGGCGCTTTGGATGTCCATCTCCGCCCCCAGGCTCGCCGCGCGCTCGGCCATGTTTCGAAGGCCCGATCCTCCCTGGACCCGACCCACCTCCAGATCGAAGCCGTCACCGTCGTCGCGAATTTCCATCACCAGGCGTGATCCGTCGCCCCGGAGCGACAGGTCCACACGGGAGGCGCGCGCATGTTTGAGCGTATTGTTGAGCGCTTCCATGGCGATCCGGTGGAGGCCCTCCTCCAGATCCGGTGGCAGTCGCCCCACCCCCTCGACCGTGACGTCCGACTTGAGACCCGACCGACCCTCGACCGCCGCCAATCTCGCCTGCAAGGTCCCGATCAGGCCCTCTTGCTCCAGTTCGGGGGGACGCAGCTCGTAGATCAAAAGCCGCATCTCCCGCAGCGCATCCAGAGAGGTGAGCGAGAGCTGGCGCAGGTGGTCGCCCGCCAGGTTCACCCGGCCGGCCTCGAGCAGCCGCGCCGCCGCCTCGGCATACATGGTCACACCATAGAGCGACTGCGTCACCGAGTCATGCAGGTCGCGCGCGAGCTTCTGCCTCTCCTCCAGCACGGCCAGGCGCTCTTGCTTCGCGCTCAAACGGGCGTGCTCGATCGCCAGGACGGCCTGATCGGCGAAGAGATGGATCATGCGCTGGTCATGGGGCAGGAACCCGCCGGGGCGATCGATCAGGATCAGGGCCCCGATGGTCTCCTGCTTGCTGGCCAGAGGGACCGACAGGAGCGATCGGGCGAGCGGCGGGCCGGTCTCCGGGTAGATCGATCCCATCCGCAGCGGTTCGCGGGGAAACGCGCCCGCGGCAACCCGATCCAGATGCGCGATGAACCGATCGGGGGACTGGGGAATCGATCCGGCCTCCGCCAGCGTCTGCCGATGCTCGTCACCGCCCCAGCCGATGACCAAGGCCCCCTTGGCGGCGGCCAGATCGCGGGCGCGCCCGCAGATGATCTGCAGCACATCCCTCGCCGTCTGCCCACTCAGCAGGGCCGTGGTCACCTCCTGGAGGCTTCGGCTCTCGAAGAGCTGCCGGCGCGTCTCCTCGAAGAGATGGGCATTGCTGACCGCCGGCGCCACCGTGCGCGCGATGCCCCAGGCCAGCTCGATGCGCCGCGGGCTGAATTCGCGCGTCGGATCCTGGTTCAGGCCCAGGGCCAGCGCTACGACCCGATCGGCGGTGGCGATGGGAACGGCCACCGCCGAGGCCAGAGCCAGGGAGCGGCAGGTCGTCTCCCCGAGGAAGGCCTCTTTGCCCGCGCACGTGCAAGGCGAGCGCTCCGGCGATTCCAGGACGCGCCGCACCAGCGGATCGATCGCCGGTCGCAACGGACGGGCGAGGAGGCGACGCAACTGCTCGTTCTCGACCGATCCCCGCTGCGCCCGAGGCTCGAAAGCGGTGGCATCGGAATTGGCCTCGTAGATCGCGCAGCACGCGACGCGCAGCGCGGAGGCGATGCCCTCGACCACCCTACCCAGGACGCGGCCCGACTCGAGCGTGCTGCCGGCCGTCTCCGCCGCTTCCAACATCAGCGTCGTTCGCGCCTGGGCCTTCCGGATGGAGTCGATCATCATCCCGGCGTAGACGGCGGCGAAGCGCCCGATCAGACGGCGCAGGCCGTCATCAAGGACGGCGGCGGTCCGGCGATCGTCTCCATAGCGTCGCTCCACGAAAGGAAAGGTCGACCCCCGAAGGAGCAGGAGGCCCTCGACGACCTCGCGGATCTCGAATCCGTACTCGCGCAGGACCCCGCCCACGCGCCGGGTCTGACGATCGATGCTCGCGCTGGAATCACTGGCCAAGCAGGCAATGGCCGCCGAGAGAGCATCGGAGGCCCATGCCCGGACCTCTTCCGCCGGGCGATCACGGTAGTGCCCCCCCGGCAACTCGAAGAGCTGCTGCAACCAGCTAGAGAGAATGCCGACCCGGTGATCCTCAAGGAACCCGGCCAGTTCCTTCGATAGGGACGCCCCTTCCATGGCGGCAGGATAGCAGACTCCCGCCGGATTCGCCCACTTCGATGCCGCACTCCTTCCCGGGGCAACGGATCTCCCACAAATGAGGGAGAGCGCCTACCCCAAACAGCGGGGGGGCCGTGGCACCAAGGTCGCATGCCCCGCGCCCCGAAATCAGCCTCCCGGCGGTGCGCATTCCATCCCTACTGCCGATGCGCGCCGGGGGCGATCCGCCGATACTTCGGATGTCGTCCGGCGAGTGCCGGCGCCGGCGTCAGCCGGGAAACCAGGATCAGGCTCCAGAAAGAGTCGGAGGATGCCATGGCGACCAGCAAGCCCTTCAACGCATTCGAGATGGCGCGCACGCAATTCGACAAGATCGCCGATCTGATCGGTCTCGATCAGAGCGCGCGGGATCTGCTGCGCACACCCCTGCGCGAGTATCACTTCTCGATCCCCGTGCGGATGGACGACGGCCACGTCAAGGTCTTCCAGGGGTTTCGTTGCCAACACAACGACGCCCGCGGCCCCTGCAAGGGCGGGATCCGCTTCCACCCTCAGGAAACCATCGACACCGTTCGCGCCCTGTCGATGTGGATGACCTGGAAGTGCGCCGTCGCCGACCTGCCGCTGGGGGGCGGCAAGGGAGGCGTGATCTGCGATCCCCATCACCTGAGCCAGCGGGAACAGGAGGCCATCTGCCGCGGCTGGGTACGGCAGTTGTCGCGCAACATCGGCCCCGTACTCGATGTGCCGGCGCCGGATGTCATGACCAACGCCCAACACATGCTATGGATGCGGGACGAGTTCGAGACCATCCACGGGGGCCAGTTCCCGGGATTGATCACCGGGAAACCGGTCGGCATGGGCGGCTCCCTGGGACGCACCGAGGCCACCGGCTACGGCGTCATCTACACCCTTCGGGAAGCACTCAAGCAGCTCGGCATCCGGCCCGCCTCGACCACCGCCAGCGTCCAGGGCTTCGGCAATGTCGCCCAGTATGCCATCGAGCTCTATCAGCAAATCGGCGGCAAGGTGATCTGCGTCTCTTGCTGGGACCAGGATGACCAAACCTCCTATTCCTATCGGAAGGACTCGGGCATCGACCTGAAGGAGCTGCTGGCGATCACCGACCGCTTCGGCGGGATCAACAGCAGCAAGGCCGCGGATCTCGGTTACCAGGTTCTTCCCGGCGACGCCTGGTTGCAGCAGGACGTCGACATCCTGCTCCCCTGCGCGCTCGAGAACCAGATCACGATCGAGAACGTCGAGATGATTCGACCGGGGGTCAAGATCATCGCCGAGGGAGCCAATGGGCCCACCTCGCCGGAGGCGGACGAGATCATCCACCGGCGGGACATCTTCATGATCCCCGACTTCTTGGCCAACGCCGGTGGTGTGACCTGCAGCTACTTCGAGCAGGTGCAGAGCAACGCCAACTACTTCTGGCCCAAGGATGATGTGCTGGCGAGACTCGATCACAAGATGACCCACGCCTATCTCTCCGTGAGCGAGGTGGCCGAAAAGCAGAAGATCTTCATGCGTGATGCCGCCTACGTGGTTGCGATCAATCGTGTGGCGCAGGCGTGCCGGGACCGGGGGTGGGTCTAGCCACCCCCGAGGAGGACCGATGTCGAGCGGCAAGCATGACTCCGTCATCGCCACCATCGGTGACGGCCAGTTGGGGGGCAAGGCGGCGGGGCTCGATCTGATTCGTCGACAGATTCTGACGGAGCTGGGAACCGACGAGTTCCCCGCGTTCTCGGTAGACGTGCCCCGCATGCTGGTGCTCACTACCCAGCTCTTCGATCACTTCCTGCAGCGCAATCAGATCGAGCCTTCCTCCCTGGAGGATCTGCCGGATGATCGGATTGCCCACCGATTCCAGGAAGCCGATCTTCCCGCCGAGTATGTGGGTGAGCTACTGGCCTTGGTGGAACGCCACCACACCCCGCTGGCGGTGCGCTCTTCCAGTTTGCTCGAGGACTCTCTCCATCACCCCTTTGCCGGCGTCTACGGCACGAAGATGATCCCCAACAACCAAAGCGATGTTGCCGCGCGCTTCCACCGGCTCATCGACGCCGTCAAGTACGTCTATGCCTCCACCTATTTCCGCCAGGCGCAGAGCTACCTACGCTCCATTCAGCAAGGGCTTGACCGCGAGCGGATGGCGGTGATCATCCAGGAGGTGGTCGGCAGACGAGGAGACGAGCGATTCTATCCGCATCTCTCCGGTGTCGCCCGGTCGTATAACTACTACCCGACCGGGGCCGCCACGCCGGAAGATGGGGTCGTCAACTTGGCGCTGGGCCTGGGCAAGCAGATCGTCGACGGGGGGTTGGCCTGGACCTACTCGCCTCCCTATCCGGCGGCCCCGGCGCCATTCGCCGGGGTGGGGGATCTCTTGAAGAACACACAGACCCAGTTCTGGGCGGTTCACCTGGGCCCCCCGCCCCTACCGGATCCGATGCGGGAGACCGAGTATCTGATTCAGGGGGACCTGTCTCAGGCGGAGTGGGATGGCTCACTCGATCAACTGGTGTCCACCTACGACAGTGGATCCGATCGACTGCGGCCCGGCCTGATCGGTTCCGGCCCCCGCGTGCTCGACTTCGCTCCCCTCCTTCAGCACGCGACGGTTCCACTCAACGATCTCCTTCGGCGCCTCCTGGAGATCTCCGAACGGGTGTTGAAGTCCCCCGTGGAGATCGAGTTCGCCGTCACCCTGCCGACGGCACGTGAGGAGCGGGCTCGATTCGGTTTCCTGCAGGTGAGACCCATGATGGTCTCACGGCAGGAAGTCGACGTGCCGGCCGAAGATCTGGCGGATAAGGACATCTTGCTCGCCTCGGAACATGTGCTGGGAAACGGCCTCCGCACCGACATCCAGGATGTGGTCTACGTCAAGCCGCGGGCCTTCGAGGCCCGCCATACCCCCCGCATTGCCCAGGACTTGGAGCGGATCAATCTGGATCTGCTCAAGGCCGATCGACCCTGTCTCCTGATCGGCTTCGGGCGTTGGGGGTCATCCGACCCCTGGTTGGGTGTGCCCGTGGAGTGGGGACAGATCAGCGCCGCCCGCGTCATTGTGGAGGCCACCTTGCCCGGAATGAATCCGGATTTGAGTCAGGGGTCGCACTTCTTCCATAATCTCATTGGTCTGCGGGTCCTCTACCTCTCGCTCCGCTATCAGGGCCCGCACGCGATCGATTGGGATTGGCTGGATGAACAGGAAGCGGCCAGCGAGACGGAGTTCGTCCGCCACGTCCGCCTGGCGGCGCCACTCGCGATCCGCGTTGACGGCCGCCACGGCCGAGGGGTGATCAAACGCCATGTCTGATTCCGCTGAGGGACACGAGCGGCTCCTGAGCGATCTGCAGGAACGCGCCAAGGAGCTGAACTGCTTCTACAACGTGGAAGAGCAGCTCAACCGGGCGGATGTCGCACTCGACGATGTTCTCCAAGGCGTGGTCGCCGCCATTCCGCCCGGATTCCAGCATGCGAATGCCTGCCAGGTTCAATTGGTCTACGAAGGCCGCGTCTACTCCTCGGCCGAATTCGACCCCACACCCTTTCTCCTCTCCGCCGACCTCCTGGCCCAGGAAGAGGTCGTGGGTCGGTTGAGCGTCTACTACACCGAAGATCTGCCGCCCGAAGACATCGGGCCCTTTCTCACCGAGGAGAAACGCCTGGTTGACACGCTGGCCGATCGACTCGGTCACTTTCTCTTCTACCAGCGGCTCAAGGAGCTCCAACAGAACTGGGACGAGGCACGGAGGCAGGCAACGGAGAGCACCGCGGCCTGGCAGGCGCCGATCCGGCTATTGCGTGAATCGGACAAGGGGATGTATCTGCGGATCGCGCGGAAGATGCTCAATCACCTTTGCCGCTTGGGCGTGGGTGCCGCGCGCGAGATCCTGAGCGGACCGGCGGACGGAAATCTCAGCCCCGAGGTCAATGCCCCCGGGCGCCGCTGCCTGCCCGACGACACGATCCTCCTCAGCGACCGCCCTTTTGAGCTCGCCAGTGAACACCTGAGTGGACACGAGATTCTCTCTCGGGTCCAGAAGTGGATGGTGGAGGACAAAGCCAGCAGCTTCATGAGGGTCCTGAACAGCATGCGCTCCTCGGTCCCGGAGCTGGTGGACGCGTTGCGACGCTTCCATCACGTCATCGCCGATGGGGTCGACCTGCCGGAGTCGACCCTCAAGAGCCTCCGGGTATCCCTCACGCAGCGACTGCTGACCGAGCAGCTCGACTTCGTGCGATCGGCCAAGGAATTCGTCGAGATCTCCGATTTCGTCTCCTTGGTCGACCGGATCATCCCCCCCCCGGAGAGTCACGGGAAGCTGGGGGGGAAGGCTGCCGGGCTGCTCCTGGCTCATCGCATCCTGGCCAAGACGCAATCGGAGGAGCGTCCGGTCGGCGAGGTCAAGATGCCTCGAACTTGGTATCTCGCGTCGGACGGCCTTCTCGACTTCATCAGCTTCAACGACCTCCAGGATGTGATCGAACAGAAATTCAAGGAGATCGATCAGGTTCGCGACGAGTACCCGAGCATCATCCGCCTCTTCAAAAGCTCGTCCTTCACCCCGCGGGTCGTCAACGGGCTGTCGGTCGCCTTGGATGACCTGGGGGAAGTACCACTGATCGTGCGCAGCTCGAGCCTGCTGGAAGATCGCCTCGGCACTGCCTTCTCGGGGAAATACAAGAGCCTCTTCCTCGCCAACCAGGGAACGAAGGATAAACGCCTGGCGGCTCTCATGGATGCCATTGCCGAGGTCTACGCTTCCACCTTCGGCCCCGATCCCATCGAGTACCGGAGGGATCACGGACTGCTGGAGTTCAACGAAGAGATGGGCATCCTGATCCAGGAGGTTGTCGGCCGCCGAGTGGGGCACTATTTTCTGCCCGCGTTCGCCGGGGTGGCGTTCAGCAACAACGAGTTCCGCTGGTCGCCCCGGATCAAGCGGGAGGACGGTCTCATCCGGCTCGTCCCCGGTCTCGGCACGCGCGCGGTAGATCGGGTGGCGGACGACTACCCGGTACTCGTTGTCCCCGGCCAACCCAACCTGAGAGCCAACGCGGCGCTGGACGAGGTGATCCGCTACTCCCCGAAGAAGGTCGACGTTATCGATCTGGAAAAACAGACGTGGGAGACGATCTCGCTCGATGCTCTCCTGCAAACCCATGGGAACGAGTACCCCGCGCTGGAGGATGTCTTCTCCGTCAACCGGGATGGGATGCTGCAGAAGCCGGTCGGACTTCTGCTCGATCTGGAGCAGGACGACCTCATCGCCACGTTTCAGGGCCTCGTGGTCAACACCCCCTTCGTTGACCACCTACGCAACATGCTGCATCTTCTGGCCGAGCATCTCGAGACCCCGGTGGACCTGGAATTCGCTCACGACGGCCGCAACTTCTACCTCCTGCAGTGTCGTCCCCAGAGCTTCGCCGAGGACGCCGCGCCGGCGCCCATCCCCAAGGACGTGCCGGAGGAGGAGATCCTTTTCTCGGCCAATCGGTACGTCTCGAACGGATGGGTTCCCGATGTCACGCACATCGTCTACGTCGATCCGGAACGGTACAGCCAGCTCTCCGAACGGAGTGAGCTACTGGCGGTCGGACGCGCCGTCGGCCGTCTCAACAAGCTCCTGCCCAAGAGGCAGTTCATCCTGATGGGGCCCGGCCGCTGGGGAAGCCGGGGCGATCTCCAGCTGGGGGTGAGCGTCACCTATGCCGACATCAGCAACACATCCATGCTGATCGAAATCGCCCGCCGGAAGGGGGGCTACGTTCCCGACCTGTCCTTCGGCACCCACTTCTTCCAGGATCTCGTGGAATCGCGGATCCGCTATCTTCCCCTCTATCCGGATGATCCGGACAACCACTACCAAGGGCAGTTCTTCGCCCGGTCGCCCAACCTCTTGGCCGAGATGCTGCCGGAGTATGCACATCTATCCGACACGGTTCGCGTGATCGATGTCCCCGCCAGCGCGGAGGGAAGAATCGTGCGGATCCTCCAAAACGCCGATCTCGATGAAGCGGTCGCCATCCTGGCCGCCCCCGGGGAAGGATCCCGCGAGGTGTCGGGGACACCCAGCGGCACCCCGCGGACCCCGGTGCAATATTGGCAATGGCGTCTCCGCATGGCGGAGAGGATTGCCGCCGGATTGGATGCGGAACGCTACGGGGTCGTGGCGCTCTACGTGTTCGGCAGCACCAAGAACGCGACCGCCGGCCCCGGCAGCGACATCGATCTTCTGGTCCACATCCGGGGTTCGAAGGAGCAGCGGCAAGAACTCCAGAGCTGGTTCGAGGGGTGGAGCCTCTGTCTCGCCGAGATGAATTACCTTCGGACCGGCTATCGCACTCCCGGGTTGCTCGATGTCCACCTGATCTCCGATCAGGACATCGCCCAGCAGACGAGCTTTGCGGCCAAGATCGGAGCCATCACCGACGCGGCCAGGGAGCTGCCGATGGGCCGCCGCACCGACGCGACCGGTCCGTGCTCCTAGGGGGATCGGCTTTGCGGTGTCTCTTCACATCCGATCTGCACGGGGATCCCGAGCGCTACCGCGCCCTGCTGTCGGCCCTGGAGCAGGAAGAGCCCGATGGCCTGTTCGTGGGAGGCGATCTCTTCCGGCTGGGATTCGCCTCCGATGAGTTCTTGGACGAGCAGTTTCTGAACCCGCTACGCCGCCACCGCGAGCGCACCAAACGACGCTCGCGGATCTTTGTGATCTTGGGCAATGACGATCCCCGCGCCTTCGAGGATCTGCTGCGGAGTGCCGAGGACGAAGGCCTGATCGACTACGTGCACAAGCGCGTGGTACGGTTCGGCGACCTTCAGGTCGCCGGCTATGCGCACGTGCCCCCCACCCCCTTCTCCTTGAAGGACTGGGAACGCTACGACGTATCACGGTATGTGGGGCCCGGCTGCATCTCCCCCGAGGAAGGGCGCCGTTCGGTGCCGGTCGCCCCGCGCGAGATCCGCCACGCCACCATCGCGGAGGACCTGGAGCAGCTGGTGCGCGAGACATCCCCCCCGTCCACGATTTTCCTCTTCCACTCCCCGCCCTACCAATCCCATCTCGACCGCGCGGCCCTCGACGGCAAGATGGTCGACCATGTACCCCTCGATGTGCATGTCGGCAGCATCGCCATCCAGCGCTTCATC
>Ga0180432_10004639_pt1 | contig 18731 bp, 18 predicted proteins | sample SS_ome_10_FD_132414 | JGI IMG/M metagenome (GOLD analysis project Ga0180432, IMG submission 132414) | Hypersaline lake sediment archaeal communities from the Salton Sea, California, USA - SS_1_MS_2 metaG | ecosystem: Environmental > Aquatic > Non-marine Saline and Alkaline > Hypersaline >...
AATATTTTTACATTATAATTATAATGTTATAATGTGAAAAAACAATGAATATCGAAATATCAAAAGAAGATTCTGATTACATGTACGATGTAATTCAGAAGATCATAGATGAAGCTGGCTGTCGCATGCCGTGTAGCCCACAAGAAGCAAAGGGCGCAGAAATTATTAAAGAAGAACTAAGTAAAATATGTGATGAAGTTGAGATTGAACCCTTTACTTGTCATCCCAGAGCTTTTTTGGGTTATATAAAACTTGAGATTATTATTGCATTGTCGTCTTTATTATTATTCTTAATGATAAATATATATCCTGGATGGTCATTATACATAACGATAACATGTTTTATTTTAAACATTATCGCCTTCTTTATAATTTGGGAGGAATTTTTTAATTATCGCGAGTTTATTGACAAGTTATTCAAAAAGCGAGAGTCTCAAAATGTTATAGGAAAGATCAAAGCGAAGGGTGACAAAAACAACATAATTATTTTTTCTGGTCATCACGATAGCGCCCTTCAATTCAATCTTTTAAGGTATTTTAAGGCAGGGTATCCTATTATATTATTTATTGGAATAGGTGTATTATTTTTTTGGATATTCCTCTCAGGAGTTATCTTAGTTCTAGCGTTAATTGTATTTTTCTTTTCACTCCCGGTTAATTACAGCTTTTTTCTCAATTTAGTAACTTGGCTCCTTATTATAGTATGCGTTCCTTTAGTATTATTATTTTTCTTCGTTACTCCTGGAGAAAGAGCTAATAAAGTTCCTGGGGCCGTGGACAATTTGAGTGCCGTGGCTGTTGTATTAGCTATGGGGCGATATTTAAAAAAACACGAGGAAATCCTTCCCAAAAACACGGAAATTCAATTATTATCCTTTGGATGTGAAGAGGCAGGATTGAGAGGGGCATATCGGTATGTAGAACGACATCTCGACGAATTAAAAAAATTTGACGCAGTGTGCGTGAACATGGATGGAATTCAAAGTACGAAAGCAACTCAAGTCGTTGAATATGAACCAACCACGCGAACAAAACACTCAAAAGAAGTCGTTCAAAAAATCTTACAAGCATCAGAACTTGCTGGTATCGAAGTAAAGGAATTAGGCGCGAGCACGGGAGCTAAAATTCTCGGGCAAATTAGTGGCGGTACTGATGCAACAGCTTTTTCGAAGTCTGGAGTTAAAGCAGCTAATATATCCGCAATGGAACTAAGGAAATTTGTAAAATTCTACCACCAACCAACTGACACGCTAGACATGATTGAAAGAGGCTCCTTGGACGATGTATTAAAAATTTGTATTGCCTTCTTAATGAACGAATCTAATGTAAAATAACCTTCCTTTTTTTTCTTATTTCTCTAAAGAACTATGATATAATGAGATAGAATAAAAAGAATCCTATCCTATTTACATATTAACTAATTATGATGAAACACTATAAGAGTTATTAAAATGAAACTTACAGAAATAGTAGGACTTAAGGCTGCTGATGCAAAAAAATTAGAGAAAGTAGGGATATCATCTGTCGAAGATTTAATTTTGTTGTCAGATAAGGAAATTAAAGTCTTAGCGAAAAAAACGGGAATCGCAGCAAAAAAAATAGATACATGGCAAGAACACGCAGAGCTGATGGGATTGGATGGAATTGGCCCAGTTTATGCAAGCCTATTGAATGAAATTGGAATTGATTCGGTCAAAGAATTATCTCGAAGAAATCCCAAGAGCACTTTTGCAAAAATAAAGGAATATGTCAAGGAAAATCCCGGTGTGATCCAAGAGCTTCCAACCCAGAAAGACGTTGAAGGCTGGATTAATCAAGCCAAGACTCTTTTTATCCCCATAGAACCAGGACCTGATGTACCTATAATCCCCGATACTCCAAGTTGGTTGCCTACACCCCCTAAAAAACCTGCAAAACCACAAAAAGAAAAAGACGATTATGGCAAGTATGGACCTGATTATTGGAATGGCAAGTGGGTAATGCAACCAATCATATATACGGGGCGTGCTTTAAGGGGAGAAGAGTATAACAAACAAATAGATGTGGACGTAAAGGCATTTATTAAGGATAACGACGAAATTCTAAATCACGTGATTGAGGAGGCTAAATTGAAAAAAGGCACTTTTAATGACACTGCTCACGCTTGTCAGAAATTTGTTAACGATTTTCTTTCCTATAAATTTGACGAAGAAACAGCGGATTGCGTGGAATTTTGGCAATTCCCTTTCGAAACAATACAATCTGGCATTGGTGATTGTGAAGATGGAGCAATACTTACCGCAGCTTTATGCATTAATGCCGGAATCCCTTCTTGGCGAGTAAAAAGTACTGGAGGAACCGTACTTGCGGATATTACGGCTCCCGCTACAGATGAGTCTAACTTAGGAGGGCACGGCTGGTGCATATATTTGGCAGATAGGGCAGATTCTGAAAGAGGTTTAGAATGGGTTATTCTTGATTGGTGCTACTTACCAGACCCCCAAATAAAAGTTGAAGATAAGCCATTAGCTAGGGACGGTGGTCAAGAAGGTGCATATAAAGAAGTATGGTTTACTTACAACGACGAATATAGCTGGGCTCCAGAGCAAATTGAGATAACAGAAAGCAGGATTAGCAAGAAGCGAACCGTGAAAAAAGAAGACGTTGTTGAAGTAAAAGAATTTTTAGAAAACATGATCAAAGATATCTTTAAAGACCATGACATCAAGATCGAGTAATTAAATAAACCGTTTTTGGTTATTCTACTTCTTTTTCATTATTTTTTTTTGATTTAGGCTTAACAATCATTATTATTGATATTATGACGATTATTGTACCTATCAAGTGATAAACCGTAAATACTTTTCCCAAGAGAAAAACGGAAAAAATTGCGGTTATGATTGGTGTTGGGGAATACAAAATCGTAGCTTTCGATGCATCAATGAGCGAAAGAGTCTTGTACCACATAAATAATCCTATTCCATAGACGGTTCCCATTGCTACATAATAGACAATATTGACAGGATTGAAAATAAGATTGACATTTTCCAGAGGAAATATTAAGAAATATGTTGAGAGGAGGAATGTTGCGCTAATTCCATTACGAATAAATACCATTTGAGTTGCTGTAGATTGATTTTTATCCAATATATATTTTTTCGTGATAACGTGGGCCAGCATCCAAATACAAGCAAGTATCAGGAGTAATAATACGCCTAAATTGAATTCTAGAAGGTTAAACGAACCTTGAGTAACGGCAATCATCAATCCAACTAATAATAAGAGCGAGAAAACAACTTGCGTCTTCTCCACCTTTTCTTTCATTATTAGAACACCAAACAATAGCGAAAAAATAACTGTTGATTTCTGGGCTAAGCTTCCATTTATAGAACCTGCCAATTAATAACCTGTCTGGAAAAGCAATTGACCAATACCAAAAGTAAGCCCAACATAAATTAAAATCAGTTTATTATTTCTCCATCCATGCAAGGAAGAATGATTTCTTCCCTCATTAAATTCCCCTTTCTTACTATTTACCTTGATCATTCTCCTATCTATTAGCATTATAGGAAAGAATACAATTGCTTCAACAAAACATGTCATGGCGGCAAAAAGATATGCGTCAATGCTATCTGGTTTTGATACTGCTACAACGGGTTGAAGACCTACAAATAGAATTCCTATTAAACCAAAAATTAAACCTTTCACATACTTGATATCGTCCAAGATAATTGTAAAAAAGTGGAAACGCATAAAAAATTTTGGAAAGTAAAAGTTAAACGAGTTTTTCTCAGCTCTATTTCTTTCTTTTCCAGTTTCATCTTAAAATTTACCGCTATCAAAAGATTTAAAACATTAAATTATTTACCATATTTAATATACACTCCATGGAGACGATAAGAAATGTACAAAAATTTCGCAATTTCGACTGAAAACCTTACAAAGAATTTTGGAGATGTTGTAGCTGTAAAAGATTTAAATATTAACATTCCTTTTGGTAAAACATATGGCCTACTAGGTCCTAACGGCGCAGGAAAAACAACCACAGTTCGCATGTTAAACGCTATAATCAGTCCAACTTCAGGAACGGCAAAAGTTGGAGGTTTTGACATCATAACACAGAGTAAGGATGTGAAGATGATTTGTGGATTCTTACCAGAATCACCTGGATTATATCAAAAACTAACCGCTAAGGAGTTTTTGGAATTTATTGGCGAGTTATATTATTTACCTAAAGAAATAATTTCTACTAGAATTGAAGAGTTATTGGATATCTTTGACTTAGAAGGTCGAGAAAACGATCTTTTAGAAGGATATAGCAGGGGTATGAAACAAAAGGTCTGTTTATGCGCTGCTTTAATTCAAGATCCTCAAATAATCTTCCTTGACGAACCAACTTCAAACTTGGATCCTGCTGCTACAAGAATGGTAAAGGATCTCATTTTAGATTTAACAAAAAAGGCTGATAAAACCATTTTTATTTGTACTCATTTGCTTGACGCCGCAGAAGAATTATGCGACTTAATTGGGATTATTGATAAGGGTGAATTGAAAGTTCAAGGAAGTCCAAAAGAAATAATTGAATCAGCAGGAGCACAAGACCTGGAAGGGGCTTACTTGAAAATCATGGGTGCCACCCGTATTGAAGATTTACTCGCTTGGAGGGAGGAAGGCTCTAATAATAATTTGAAAGAAAAAAAGAAAAGAAAAAAATAATATAATTACGAAATCAATGAGTCGTTGGAAAACCATTGCTAAAAGCGAAATAAGAAGGGGAACAAGCCGTTTCCGAAAACATAGAACCTGGTTTTTTGTAATAATTTATTCCATAATAATATTTTGGGCGCTTTTCTTGGCCCCGTTTCTAATAGAAATGCTTATAATGCCCGCTGTGGAAAGTATTAGCACGTGGCCAGTAGAAATTCTTCAACAAGCTGTAGCTTTAGTCATCGAATACTTATTAATGGCGTTCTTCTTGATGATAATGGTATATCCGATCAATACTGTATTTCGTAAAACTGAAATTGGTTTTAAAGAATTGATCTTAGCATCTCCCGTTTCGGCGGGTGATATATTCATCGGTGAATTTTTTGGCAAAATCCCTATATACATTGCCGGAGTTTTGATATTTGCTCCAATAATAACAGGTTTAATAAATCCGCTGGTTTCTTTGACATTCTTTCAATATCTCATTATTTATGGATGTATAATAGGTTTGGTAGTTTTTGCAATACTAATTGGGAATATAATAGCTTCATTCTTAGAACATAAAATTGCTAAAAGTGAGAAAGCAAGAGATCTAGGTAAGGTTCTAATGTTTTTAGTAGGAATAGGCATGGTCGTGTTAATATATTCACTTGAATTTTTCTTTCAATACCTCATGGAAAATCCACAGTTAAAAAACTGGTTAATGTTTCATCCCGCACTCTGGTATTCTAACATCATCTTGTATTCAATAAATCCCATCTTCATCAGTTCTTATCTTCTAAATATCTGGTCTAGCGCTTGGTTAGCTATTTTTATACCTTTTTTAGTATTATATATAGCTTACAAGAAGGCAGATGCATTTTTTACTTTAGAAGGTGGTATAGAAAAGTTTAGTTCCATAATTGAAAAAGAGGGAGCGATATATAAGCTCGTTAGAAAAGTAACTCCCCGAGATTGGTCAGGATTGGTGGTAACTCAATTAAAAGAATTTTTTCGGAAAAAAGAAAACATAATGAAATTAATCTATGTAATTGGATTAGTTGGTTTTATGGCTATTTTGTACATGTTCTTGAGTGATGAAGGATTGGACGCAGAAGCCAAAAGTATTTTTTCTATTACGATAATTTGGATGGCAGGAATGATGTTTTCGATAATAATTGGAAATTTTATCTTTGTAGGAAGCAAGGATATAGTTTGGATTTATAAAAGATCGCCAAGAGGCATAAAAACATTAATATCTTCCTATTTATTCGCCCAATTATTTCCTGTAATAATAATAGATATAATTTTGACCATTTTTATTTCAATCGTCTATCAATATGACCTCTTCTCTGTTGTTTTCTTTTTTATGTTTTATTTAATTCAATGCATGACATCCCTTAGTGAAGCAATTGGATTACAAGCTTACATGCCCTCATACGAAGAAAAAGGGAGACAAATGTCTATTAACGTCTTTTTATTAGTAATATTGCAAATTCTTCCCTTCTTTTTAGGAATATTTGTCTTTATCTTTATTTTTCCGTCGAATCTTCCCCCTGCTCTATTAAAGATAGCTCTATTAACACCAATGATTCTAATATCAGTTGGACTTGCGGCAATATTGCTCTATTTTGGCATTAAAAAGCTAAATAAGCTCGAATAAAAAAAGAGAATAAAAAAAAAAATAAGGTTGAAATAAGTATGAGGTTATAGATAGCTTAAATGCTACCCGTTAAGGGTTCTAAAAAATCTTGTAGTAGCTCTGCAACTCCGCTATATTCCATGATTAACTGTAAGTTGCCTTCTATGGTTAAGTCTCCACTCATATACGCCCCTGTTGGATCTAGCTTTCCCGTAAAGAACAATTTTGCGTTGTTTACATCCGGTATCGTCATAGTGACGTCAGGGTCTTCAAGTACATCATCAACTGCAAATGAGTATTCTCCTGCATCAAATATCTGGTAACCTTTAATATTTTCCCCGATATTCCATTGAATTTTGGCTTCATATTCTTCTACTTCTTCCTTCATCTCCTCTTCTACTGCTGCTACCTCTTCAATTCCTTTACACATCATGTAAAATATGAATTTAGCTTGAAATTCGTCTTTATCCATTTTTATCACCCTTTACTCCATCAATCCTCCCAAGTAATTAGCGATACCTTCTAACATAAAGCTTAGTTCTGGAACCTTAGCAGCGTCTCCTGAAACTTTCACATCTTTCATCATAGTGCCCATATCTAGACTTCCCCCGCCTTCTGCTCCCTGCATGAGCATTGATAAGCCTTTACCAGCATCCTCGATTTCAATTTTTAAAGTTGGATTGTCAGGCCCAGCACCTTCGTATCCCTTAATTTCTCCATCTGCTATCTCTGTTACGAAAGATATATCGTCACCTATTTTCCAAACCATTGATACGCTTTTTCCTGCGAGTTTACTCTTAAAATTGTTATCAAATTTCGCAATTTCCTGCATTCCAAAGTTTAACGCATGCATTAATATTCTCATGCTTACCTTTTCTTCTTTAGACACATTGATTCCCTCTATTTTGTTTAATAATTTTGTATTACTATCCAATATTAATTATCATTAGTTTATATTTAAAACTTATAGTATTTTTTACTCCCCTAAGTAATAGAAATGCTCCTTCTCTATTCTTCTTTAAGTCTAATTATAATCACTATTGAGGTGATAACTATCACGCTTCCTATCAGATGGAATATTGTAAAAACCTCTGAAAGAAAAATGGTGGCAAAAAACGTCGTGATGAATAACGATGGAGCCATTAATATGCTAACCTTCGATACTTTAATGTAAGAAAGCGCTAAATAATAACAACATAAATCTATTCCATACACGATGCCCATTAAAATGAAATTATACAAGTTAATGGGATCGAGCAATAATATAAACGCGCGATTTCCAAAAAAAGCTAAGTACAAAACGAATAAAAAAATTCCGCTGATCAAATTTCTCATGAATACTAATTGAAATGGCGAAATTTCTTTCTTTTCCAAAATTGGTCTTGTTATTGCGTGTGCCGACATCCATAGCATGGTGGTTATTATTAATATGATTACGCCGAGATTGAACTCAATGAGGTTAAAAGATCCTCGAGTAATCGCGATGATAAGCCCAAAGAATAATACAAATGAAAAAATAATTTGAGTTTTCGTGATTTTCTCTTTATTTATTAAAAATCCGAACAATAACGCAAATATTAAATCCATTTTTTGAGCTAAAGATCCATTAATGGCTCCCGCTAACTCATACCCCCAAAAAAATAAGACATAAGCAAAAGCAAAATTAATTCCGAGATAAATAAATAACCATCTATGATTTTTAAAACCGTTTAAAAGAGAATTTACCTCCTGGATTTTCTCGTTTTCCTTAACAGAGTCTAAACTCTCTAGATTAGTCTTTAATCTTTTTCTTTCTAATAGCATTAATGGTAAAAATATCGCGCTCATGATAATGCTTGTCATTGCTCCGTAAATAAAGCTATCTATTTCAGCAGGGCGAGAATTCGCGATAATTGGTTCCAAGCTTAAAAACAATAACGAAATAATGCCATAAGCAATTCCTTTTGCGTAGTTTTTATTAGTCAAGATACTAATGAGAGTGTAAGCATTAATTTAAACTGTTTTAAATAGTGAAAAAGTCGAAAAAGCTCGTTTTTTCTTTACACTAGTGATAATTTAAATTATATTATGCATTCACTATCCTATGAATATAGATAAAAAATGGTTCTTGGAAAAAGCCAATGATTTCCTTCGTAATAATGAAGCAAATAGAATGACGGGTGTTGATGGGTCCTTGTTTTGGGAGCCTGATATCTTGTTAGGATTTGTTTCGGGAGACGATCCGATTTTTGAGAAGTATAAGGAAGTCGTAGGTCCGAAACATCTTACTCCCGCAGAGGCCTATTCTAAATATTGCATAAAAAATGGTATTTCAGCAACTACAGACAATCTCTCTGTTGTAGCTTATATCCTTCCCATGAATTCATTAACCAAAAAAGAGAATTTGGAATATTCAAAAGAATGGCCATCCGAAAAGTGGGCGCATACGAGATTTTACGGCGATAGATGCAATAAGGCACTTCAAGATCATTTACTCGAGGAATTAGAAAAGGAGGGAATTAATGGCCTCGCACCAATGTCTCCGAAAGGAGTAAAAAAAAGTGATTATCCTTCTAATAACTACCTATTTAAAGTCTATAATTATGAATATTCATCATGGAGTCACAGGCACATGTGCTTCGCAGCAGGTTTGGGCTCGTTCGGACTCTCTGATGGCTTTATTAGCGAAAAGGGCAAAGCAATGAGGTGCGGAAGCATCATTGTAGATTATAAACTACCCTCTGATGCGGCGAATCGACCACCTGACACGGAACCATATAATAAATACTGCCTAGAGTGCGGTGAATGTATTAAAAGATGTCCTGTAGGCGCAATCTCTTTTAAAGAAGGTCACGACAAGGTGAAATGCAGGGAAATGGTTACGAGTACGATACCTTACATTAACCAGAATTACCACATCCCAATTTATTCATGTGGTCTTTGCCAAGTTGGCGTTCCGTGTTCAAATGGAATTCCAATTAAAAAATAGTAAGAGACCTAAATACTTCTTTTTCTTATTTTTTAATTGAAGATTTAAAAACCTAGACAACCTAATCTATAATTAATCATTAAAAGGATTATTTGGTGAAAAAAGATGGTTCTTTCAGAATTAGGATGGTTTAACGGCATAACCGCATTAATCAGCATGTTGCTTTCTCTTTTTATAGGGATAATTTTCATGTATAAATCAAAAAAATTAGGTGCAAAACTACTAATGATTGCCGGCGTAATGGTAATAACCATAAGTGGATTATATTTGGGGGTTAGTTTTGATTTTTTATCATATGTTCTTACAAACGCTAACATGGAAAACACGTTCGGGCTTCGGGGTATAATGAGCTATATATGGGTACCATTAATCATCATCCTGGCTTTATATCTCGGCACGACCATAATGGAAATTAAAAAGAAATGGGTGATACTAGGAATTTATATTGGGTTGGCTGTTGTGTACGAGTATTTCTTAATATTTCACGCAAACCAATCATTTGACTTTGGTTACGCTGCTAACGAGTTAATTGATACGAGCTTCAACGATCTCTATCCTACCTTCATTTTAATCGTAGTCTTTTTACTTTCAGGATTCATTCTTGATGGAATTGGTTTTTTAATTAAGGCTAAACAAGCAGTTGGCGTTTTAAGAAAGAAATTCATATATTTATCCTTTGGAACCACTATTTTTGTCGTGTGTGGTGCCATTGAATCATTATTTTCACTCCCTGTCATATTAGTCGTAGTTAGGAGCGGAATGATAAGTAGCGCATTTCTATTTTACTTTGGATTAAAAGCGTGATTAAAAAAGGACTAAAAAGGAATTACAGCTTCTTTTTCGCTTTTTCAAGATAATCGTTGGCTTTCTTGAATTTTCCTAATTCTGCTAGAGCTGTCCCGCGATTAAAAAAATATTCGGGATTTTCGTCGTCTATGGCGAGGGCTTTCTTAAAACACTTGTTAGCTTCGACAAAATTTTTGAGTTCACTGAGAGCCATCCCCATCCCGTTCCACGCTTCGGCAAACTTATCTGGATTAAGTTGTATTGCCTTATCAAAACACTTGAGCGCTTGATTGCATTTTTTTTCAGCTAATAGCGCTTTTCCTTTTCCTATCCAAACACTGCAAATATTGCTATTGATTTTTAACGCCTCATCATAGCATTTTACAGCATTCTCAAATTGCTCAGCTGTTTCAAATCTTTCTCCTTTTATGGCCCACGACATTGCTTCTTTTAGCGTAATTTTGATAACCTCGTTTAATTTATTCTTTAAAATATGTTTTTCAATACTGTCTTGATTTTATAATTCTATATTGTGTATAAAGTTATATAAATATTTTACGTGATAACTTTGAAGATTTATTAAAAAATAAACACAATATCAATAGTACATTAATTAAATGAGATGTAAAAACATGGCAAAAACTTTTAAAATCCCCTGGGCGGCGTGGAGAGATCCCGATTTCTTGGAATTAGAATTTCCAGATTCATGGGAAATAACCAATTTTAGAATGAACGGGGCAGACGGTCCTGTATTAAACGAGGATGAAATCAAGCAAGCAATATTAAATCCAATTGGAACGCCTAAGATATCAGAATTAGCAAAGGGCAAAGAAACGGTCGTTATCGTGGTCGACGACATGACAAGGACAACTCCCGTTTCAAAGATAATTCCTCACGTTCTTGAAGAATTGGAAAAAGGCAGTATATTTAAAGATAAAGTAACAATTCTGCTAGCGTTAGGTGCTCACAAACCAATGAATAGAGAAGATTGTATTCTCAAGTTAGGAAAAGACCTTGTAGATACACTTAACATAGAAAATCATCACCCTTACGAAAATCTAACGCACCTTGGCGAGTCTAAAATTGGAACTCCTATCGATGTGAATTCTACTTATGTGAACGCTGATCTGAAAATCTCTATTGGTGGTGTCATACCTCATCCACTAGCTGGATTTGGTGGTGGGGCCAAGATAGTGTTGCCCGGTGTATGCGGAATTCGCACGCTTGAGGCCAACCATTCTGCTGGAATGCGAGGTATAGGGGCAGGTATAGGAAGAATGACGGATATTAGAAGAGATATCGAGGATATTGCCGATAGAGTTGGATTAGATTTTTCCATTAATGTAATCTTGACCGAATTGGGGGAAATTGCAGCCATAACCTCGGGGCATTTTAGAGACGCCCATAGAAAAGCAATGGAATTCGCATTACAGAATTATGGCACAAAATTTACTATGAATAATCAGGTTTGTTTCTTCAATCTATTTCCTGAGGATTCTGAATTGAATCAGGCCCTAAAAGGATTTAATTTCTTAATGAACGCTCCAAGTAGTATTCTTGATAGAAAAGGAAGCATTGTTCTCATGTCCTCCTCGTACGAAGGGCGAGGTTATCACAGTCTTTTAGCTGAAACGGGTTCAAAATTATACGCTAATTTTGGAGAAAATATACTGTGGAAAGCTGTGGTACGAAAAAGACAGGTATTTTTCTTTTCTCCTAATATAAGTGAAAAGGATCTATATCACTTCTTTCCAACATCCGTGAAGTTATTTAGCGATTGGAACAAGTTAATAGAAGAATTAGAAAAAGTTCATGGAGATGCTCCAAAAGCAGCGCTTTTTCCGTGTAGCATACAATTAGCTGAAAAATAGGATCAATTATTCTCTTTTAGGAGAATTGACATTTTCAAGTTTTTAACTTCAATGGCCCTGTATTTCTTAGCCGCATTAAAATTCGGGTTTATTTTCAATGCTTCGTCAAAGCATTTGATCGCTTCTTCGTGCTGTTGTAAGATTCCAAGCGCTGCACCTTTTCCGGTCCACGCATCAACCAAGTTTGGATTGATTTTTAACGCTTCGTCGAAGCTCTTGACTGCTTCTTCGTGCTTTCCTAATTTTGCGAGATCTAAGCCTTTGTTGCTCCAACACTTGTAGTTAGTGGGATTCAATAAAATTGCCTCGTCGTAACATTCTATTGCCTCGTCGTATTTCCCTTGCACGCCCATTGCTGCTCCTTTTCCAATCCAGGCGTTAACGATGCGTGGATTAATCTCTAGGGTCTCATCAAAACATTTTATCGCTTCGTGATAATCTCCAAGTCTTAAGAGCGCTAAACCTTTGTTATATAATGCAACACCAAAATTTGGGTTGATTTCCAATGTTCTATCGAAGTTTACAATGGCGTTTTTGTATTCTTTTGAATCCAAAAGTGCTAATCCTTTATTATAATAATCGTACACGTCTTTAGGATTGGTTTCGAGAGTATTATCAACTTTTACAAGAGGTTCAACCTTAGGCTTTTCAGCTTGTTGGAAAGTTTCAACAATTTTTTCTTCGGGTTCTTCGACTTTTGTCTCCTCTTCTTTAATCTCTTCTTGCATTGGTTCAGCTTTTATCGGTTCTTCTAGTGTTGCGCTTGGTTTTTGAACGGTTTCTTTAATTTCTATAGGTGACTCCTCTTTTTCTTCAACATCTTCTTGTTTTTGCTCGGGTTCTAAAGGAGCCTCCTCTTCAACGCTTGCTTTCTCGGAGATTTCACGGCTTTTAAGTTTTTCCGAGATTTGAGATTGTAATTCGCGTGCTTCTTCAAAATCAGGATCCAATGTGAGAGTTTTATTAAGGCTTTCAACAGCTTCTTCGTATCTACCGCGTTCGTTAAGGGCCACACCCTTATTAAACCACGCCATAGAATCCTGGGGATTTAATTCCAAAGCAATCACTTCACATTTAATTGCCTCGTCAAAATCTCCAATATTCGCGAGTGCTGCTCCTCGATTTGCCCACGCTTGTTGGTCTTTGGGATTTTTTTTTATTACTTTTTCAAACATTTTAATGGCTTTCTCAAAATCACCTGATTCGAAGAATTTTACTCCTTTATCAAATAATTTATCCGTATCTTTCGGGTTCATTTCTATAACTTCCTTAATTTTTATATTGTTCTATAGTTCAATCTTGATTTTTCTTCAAATGCCTAATATTAGAATTTCAACATTTTATTTTATAGGTTTTTTACTTTTTAAAGTTTTTACCTTTTTTAGATACTACTACTTAAGATGGATTTTTCTGTTTTTTAAGAGATATTTCCCTGCATTCTTTTGCTCGTGCGTGATTAGGATTGATTTTTAAAACTTCGTTAAAACAATTTAATGCCTCATCGTGTTTTTCACTATCTGCGAGTGCTAAACCCTTGTAAAACCAAACAGTATAATCTTCTGGTGTGAGCTTAAATATTTTCTCATAGCACGCAATTGCTTCATCGCACGATCCTAGCAATCTTAACGCCTCTCCTTTTAAATTTAACGCCTCAACGTGATTTGGATTTATTTTAAGAATTTTATCAACACTTCGAATCGCATCTTCGTATTTTTTTATTTTAAAAAACGCCTCCCCCTTGTTATATATCGCTAAAACATCGTATTGATTTACTCTTAGAACTTGATTAAAGCAAGTAATTGCTTCATTAAATCTTTTAATTTTCATGAGTACTTTGCCCTTATTATACCATGCATCTACTAAATTTGTCTCTAATCTTAAGACTTCGTCATAGTTCTTAATGGCTTCTTCATAATTTTGAAGCATTGAAAATGCGACTCCCTTCATTATACGCGCTTCAATATGGGAGGGAATAGAATAAATAACTTTGTTAAAGCATTCAATTGCTTCGCTCCATTTTTCGTGATTTAATAGTACAATTCCTTTTTGATGCCATTCTTCTCCTAAGGTATTGCATGTTTCAATAAGTTCCAATACTTCTTGTCTACTATTCCATATTTCTTCGCGTTCTGAATTTCCATCCAAAGCCTTATCATAAGATTCAAGCGCTTCATCGTAATATCTGAGCATTTTTAAAGCCTCTCCTCTCTTAAACCAAGAAGGAGAATGTGCTGCATTAAACTCTAACGCTCTATCACAACATTCTATTGTTTCTTCGTATTTATTTAACTCAAATAGAGCCTCTGCTTTATTGAATAATATTTTATAATCTTGAGAACCGTTCTTCAAAATTTCGTCATAACATTGAATAGCTTCTTCCCACATGCCAAGTGTCATTGATGCTATTGCTAGATTGTTCCATGCTGGCGCATAATTTGGATCAATTTTAAGCGTATTGTTGAAACACTCAATAGCTTCTTTATTTCTATTTATTTTTAAAAGAGCTTCTCCTTTATAATACATTATATCCGCATCGTAAGGATTCAATCTTACAGCCACATCATAGATAGCAATTGCCTCTTCAAATTGTCCAAGCATTCCGAGCGCGGCGGCTTTATTATAATAGGTGATGGGATCTTTTGGATTAATTCTAATGGCTTCATCATAACATTTTATTGCTTCTTGGAAATTTCCTAAATTTATGAAAGCAACACCCTTATTAGACAAAGCTTTTTGATTTGATGGGTCTTTTTTTAAACTTTTATTAAAAAATTTAATGGCTGCGATAAAATCTCCTTGTTCGAAACACTTTACTGCTTTGTCAAACCATTTACTCGCACCAGTTTTTTTACCCGTGTCTTTAGGACTTCCTTTCATGGCAATTTATCGCTCGATCATTCCAATTGTCGATTATCTAACAACAATAAAAAAAATAAATAACAAGATAAAAACTCTTTTACATGAGATTAAACTTTCCGTTGATAAATCATTTGATTATCGGCTAATAATTTCATTCCAAATCTGACAGAAAACTTAATTTTAATCAATACCTATTAATTTTTAAATGTCGAGAAAATTTAATAAAAATCCTATAAGGGGAATGAGAGAGTTTTACCCCTCGGATCTAAAAGAGTTGCAGTGGGTCGAAGGAATAATTAGAGACATTTCAGAACTCTATTGTTATGAAGAATTTAAAGCACCCATTATTGAACCAGTAGAAATTTTTGCAGCAAAATCGTCCGAGGAATTGGTAAACGAACAGTCCTTTATTATCGAAACAAAAAAGGGGGAGCGATTAATCTTAAGTCCAGAACTCACCCCATCACTAGCCCGTATGATTGCGAACAAATCGCAAGAATTAAGCAAACCCATCAGATGGTTCTCCATCCCTACTTGTTTCAGATATGAACGCCCCCAACGAGGGAGAGCGAGAAGTTTCCGTCAAGTTAATTTCGATATTCTTGGTGAAGAAACCCTTTATGCTGAACTTGAAATATTTAATATAATTATTGACATTTTGACCAGCTTTGGAGCAACTTCCAAGCAATTTCAACTGTGTTTTAATAATAGGCGTTTTGTTGACGCCATTTGCGAGCTCGTTCTAAATGTTCCTGAAGATAAAATGCCACTTGTTTATAAGATTATTGATAAATCAGACAAAATGGAAGAAGAGGAGTTTGAGAAATTCGCTCGCGACTCATTAAAAGATGAAAATCTTGCTGAAGGCGTCCTAAAATTAAAGGACAATATCACTGTTAAAGAATTATTAGATAAGTTCGATAACATTCCTGAGGAATTTTATGCGTCTGACGGTTATAACGAGTTAACATTATTTGAGAGAATGATTAAAGATAATAACCTTTCAGATTTTTGCTCTTTCTCTTCGAGCGTCGTGAGAGGATTGGATTACTATACTGGAACCGTATTTGAATTATTCGACACTGGTACTGAAAATCGGAGGTCTATTTTAGGTGGAGGGAGATATGATGATCTTTTATCGCTATTTTCAGAGGAAAGATTATCTGGAGTAGGATTTGGGATGGGGGTATTGATGTTATCTCTATTCTTAAAAACTTACGATTTAATACCTGACTATGCAAGCAAAAAGGACTATACAGATACCATATACATCGCCTCGATTGATGACAGCGTAGCTAGCTACGCCTTCAATATTGCAAAGATACTACGTGAAGAAGACTTACCGTGCATTCTCGATTACAAGTTTAAAAGCTTGAAAAACCAACTAAAGAAAGCTAGCGATCATGGAGTGCTCATTACCGTAATCATCGGGTCAAAAGAAATGGCGTTAAAGAAAGTAACCGTTAAAAACATGGCTTCTGGAGAGCAAAAAACTGTTAATATTGATGATCTGATAGACGAAATTTACGAGATAATAGAGAAATTCGAAGAAAGTCTTTCGAATGGAGATGAGTAATGATTTTTATAGAAAAATTAATTGAAATGATACGAGATAAACGAAGCGTTGTGTGCCTGGGGCTGGATCCTAGAATGGAACAAGAAGGACAGATCCCACGGTATCTCGTTGACGAATTTAACGATCCAAATAAGATCATTTTAGAATTTAACAAATCTCTCATTGAAGCCACGTTTGATTTGATTCCGATTATTAAACCTCAGATTGCCTTTTACGAGAAATATGACGCTTCAACCGCGCTAAAAGAAACGATTAAATACGCTCAGAAAAACGATTTATTGGTCTTGTTGGATTCAAAAAGAAACGATATAGGATCAACATCCCAAGCCTATGCTGATTCCATGTTCAAGGTGTATGGCGCTGATGCATGTACTCTAAACGGTTATTTAGGAATTGACTGCGTTAGTCCGTTTCTTGAATACAAGGAAAAAGGATTATTCGTGCTCGTAAAAACATCTAATCCAAGTAGCGGGGATTTTCAGAATCTATTCAGCGCTCGCTTGGAAGATGTGCCCGATACGGAACATGAAATCGAAATGAAATCTATTAAATTAGAAAGAAATTACATCCATATGGCAAGACTTGTTTATCACTGGGGAAGAGATCTGCCAAAAATTTTAGACTTTCATAATTTAGGGGTTGTCGTCGGGGCTACTTATCCTAACGAATTGAAAGTGATAAGAGAAATCGTAAAGAATTCTTTCGTTTTAATTCCTGGCTATGGTGCCCAAGGCGCGGGAGCAAGCGATGTGAAATATGGATTTAACGCCAAAGGTTTAGGGGGTATCGTAAATTCTTCTCGAGGAATAATGTTCGCCTATCAAAACAAAAAATATCCCGAAGAACAATTTGGAAAAGCAGCTAGAGAAGAAATTCTTGAAATGAACGATTTAATCAATAAAGAGCGTGTTTAAAAGGAAAATTTAGGGAATATAGGTGCCTCCACCATCTCCCGGGGGGCCTCCAAATTGCATGCTCATTACGATGCTCATTATTACAATCACAGGTATAATTTCCATTCCAAATATAACGAGAGCTCGTTTCATTCCAACTTGGTGAAAAACATTGATTACTTGAAGATTTATCAACATTCCTAATGCTAACATGCCAAATATGAGTCCCGCCATTTCATCTCCTTCTGGACCGTGGTCTTCGCCCGTATACGTGAACATATTTATAAAAATGGGAGCCATGATGAAGAAACATAATCCCGCTTGAATAAAACTGCTAGCTAATACCCATTTCCACTCGCGTTTTACTTCTGCTTTAGTTATTATTAATCCTATTTTTAGAATAGGAATCCATGTGGATGCCATCATGCCAAAAGTAATACCCGCAATTAATAATGGAAACCACGGTTCAGAGGAAATACCTCCTCCCTCTTGAAAGAGTGCAAATAACATTGTGATGTGATAATTTAAAATAATTATTTTTAAAAGATATATACAACATCTATATTTTAAATCTTATGTAAGTTTTAAATTCAAAAAGAATATATTACTATAATATACAAAAAAAATTGGTGGATAAAAAAAAGTACACTAGGAATGATATGCAATGGTAGAAACTGATAACAACGAAGAAAAAACGAGAATCTTTACAGCCGTATGCCAGTGAGGAATTAACGTCGCTGAAATCATAGATACATCCGAGTTAGCAGAGTTCTCAAAGAAACTCCCTAATGTGGTTGATTCTTCTGATTATATTAGTCTTTGAACTGAGCCTGGTGCAGAGTTTCTCAAGGAAAAAATGAACGAGAGTAACGCGAATAGGCTCGTGGTGGCGTCTTGAACACCAAAAACGCACGAACCCGTTTTTAAAAGCGTTTTAGAATCAATGGATGTTGATCCATCATATTTAGAATTTGTGAACATTCGTGAACATGCAAGTTTTGTACACAGGAACGATAAACCTGGTGCTCAAAAAGTAGCTGAAGACGCCATCAAATCAGCAGTTGCGAGAGCTGCAGTGTTGGAAAAGATCTTGGTGAAAGAAGTTGACATTACCAAAAAGGCGTTAGTCATAGGGGGGGGGGTTGCAGGGCTATCTGCTGCCATAGATCTAGCAGAACAAGGATTTGAAGTCCATTTAGTTGAAAAATCCCCGACCATAGGCGGAAAAATGGCTCAACTCGATAGAACTTTTCCAACCGACGATTGTAGCATATGAATTCTAGGACCCGTAATGCTTGAAGCCGCTCGAACTCCCGGTTTATATCTTCATACTTATAGCGAAGTTGAGGACGTCAAGGGATTTGTAGGGAATTTTGACGTGAAAATCAGGAAAAAAGCACGATATGTCAATAATGACTGCAATGGATGCGGAGCGTGCTTAGATGTCTGTCCAGCATATGGATACGACGAA
>Ga0180432_10004640_pt1 | contig 18721 bp, 19 predicted proteins | sample SS_ome_10_FD_132414 | JGI IMG/M metagenome (GOLD analysis project Ga0180432, IMG submission 132414) | Hypersaline lake sediment archaeal communities from the Salton Sea, California, USA - SS_1_MS_2 metaG | ecosystem: Environmental > Aquatic > Non-marine Saline and Alkaline > Hypersaline >...
GGGCGATACGGTCCTCCGATCTCATTTGGTCCCACAAGCGCGTACCGGGCAAAGGCGTCAAGAACAGCACGTTGAGATTGTCCACGCCGTACCGGCTGGCTGTCTCGGCGATACGTTTGCCAATGCCCGGTTCGTCTACGTCCAAACCGATGACGAAGGACCCTACAACCAATATGTTGTGCCGCTGTATGCGTCGCACTGAGGCGCGGAAATCCCGTCCATGCAGAAGATTGAATTTCTTGCCGATCTCCAACAGACCTTCCGGTGTGGGGGATTCGAAGCCGATGAACACGCCGCTGCATCCGGCCTTTGCCGCCAGCGCCAGTAGTTCTTCGTCATCGGCGAAGTTGATGGTGACTTGGGCAATCCATTCCTTTCGCAGGTTCGCCCTTGCCATGGCGCGGAACAGGTCTTTGGCGCGGTCGATATGGACACGACGGGTGCCGATGAGGTTGTCATCCACTACGAGAACACGTCTCTCACTGATCGACTGGAATTCGCGCACGACCTCCCCAATGGGTCGGAGCCGGTAGTGGGTCCCGTTGAACGCACTCACGCTACAGAAGCTGCAGTTCAATGGACAACCGCGGGTGGTCTGAATGGCTCCGAAGGCGTATCCCGTAGCCAGCAAATCATGACGGGCGAACGGGATATCGTCTATCTTGGCTTGTCCTCCGTCATACCGGCGCCTCAGACGGCCGTGCTTGGCGTCGTCCAGAACCTGCGGCCAGATGCCTTCGGCTTCCCCGGTGACGATCGAGTCCGCATACTCCATGACCTCATCGACGCACATGGTTGCGTGAATACCGCCCATGACGACGGGCACACCCAGAGATCGGAAGTGAGTGGCCACTGCATAGGCGCGGTTTGCCTGCGAGGTGAAAGCCGTGATGCCGACCAGGTTCGGCCGCGGCATGGCGGAATAGTCCGGCACGCCCAGGTTCTCGTCCACTATGGAGATCTCCCACTCGGGTGGCGTCATGCCCGCGAGAACCATGAGGCCTAGTGGTTTCCAGACCCGATAGCGGTTCCAGCGGCTCTCCCTGACTTTGACCATGCTGACGAGCGGGTTGGAGGGGTTGATCAGATAGAGTCGCATAATGTGTACTTCTCTCCCAGCTGTTCACGATCCTCGGCCGTCGGATAAGTTGTGGTCACCCCGGTGCTTCGCGCAGTCGGGTGATACGCTCCAGGATGGCCGCGAAGAGCTGCAGTCGCCCCTGTTGATGGTTCATGGGACGACTCCACTGCCGAATGAGCTCAACGCCGAACCCAAATCGACAAGCAGAATCTCGGTGTCCTCCCGGACTGTAAGCGAGACCGAGGGGTCGATCGTGATTCCCACGCCGTCACCATGAGTTAGGACGATGTCATCCAGTGTTGCCTCGCCGCATATGAGGTGGAGCCAGGCGCTCCGCCCCGGCAGCAGTTCGTGGACAAGACGATGCCCGGGGTCGAGTATGCTTGAATAGGCGAGGGCGTCCTGGTGGATGCGCAGCGATCCCCTCCGCCCGTCCGGGGACGCGACGACGCATAGCACGTTGCGGCGCTGTGCTGCCGTGAAGCGCTTCTGCTCGTGAGCAGGATCGAGCCCGACCTCCGAGGGGTGTAGGGAGATGCGGAAGACGTGGGTCCAATCGGTCCGTGACGCGTTCGTCTCCTTGTGGCGAATCCCACGACCGGTGGTCATTCGCTGAAACTCGCCCGCATGGACTACGCCCGAACTCCCAGTCGAGTCCTCCTGCGCAAGCGCGCCCTTGTGCACATAAGTGACGATCTCTGCTTCGTCACGTGGCTGAGGCGCAGTGCCTCCGTCCGGTGGAAGCCGCATTTCGCTGAAAACGGCCAGGGCTCCAAAGCCGTCAGCAAGCGAGTCCGTTCGATCCTGCGGATTGAACGTGAGCCAGATCTCGAGCTTGCGACGCCGGTTGTAGTGGCGCTCCGTGTCCCTGCGGAGGGTGATCATCAGCCTGTTCCCCTCCTGCCCTGACGGCCAAAGCCTGGGTCTGGCGGCCGGCCGCCTCCAGCGCCGGTCGTTCCGCCATGGTTCCCACAGATGTGGCCGTGATGATCGAGCCACTGAATGAGCTCGCGGAGATTCGCCGTCGCGAGTGCGATGCTGGTATCCGCCGCGCCGGAGTACAGATTGACGGTGTCCCCGTCCGGGCTGATCGTGTAGCCACAGGGGAAGGTGACATTGCCCACGTCTCCATAACGCTCGTAGGATGTCTCGGGTCCGAAAATCCACGAATCCCCATGAAGAAGGCAGTGGTCCGGCTTATCGGGTGCCAAGAGCGCAAGACCGAGGCCAGCGTCGATGGCCTCGCTCAGGTCGGTCGTGAACGTGGCAATTTCACACTCGCCCTCCAAATAGTCTCGGTGTCCTTCACTCTGTCGGTTCTCCCACATCTGTCTCCTCCGGCTGGGAAGGGCACCGGAAATCGTTTGCCTCATGGGACTGGCCTACCTGCCCATTCCATTCTTGCCGCCGTGGATACCCGCACCCGCTGCCAAGTTCCCCCTGTCCGCCCGCTCGGCGATCGCGGATTCCGTCATGAGCATGAGCGAAGCGACGGACGCTGCATTCTGCAGCGCGACCCGCACGACTTTGGTGGGATCGATGATTCCTGCAGGAACCAGATCCTTGTATTCCTGCGTGTCTGCGTTGTAGCCGTACGTGCCCTTGCCCGCTCGGACCTGGTTCACGACCACGGCGCCTTCGGCTCCGCCGTTCTCCGCGATCTGGCGCAGCGGCTCCTCGATCGCCCGACGAACGATGTTCACGCCGTACTGTTGATCTCCGGCGAGTATGAGTTTCTCGAGTGCCGGAAGCGTGCGCAGCAGGGCCACGCCACCGCCCGGGACGATACCCTCCTCAATGGCAGCGCGGATCGCGTGGAGCGCGTCGTCGACACGGGCCTTCTTCTCCTGCATCTCGGTCTCCGTGGCCGCACCGACACTGATCACCGCGACGCCGGCGGCGATCTTCGCCAGCCGCTCCTGCAGCTTCTCCTGATCGTAGTCGGAGGTACTTTCCTCGAGTTGGGAACGGATCTGCTTCACGCGCGCACGGATGTCATCCTTCTTGCCGCCACCTTCGATGAGGGTGGTGTGATCCTTGTCGACGGTGATGGTCTTGGCCCGGCCGAGATCCTTCAATGTCAGGTTCTCCAGCGTGAGGCCGAGGTCCTCGGTGACGACCTGACCGCCCGTAAGCACCGCGATGTCCTCCAGCATCTCCTTGCGGCGATCGCCGAAGCCCGGCGCCTTGACTGCGCAGACGTGAAGCGTGCCGCGGAGCTTGTTGACGACCAGTGTGGCCAATGCATCGCCGTCGATGTCCTCGGCGAGGACGAGCAGCGGCTTACCCGTCTTGGCCACCTGCTCGAGCAGGGGCAGGAGTTCCCGCATTCTCGAGATTCTCTTCTCGTGGATGAGGATGAATGCATCGCTGAGGACCGCTTCCATCCGCTCGGCGTCAGTGACGAAGTACGGCGAGAGGTAACCGCGGTCGAACTGCATGCCCTCCACGACCTCGAGGGTCGTCTCGATCGACTTGGCTTCCTCGATGGTGACGACGCCCTCCTTGCCGACCTTCTCCATCGCCTCGGCGATCAGGTTGCCGATGGTCTCGTCTCCGTTTGCGCTGATCATGCCCACCTGGGCGATCTCGCCCCTGCCCTTGGTAGGCTTGGACTGCCTCTTCAGCTCGGTGACCACCGTCTCGACGGCGGCGTCGATGCCGCGTTTGATATCCATCGGATTGGCCCCAGCGGTGACGAGCTTGGCGCCCTCGGTGTAGATCGCCTGCGCGAGCACGGTGGCGGTGGTGGTGCCGTCGCCGGCCACCTCGGAGGTCTTGGATGCGACCTCCTTCAGCATCTGTGCGCCCATGTTCGCGAAGCGATTCTCGAGTTCTATCTCCTTGGCGACGGTGACGCCGTCCTTGGTGATGGTCGGCGCGCCCCACGATCTCTGGAGGACGACATTCCGGCCGCGCGGCCCGAGGGTGACCTTCACCGCGTTGGCGAGCACATTGAGCCCGTTTGCGATCTGTCTTCGGGCGTTGCTGTCAAAGAGAATGTCTTTGCCGGTCATATGGTCCCTCTCTACTTCTCGAGAATCCCCAGAACGTCATCCTCGCGGAGAATGATGTGCTCCTTACCGTCGAGCTTCACTTCGGAGCCCGAGTACTTGCCGATGATCACCCGGTCGCCGGCCTTTATCGAGAGCGGCTGCCTCTTCCCGCTCTCGAGGATCTTGCCGCTGCCGACGGAGATGACCAACGCCGCGAGCGGCTTCTCCTTGGCGCTGTCTGGGATGAACAGGCCGCCGACGGTTTTGTCTTTCTCGGCGAGTCGTATGGCCAAGATGCGGTCGTGGAGCGGATGAATCTTCATGAGTGACCTCCCCTGTTGCGCGTTCGTGCGCTCCAATTCTCTCAACTAGTCGAAAGGTTGGGGCTTTTGTGGCCTGAACCTTTGATGATCCGAAGGAGAAGCAGCACGATCGCGACCCCTGCCAAAACGTGGATGAATCCACCCAACGTGATGGAGGTGACTAACCCGAGCACCCAGAGCAAGGCAAAAATGATGGCGATGGTCCACAGCATGGTCTCACCTCTCCCGGCTAGTTCGTCAGTTCCTTGAAGGCGTCTCGGAGTTCGTTCCAAGCGCTCTCAACACCGGTTCCGAAGGTGTCCCACTTCTCGCTACCGGCGGCCTTGAGTTCGTCGAGCTTCGAGTGGGCCACCTGGTACTTGGCTTTCAGATTGTCGATGCGCTTGCGATAGTCCGTGTCCGCTTCCTTGCCGGCGGCGTCGGCTTTTGCCACGAGCTCGTCGAGCTTCGTGCCCCATTCCTTGAGTTGTGTCTCCATCTTCCCTACGTCCGTTTCTCTTGTTTCCATGACGTTCCTCCTGGATTGCAGAGCAATCACCTGGTCATTTGTGTCGATCTTCCGTCTCTATCAAGACATGCTGGTCAGCCGCTGTGCACGGGCACCCGGGATTCGGGGGAGGACACCGTGCTAGACTCGGGCAAGGGCCTGCCATTCACCGCTGGGTCTCTGACCGTCTGATCGGCCTCGATCATGGCGTTGCGCATTTGCTCGGTGAGAGACGTAAGGTTCCCTGGCGAGTGCGGGATCAGGATCGCGTTCGTGCGTGACGAGGCGCCGATCTCCTTGAGCATGTCGAAGTACTGGGTCATGAGGACGAGGTTCATCACGTCCTTGGCCGTCGTACCCGGCACGGACTTCCGGAACTCGTCCACCGAGTCGCGGAGTCCCGCGACGATGGCCTGCCGTTGATCGGCAATGCCGCGACCCTGTAGGGCTTTGCTCTGAGCATCGCCCTCGGCGGCCTTGACCTTCAGGATCCGATCGGCTTCGCCTCTCTCGGTCGCCGCGACCCGCATCCGTTGCGCCGCGTTGATCTCGTTCATCGACTCCTTTACCTTGGCATCGGGATCGATGTCCGTAACGAGTGCCTTGAGAATCCCGTACCCGAAACCCTCCATGACTTGGGCAAGCTCGCTCTCCACGATGTTGGCGATGTCGTCCTTTTTCTCGAAGACGTCATCGAGCTTGATCTTGGGCACTTGGGCCCGCACAACATCGAAGACGAAGGACGTGATTTGACGGTTCGCGTTTTCGAGCTTGTAGAACGCATCGTAGACCTTCTCCGGCAGCGCGTAGAACTGGACCGCGACCACCATGCGGACAAACACGTTGTCTTCCGTTTTGGTCTCGATCTCGACGTCCAGCTGCTGGACGCGCAGGTTGACACGGCCGACCACCCTGTCGAGGAAGGGAATCTTGACGTGGATCCCTGGCCCGGCTTCCCGGAGGAATTTCCCGAGCCGCTGGACGATCGCGGTGGTGCGTTGCTGCACCGTGAAGAGAGTGGTTCGGAACACCACGATCGTCGCGACCGTCAACGCGCCCGCACCGAAGATGTAGGTCAAGAGTCCGATTTCCATGCTGTCTCCTTTTTTGGGGCGCAAGAACGCACGCTTGCGCTGGGATACTGGATGCTTGTCCGGGAAGTCGCACCGGATCGACGGGTGAGCGGGCCCCGCCTTGCGCTAACTGGTTGGCTCCAACGCTAGTGGCGTGGCTTCAGCGCGTCTGAGATCCACTTGATCCTCGTGCTCGAAGTGGGCCAATGCCAAATCCACTTGGGCATCAAGGAGCTCCTGCCTTGGGACCACGGCCTTCGCGATGTTTTGGATCTGCGATTGGGAGTAGCCGGCTTCTGGAGTGTTTGGGTGCCCGGCCATGATGCCCAAGTATAGCTCGAGAGCCTCCCGCAAGTCCTTTGCCATGTAGTGCGCCGCGTAGGCCACCGCATACAGCTGTCCGGCCTCTGTGGCTTCTTTGAGTCCAGTGTCGTTTCTGTCTATCATTCTGTTTCTCCGATCTTCCGCGAGGGTGACGCGTCGCAACTTCGGGACAGTGCCGGACGCGGACCATGTCTGCGCCACACCCAGTTCTTTGCAGCAAGATCCGTGCCGTAAATGAATGTATTGCAATTTCAAGCAGCTGCATGGGTTCGAGGATCCATCGCCTTGCGGGTCCGATCGAAATGGACTACGGTCCCATCAATTTGATGGAGGTGGCCGATGCGCGTCGAGGACTTGGATCACAAGGAGCTCCTGGAGCTGGACCCAGAGGGAGGCGTGATCCGATTCGCCGGGCAGCGAGCGCTTTTACTCGACGCTGTGTCCATGGGGATCTTGCGGCAGTATCTGGTTGACAACTTCGGCCTGACCGCCGCTCGAGCAGTGCTGACCCAGTTCGGTTTCGCCCACGGCTGGCGCATGGCGGCGGCCATGCAAAAGGAGTTCAAGTGGGCGAACGACGAGGAATGGCGTCGCGCCGGCCCCCGCATCCACACCCTCGGAGGGCTTTTTCGCACCCAGCCGGGAAGTGAGGATCCGCTCACCAAGAAGGGGGCGATGCTACTGGCATCCTACGAGGCAGAGCAGCATCTCCTGCACTTCGGTCGCTCCGATTCGCCTGTGTGCTGGACGATTTGCGGCCTCACGAGTGGCTACCTCAGCCACACCACCGGCAAGGAGATCTACGTCCTCGAAGATCGCTGTCTGGGCGAAGGCCACGCGGCGTGCCACCTGCTGGGGCGTACGCGCGAGGAGTGGGGCGACGAACACGCCGAGGAGCTGGCGTTCTTCGACTCGCGGCGCCTCAAGGAGTGCCTCGATGTCTCGCTCAGCAGGGTCACGGAGACCTTGAAGGCCGCGGAGGAAAAACTCCGCGCTCACCGTCAAGTGTTGGTGCGCATGGTACGCGACGTGGATGAGCCGCTGGGGATCGTCGCCAAGAGCCCCAAGATGCAGCAGGTGGTGGAGCTGTCACGACGCGTGGCGAAGGTGGATGCCACGGTACTCATTACCGGCGAGAGCGGGGTTGGCAAGGAACGGATCGCGCGTCTCGTCCACGACGAGTCAACGCGCGCCGCTGGGCCGTTCATCGCCATCAACTGCGGGGCGATCACCGAGACGCTCCTGGAGAGTGAGATTTTCGGGCACAAGCGCGGCGCGTTCACTGGCGCAGCGTCGGACCGGCCCGGCCTGTTCGAAGCGGCCAACCATGGAATGCTGCTGCTGGACGAGATCGGTGAGGTCTCTTCAGGCATGCAGGTCAAGCTCCTGCGGGTGCTTCAGGAGCGGGAGATCCGACGGGTCGGGGAGAACAAGAGCCGACCGGTGAATGTGCGCGTTCTGGCCGCCACCAACCGCGACCTTGCCCACGGGGTGGCAAACGGCGCCTTCCGGCAGGACCTTTATTACCGTCTCAAGGTCGTCGAGCTGCACGTTCCGCCGCTCCGCGACCGCAGGGACGACATCTTACCGCTGGCCCGGGTGCTGCTCGCGGAGGCAGCGGGCCGGATGGCTCGCGAGATATCAGGCCTCGCCCCAAGTACGGCCGATCAGCTCCTTCGCTACGATTGGCCCGGCAACGTGCGCGAGCTAGAGAACGCCATGGAGCGTGCCGTCGCCCTCGCACGCGGCAGTCGCGTGGATCTCGCAGACCTCCCCGAGGAGATCCGCCAGGCGTTCCCCAAGCCGGTGGTTAACGAGGGAACGGTGCAACCGCTCAGCGAAGTCGAAAAGGAGTACATCCTCGCAGTGCTCGAGCTAAATGGCGGAAACCAGACGCGCACCGCCGAACAGCTCCGAATAGGATCGGCGACGCTGTACCGGAAGCTCAAGAAGTACGGCCTCAGCGGGCAATCTCCGGGCCGGCGGAACCAATCGACAGACGGATAAAGCGGCGGCACAGAATCGTAAATCGAGAGGAGAAGGAACCCACCAGAGCGGGGTAGATGACTTGAGAGGCAGACGAGCTGATGAAGCCGAAAAACGACATTGAATTCACGTTTCCGGTTGGGTACCTGCGATTCCATGAAGACCAACTGTTCAATTACCAGCTGAACCGGCCTTACTCGTTGGGCTACGCGCGTTCCGAGGATTTGAAGGAGGCCGGCAAGAGGATCGGCACATTTCCCGACTGGAAGGCCGAGATGTTCAGGCAAGCCAAGGTGGCGATCTCGGAAGGCCGCCTGATGAACGCGGCCTTCTACTATCGGGCGGCCGAGTTCTATACGTTCCCTGACGATCCTGACAAGGATCGGTTCTATGAGCAATTCTCGGAGCTCTTCTACCAGGTGTTCGAGGCCTACGGGATCGAGCGGATCCAGATTCCCTATGGCGTGGCACGTCTGCCAGCCATCGCGATCGGCCCGGCGGGTTCCGCGCAAGGTACCCTCCTGCTGCATGGGGGCTACGATTCCTTCATCGAGGAGTTCTTTTCTCTGATGTGGTCCTTCGCGGCCTTCGGCTTTAGGGTCATCGGCTTCGACGGGCCGGGGCAGGGGGGGGCGAGACGTCATTGCGGACTTCCGTTGGACTTTCGCTGGGAGAAGCCCGTGGCAGCCGTCCTCGATCACCTCCAGCTGAGCGATGTCACGCTGATCGGGCTTTCCATGGGCGGCTATTTCGCCCTTCGGGCGGCCGCGTTCGAGCCGCGAGTGAAACGAGTAATCGCGTCGGGACATGCCTATGACTATCGACGGGTCGCCCGCGCGCCCGGTGCTGCGATCCTGATGTTCTTCCATGATCATCTCCGGGGATTCACCAATAACCTGGCCAGATGGAAGATTCGCAAGGGGGGCATGGAGGCGTGGAACATCGCTCATCTGATGCACGTGCTCGCGTTGGACGAGCCGATGGCTGCTCTGGAATTCGCCATGCAACTGAATGAGGAGAATCTTCATTCGGACCGCGTGAAGCAAGACGTGCTGATCCTAGCCTCAACCGAGGATCACTTTATCCCGTTCCGGCTCCACGCGAAGCAGGTGCGGCTCCTCACCGCCGCGAAGTCGGTCACGGAAAGGGTATTCACCAAGGAGGAACATGCCCAGAATCACTGTCAGATTGGCAATTTGGGTCTTTCCTTGAGAGTGATGAGGGTGTGGATTGGCGAGAAGAGGGCGGAACGAGACTCCTCACGGCGGGTCAACCAGTCGATAAGGAATCAGGACCAGGGTGTCACTCCAAGAAGAGGGTATAACAACGGCATTCAACGGTCGGCGCTTCGCTCCTCCGCTGATGCCCGCCGTTCTGCGGAGTTCCCGGCCATGTTCTGGTTGTCCTGATTGCGGCTGACAGGGGGCGCACGGAATTGCCGATGGCCAAAGGCCGATCATGATCCATTCACGCTGGGAGATCTTCGCGGTTCTCTTGACTGGCCTGGGCAATTTCATGCTGGCCGACTGGCTTGGCCTGAGGCTGGTTTTCGTAGTCGGAGCCTGTCTCTTCTGGATGGGATTCGTGGCGATCCGAGCCTCTGCCGACGCTTCGGTGCTCGGGGAGTGGGGAGTCACCACCCGAAATCTCGGTCGCAGCCTCGGGCTCCTGGCACCAGTGGCGGTCCTGGCGGTCTTCGTTTTCATCGCCTACGGGATGTTCACCGGCAGCTTGTTCATGCACTGGCACGTCGCGTTGATCTTCCCGCTCTATTGCGTGTGGGGTCTCGTCCAGCAGTTCCTCATCGTCGCCCTGCTGGCGGGCAACCTCAGAAAGCTCAGCCGCATCCAGGAACGATGGATCGTCCTTCTGACGGCTTTCCTCTTCGCCGTGGCTCACGCCGCATCGATTCCCCTCATGGGAGCCGCGTTCTTCTTGGCAGTGGTCACGACGACGGTCTACTTTCGCACGCGCAACCTTTGGGCGTTGGGCCTCTTCCATGGCGTGTTCGCAACCGGACTCTATTTCTTCGCCCTGGGTCAGGACCTCTGGGCGCAGGTGGTATCCGCTCGCATGTGGCCGTAACCTGTTCTGAATGGTTCGTGGCATCGATCAGCAGGGTTGCTGAAATGACGAGAGACCTCTATCAGCCGGAATGGCTGACCCTGGACAACGCAGCCAGGATCTACCCCGGCTCTATCTCGGAGTGGTCGCCCGATGTCTACCGGGTCTTCATCACTCTCAAGGCGCCCATCCGCGTCTCCATTCTCGAGCGGGCCCTGCGGACGGTGTTCCCGAGGTTTCCTTACTTCCAGGTCAATCTCCGACGGGGTCTGTTTTGGTACTACCTGCAGCGGGACGATGGGATCCCTGAGCTTCATCCCCTGAGCAGCGTTCCGGTCTCCATCATGCCCGCACGCAGCGCCATCTACCACCTTCTCCGGGTGCAGGCTCGGGACGCCACGATCGCAGTCGATTTCTCGCACGTCCTGACGGATGGAGTGGGGGCGATACGCTTTCTCGGAACCCTGGCGACTCAGTATCTTCGCCTCCGCGGCGTCCGGATGAAACAATGGCAGCCCTTTCTCGATCCCGAGGAGTCGCCGTCACCGGGCGAGTACGAGGATGCCTACATCAGGTACGTCGAAGCCGATTTGGCGGGACCACCGAGACTATCGCCGGCCTATCATCTGCCCCAGACGGCGCAGCCGTGCTTTCGGGTCATCACCGGATGCGCACCGGTGAGCGGCATGCTCGGCCTGGCCCGAAGTCACGGAGTCAGCCTGACTGAGTATCTGGTCGCCCTCTACATGCATTCCTTGGCGCAGGTCCGGAATTCCGGCGGAGCTGGTGACGGCGCGGCCGCGAACGCGATCTTGCGCATCGAAGTACCCGTCGATATGCGGCAGTTCTATCCCACCGAAACCATGCGCAACTTCTCTCTTTATGTTTCTCCAGAGCTCGATTTGAGTCTTGGGGCATACAGTTTCGACGAGATCGTCCAGAGGGTTCACCACAGCATGAGTATGCAAGTGGACCGGCGGGAGCTGGCCCGACAGATCGCCCGCAACGTGCGTGCCGAACGAAACCCCCTCATTCGGATCATGCCCCTCTTTCTCAAGAACCGTCTGCTCTCGCATGTACGTGAGCGAATCGGCGAGGAGCCGTATTCAGGAGTGCTCTCGAATCTCGGGAGAATCGTCGTTCCTCAAGAGATGGATCCCCACGTCGAATCGTTCGGTGTCATGCTGGGTCCAAATCCCCTGATGAAAACGAACTGCGCGGTACTCAGCTTCCGGGACGATCTCTATGTGAACTTCGGGAGTGTCATCGAAAGCCGGGAACTGGAAAGGCTCTTCTTCTCACACATCGCGCAGTCGGATGTACGGGTGAGCATAACCGAGAGGAGCAGTGCTCCATGAACCTCTGTAAGCACTGTGGCGTGGAAGTCGAGGATGACGCGCGCCATTGCCCGCTGTGCCGCAATCCACTGCAGCCTGGAACGGAAGGAGAGCACCGGGAAGCGCCGCCGCCGTCGCCCGTTCCGAACGTGGTGAATCGAAGCATGCGCCGCTGGTTTCTAGAGGTCTTCACTCTTCTGGCGGTAACGGGAGCCATCGTGGTATTTGCCGCGGACTTCTCGTTCGGGATGTTGCTTACGTGGGCGCGCTACCCTCTGGCCGCGATCGCCTTTCTGTGGCTTGCGGCGGTTCTGCTGATACGCGCCTGGGGGCGGGTTTGGATATCCCTGGCGGCCGAGGTCGCGGCCGTCAGTCTGTTCCTCTTCGTCCTAGATGGGCTCACACAGGGGTCGGCGTGGTTTTTCCCCCTGGCCCTTCCGCTGACACTCCTGGCCGGGACGATCCTGGCGCTCACGCTGGCCATTGCACGAATACTGGATTTGTCACCCTTTCCGACCATCGCGACCGCGATGTCGGCCGCTGCTGTGCTTGTCGTGGGGCTGGAGTTGCTACTGAACAGATACCTCGCTGACCGCTGGTTCGTAAGCTGGTCGGCAGTGGCGTTTGCCTGCACGCTACCGCTGGTCTTGCTTCTGTTCTATCTGCGAAAGCGGTTCAGGCCGATGCAGGCGGAGATGCGGAAGCGTCTTCACCTATAGGGCGGGGCGCTCGACTCTCACGCGGGTTTCTAGATGGTGGGTCGCCTCGGTGGCTAATCGAGCTTGCGACCACGACCGGCCTCGTCTTCACGGTGGAAGCTCCTCGATGAGTGAAGAGCCAGCCTTGCGGTCGGTGGAGACCGACGCGGACAGACGCGCCGAGCTCGGCTCCGAGCGCAGCAAGGACGTGGGATCGGTTCGAGCTGGGTCAGACTTGGGTCCTCTGTCGCTCCGAGGATGCCATCGCCCTTGCATCGTCACGTGTGCGAGCCAGTGAGATCTTCCCTACTTCGGGAAGAACTTCTCGATGGGCGTTAATTCCGTTACCAGACCTGATTGCCGATTCATCTCGTCGAATGCGGCCTGCAATGGCTCCACGTCCTTGGTGTCCCAAACACACCACATCAGGTTGTGGTCGCTGGCGATCCAGGCTCCATGGAGCCGTGCGATCCCCTGAGCCTTCATCGCCTCCGCGAACTTGAGGGCCAGTTCAACTACGGCCTAATTGGGGACATCGGTGTCGCATCTATTGAAACCCATGATCTGCACGGCGGTGACCTCCCTACGCACGGAATCCCTCATAGAGACCCACTGAGCCTTGATACCGTTGCTGTTGGGCCGGGACCGATCATAGCATGAGTCTCTTCATCTGGATCATCACGCATGCTTTTCGCCGATGTAGCCGTATCTTGACATGGGAGCAGGCGGGGGGGGCGTGGAAAGGGAAGTGTCGCCATGGCTGAGGACGACAGCATAAACCACCAGACACCGTCCAAGCCGCGAAGCGGGAGGCGCTGCGGGTGTTGCTCAGGCAGTAAACCCTAAGGCACGGATAAGGTCGTCCCACGCGCCTCTCCCGCGGCCTTCGCGCATGGTTCCGACCACCAATGCTCCCAGTGACGGCCAATCCGCTGCCAGAGAACCCCGCAATCCCCACTCCCCTTGCCACTTGACAGGTCAGCGCAATCGAATTAGAATGGCTCCGGAAGTCTCGATCGTAGGCGTCGGCCTAGGTCGCCGTGCGCGTGGGGGTCGGCCAGTCCTGGCTTCCATTGGGCTATGGACTTGTAGGAGAGAGAGTTGCCCGTGCCCAAGATTCGGGTCTTGTTGATTGAGGACAATCGCCTATTGCGAGAAGGCATCACGGCTATGCTCAACGAGCAGCCCGACCTAAGGGTCGTGGCGGCGACCGGCAACGGTGATGCTCTGGATAAGGCGAAGAAGCTGAGACCCCAGGTGGTCTTGTTGGACATGGGCCTGAGAAGCCAGAACAGCCTGCGCGTTGTGGAGTCCATCAAGGCCCAATTCTCCAAAGCCGAAGTGGTCGTGATGGACCTCATCCCGGTGCACGCGGATGTCGTCAATTTCGTCAAGGCAGGGGTGGCCGGTTTCATACTGAAAGACGCAAGCCTCGACGATTTCCTGCACACGATAAGATCTGTTGCTGAAGGGAAAAAGGTGCTTCCGCCGCCATTGGCCGGATCGCTCTTCTCGCAGATCGTGGAACACGCCGTCCAGAGTGGTAGCACGGACAGGTTGCTCAGGGCGGTCAGGATGACCAAACGGGAACATGAAGTCATTGCCCTGATCGCCGAGGGACGGAGCAACAAAGAGATCGCCAAAGAACTCCATATAGCGGTCCACACCGTGAAGAGCCATGTTCACAATATCCTGGAGAAGCTCGCCCTACACACGCGCCTGGAAGTAGCCAGCTTTGCCCATAGGGGGGGGCTGGCCAAACCTCGCTCGCGGCCGCAATAGCCACACAGATACTCGGAAGAAGCTCCATCTAAAGGACTAGATCCTTTTTCAATCCTTGGGCCGATTGTACCCTGCCTCGTTCGGTCCGATTAATTATACGTGGCAATGTTTAGCTCGCCTGGCCGCCATGCTGCGGAACCGTGGGGAAGTCGAAATGAATGTCCTGCTCCTCTACCCAGAGTTTCCAGACACCTTCTGGAGCTTCAAGCACGTCCTCAAATTCGTGCGAAAGAAGTCCGGCCACCAGCCCTTGGGTCTTATCACCGTGGCTGCCTTGTTGCCGGTGGGGTGGAACAAGCGCCTGGTCGACACCAACGTCTCCCGTCTAACGCGGTCTGATCTCGATTGGGCCGATCTGGCCTTGATCAGTGCGATCAATGTTCAAAGCGACTCGGCCGCATCCCTGATCGCACGCTGCCGCGACGCCGGAGTCAAGGTGGTCGCCGGCGGGCCACTCTTCATCGCGGAGCATGAGCGTTTTGAGCAGGTCGACCACTTCGTACTCAACGAGGCCGAGTTGACCCTTCCTGCTTTTCTCCGGGATCTCGAGGCCGGGTGCGCCCAGCGGATATACCGCACTGAAGAATTCGCAGACCTGCGGAAATCGCCCGCACCTCGTTGGGATCTGCTCGACCTGCGCCAGTATGCATCGATGGGCATCCAGTACTCGCGCGGTTGCCCCTATGGATGCGAGTTCTGTAATGTCACCGCCCTGTTCGGACATCGCCCGCGAACCAAGACAGCAGAGCAGATCATCGCGGATCTCAATCACCTGTACGACCGCGGTTGGCGCGGGTCTGTCTTCATTGTCGACGATAACTTCATCGGCAACCGAAAGCAGCTCAAGCAGGATCTTCTGCCGGCTCTGATTCAATGGCGTCGCGGGCGCAAGGGCATGCCTTTCAACACCGAGGTTTCCATTGATCTAGCGGATGACAAAGAGTTGATAGCCATGATGGTGGAGGCCGGCTTCGCAGCTGTATTCGTGGGTATTGAGACACCGGACGACGACGCCTTGCGCGAGTGCAACAAATCCCACAATCGGAATCGGGACCTAGTCGAGTGTGTCAGACGGATCCAACGCGCAGGCCTCGAGGTGCAGGGGGGATTCATTGTCGGCTTTGATAGCGACACGCCGTCGGTTTTCCAACGACAGATCGACTTCATTCAGCGCAGCGGTATCGTTACGGCAATGGTGGGGTTGCTCCAAGCACCCCATGGGACGCGCCTCTACGAGCGCCTGAAAAGGGAGGGACGCTTGCTGCGGGAGATGCACGGGGACAACGCGGATGGATCCACGAACGTCGTCCCCAGAATGAAGATCAAGACCTTGCGTGCGGGCTACAGGAACATCCTTTCTCACATCTACGCGCCGCACCATTACTACGCCCGCATCCAGACCTTCCTGAGGGAATACAACCCGCCCAGGTTTGCCTCCCATCGCGACATGAGTGATGTCCTGGCGCTGTGTCGTTCCATCTATCACCTGGGCATCGTAGGTAGCGAGCGCAACGAGTACTGGTCTTTGGTGCTGTCGACACTGTTTAAGCGACCCCGGTCGTTTGCACTGGCCATCAGATTGGCCATCTACGGATTCCACTTCCGCCGCGTTTGCGACCTGCACGTGCGGTGACGACTGACAGAGAGAAGGAGAAAGGAATGCCATTTGAACCATCGCCACTGCCGTTTGAAAGGCATGCCCTCGCCCCGCACATAAGCGCGGAGTGTGTGGCATTTCACTATGTCAAACACTACAAGGGCCACCTAAGCATCCTCAACAAGCTCACCGCTGGGAAACCCGAGTCTGCGTTGTCGTTGGAGGAGCTTGTGCTTTCGGCCCGGCCGGGACCGATCTTCAACAACGCCGCTCAGGCTTGGAACCACGCGTTCTTCTGGAACTCGCTAACGCCCACGGGGGGCGGTGCACCCAGTGGTGACCTGGCGGCAGCCCTCGGGCGCGACTTCGGCTCGGTCGCCGAATTCAAAAAGAGGTTCTCGAGGGCGGCCGTTCTGCTGTTCGGATCCGGCTGGACGTGGCTCGTCCTCAGCAACGGCAGATTGAAAGTCCGGCAGACCACCAACGCCGACACGCCTATAAGACACGGGGATACTCCACTCCTGACGCTGGATGTCTGGGAACATGCCTACTATGCCGACTATCACCATGCTCGGGCGAAATACATCGCCGCCTTCATCGAGAACCTTGTCAATTGGGACTTCGCTGCAGCCAATCTGAGCAACGGTGCAAAGAAGGAACTTGCCATGGCAGGGGGAGGGCATCAACTTGGCTTGTCCAGGGATTCATCTTGACGATGAAGCTCGCGAGATCTGAGCCGGAGTGACCACACAACCCACAGGACGACGCGGGCGTGAGATGCGCGGTAGAGTGGGCCAGCGGAGCAACAAGACGGACTAGTAGAGGAATGGGTGCAGTAATGCTCAAACTCGGGGTCGTCGGTTCGCCACACAAGGAAAACGAGAGGCGGGTTGCCATCCATCTTGACCACCTGAGTCGAATCCCCGAAAAGCTGCGTAGGCACATCGTTTTCGAGGAGGGCTACGGTGACCCCTTCGGCATGACCGAAGCGGAGCTCGCGTCGCAGTGTGGGGGACTGGCGAGCCGAAAGGAGCTACTCGAGCACGCTGAAATGGTGCTTCTTCTTCCAAAGCCCGTGATCGAGGATCTCGAGGAGATCCATGAGAACGGCGTCCTGTGGGGCTGGCATCATTGCGTGCAGCAAGAGGCCCTCACGCAAGCCGCTATCGACCGGAAGCTCACTCTCATCGCATTTGAAGAAATGTTTGTCTGGGGACCTGACGGGCATCGGGGGCGGCACACGTTCTACAAGAACAACGAGATGGCCGGTTACTGCGCGGTGCTGGATGCGCTCCGTTTGAAGGGGATTGACGGACACTACGGAAAGCAACGGAAGATTGTCATCCTCAGCTTTGGCGCGGTCAGCCGTGGGGCCATCTACGCTCTCAAAGCCCGCGGCTTCAGAGACATCACGATCTGCATTCAACGGCCCGACCATTTGGTACGCGAGGAGATACTCGGTTGCCACTACCTACGCATGCGGTGCGGCGAGGATGGGCAGCCGCGCATGGTTGCGGTCGAACACGATGGTTCACAGTCACCGCTGCTCGATCTGATCAACGACGCAGACATCCTGGTGAACGGTACGTTTCAGGACCCAGACCAACCTGTTACGTTCGTGATCGAGGAGGAAATACCCTGCCTCAAGCCTGGCTGCCTCATCATCGACGTCAGCTGCGATGAGGGCATGGGTTTCCCGTTTGCCAGGCCGACCACGTTTGACAATCCGATGTTCAAGGTTGGGCGGGTTGATTACTATGCCGTGGATCACACGCCGAGCTATCTTTGGGAGAGTGCTTCCTGGGAGATCTCAACCGTTCTCCTCAGGTTTCTGCCAGTCATCATGGGCGGATCGGACTTCTGGAAGAAGGACGAGACGATCCGGCGGGCCATCGAGATCCGTGACGGTGTGGTGCAGAACCCCAAGATCCTCTCCTTTCAGAACCGCTCTTCTGAATACCCGCACAGAATCCTGTGTGGGGCCTGATGCCGGCACACGGGGCATGGCTTGGCATTTCCTCATCCTTGGAAAACAGGGGAAGGCACATCGGTGGCGCCTTCCCCCTTTCGTGACTACCAGCGGCGGCCGCCGCCGTTCGAGCGTCCTTCGCGCGGTTTTGCCAGGTTGACCTTCAGGTTGCGACCCTTGAACTCCTGCCCATCCAGGCTCTTGATCGCACTCTGGGCATCCTCGGCCTCTTCCATCTCCACGAAGCCGAAACCACGGGCCCGACCGGTCTCGCGGTCGGTGATCACGTTGGCAGAGGTGACCGTGCCATGGGCTGTGAACAGCTCTTGGAGATCGTCCTCGGTGACTTCGAAGGGCAGATTACCAACATACAGTTTGCTCGTCATGTTTGAGCACCTTTCCCTTTTGACGATCGTCCGCCGCATCGAACATCCGTCATCGTGTTGAGCATTGACCTGAGAGCACCCTAAACAGAAATGCGGAAGAATTGCTGGACCATTGCTTCATCTTCAGACCCAAGAGGAACCGACAGGCGGTGCACCGAGGGGAGGAGAGGCTTCGCGTTCAGCAGGATCTTGAACCTGCAGATCCAAAGTGCGGACCGGATTTGGCTGGCTTTGAACTCCTTGGCAAGCCATGAACTCAGGCTATCTGCGTCCGGCGGAACTCGCCGTTTGCGTTTCCACCAGGACGCTTAGGTACTGTCGGTGAAACTGGCCGGGATGTCCAGTCTTATTTCGTAGGTTCTGGATCGAAAGCAGTTGATTTCTCTTGGGTTCCCGGCTCTGTCAGCCCCGATCCGCCGACATTCGTTGGATCGTGTCGCGCCGCTGGGTGACGATCTGCCCTTCCCATCGCCTAGAAGGCATACCGCGCCCGGTGAACCACGCACCGTGATCCATAGACCGCCGTCTTCACCTCCCGCCGGTAGTACCGATCCCACGGCGGCGGTAGCGAGATGCGCGTTGGGAACAGGCGCCACCGGAACACCTCCCGCCACGTCA
>Ga0180432_10004641_pt1 | contig 18720 bp, 15 predicted proteins | sample SS_ome_10_FD_132414 | JGI IMG/M metagenome (GOLD analysis project Ga0180432, IMG submission 132414) | Hypersaline lake sediment archaeal communities from the Salton Sea, California, USA - SS_1_MS_2 metaG | ecosystem: Environmental > Aquatic > Non-marine Saline and Alkaline > Hypersaline >...
ATACATGGGTGCCCCACCAGTGACCGCATACGAGCGAACGGCCTCTTCGAAAGGATAGTCTATGACTCTGAGGCAGGTGGAGAAGTCGAAGGGCTGGAGGTCGATCTGCCCCGTCCTCCTGCCGAATAGTGGGCTTCTGTGGCCGATTACTTCGGATTCCATGACGCTGATGCTCGATCCGCAAAGTATTAGGGTCGATTTGGATTGGATTTCATCTGCCAATTCTTGGAGGTAGGAGAGAATCGATCTGTTTGATTCGACCAGGCGCGGGAATTCGTCTATGGCCAATACTATTCTCTCTTCTTCCAGTTTCTCTTGCAGGTATCTGACACCTTCTCTCCAGTCATGGATATCTGGCTTTCTTTCATCGAAGTGACTCGAGACCAGGTCTAGCATCTTGTCCAGCTGACGGTCTTCGGTGTCCTGAGGCGAGAGGAAGTATATGTGGGGCTTTTTTCGGGAGAATTCCTTGATCAGTTCGGTTTTTCCTATCCTTCTTCTGCCGTAGATCAAAAACAAATCGAAATTTGGTGATTCCCAGCTCCTTTCAAGGGCCTCCAACTCGCGTTCTCGGTCAAGAAACATAATTATCACGATAATGATTATTATGATAATGACTAATAATGCTTTCTTCCGACCATTCTTCCAACCAGCGATCGGCGATCATCGTCACGGGGTACCGGGGCCCGGGGTGCATCCGAGGAGTTTCTTGGGAGAGCTTCGGGGCTGTCGTCTATCTCGACCTCGTGACCCGAACCTCCCTGTATAGCTTGCGCCGGACCATGACCGTCCAAAGCACGAATCCGCTGATCATCGCGGTGGCCGTCACCGCCAGCCACTCTATGATGTAAACCCAGAGCAGGGCGCGGTCCTTGAGCTCCACCGCCTGCTGCTGGAGCTCCTCCAGCATCGAGCCGATCTGCTCGTTGGTCTCCAGCATATCCTGGTATCTGAGGTCGATGTACTGCTCATTGGCCCGGGCTATGACCTCGTCGACCTCGCCAAATCTGGATCTGATCTCGGCAGTGTTCGCCCCGAAGGACTCGCTGAACTCCAGTATGTCCATCACGTACGATTTCCTGTCGGCGATCCCGAGTATCTCGGACCTCGCGCGGTGGACGATCTCGGTCTCCTGGGGCACGGCCCGATGGTTGAGGTAGATCATGATGTTCGCCCCGAAGTCGTAGTCGTACTCCCACGGCGTCCCGTACCACGAGAGGCGGTGGATCTCGCTCGTCAGCGCGAAGACCCTGTTCCTCTCCTCCAGTTCCCAGTCTATCATCAAGGGGTGTTCGACTCCCGGCCCCCAGAGAAGGTGGGCCAGTTTGGCCGCGCCGTCCTTGACGGTGACGATATTGTGGTCCCACCTATCCGGGTAGTTAAGGGTTCTACTGTCCCAAGGGATGCTGGAGATCAGGTCGTGGTTCGGCCTGTCTATCACCAGCCGGCCGAGCTGGGGCCATGTATCGGGGACACCCTCGACGGGGAGCAGACTGCCGATCGAGGTACCGTCCCAGGGGGGATACGACGGTCCCGATCCGCCGAAGCTCTCCCAGCCACCTGACATGAAGAGGCCCAGGTCCGTCTGCTGGAAGCCCCTGTAGAGGAGATCGATATTCCTGCCGCCGATGGCGTCCCGGTTAGCGTTGGCCAGTATCACGACATCTGTTCTTTGGATGAGCCTCTCCGTGGTTCGCGGCATGTAGATCCTTATCATCCTCTGCTCGTCCGCGATGGTCAGTCCGGCCGCTGTCACCCAGTCCCGGTATGTCGCCGGGACGAACTCGATGGAGAAGAGGGGGTCGAGCCGCATCCGCTCGAAGGGCGCCGAGCGCGCAAGACACCCTATATAGAGGACCCCGATCCTTCCATCCGGCAGAGGGGAGGCCGCCGGAAGAAGAATCGAGCTGGCCAGCACTAGAAGAGAGAGAACTACCGGGAAAGGGAGTGAGCTCGCCTGGCCGGGCACCCGAATCCTCCAGACTGGGGAAGCCTCCGCGCGGATATAACTCTGTCGGACGATGAAGGTCCCGTCGAATACGCCACTCCCTGGCCGGCTTATCGCCCTGTTGTCCTTTTAAGCCGTCCAGAAAAAAGTTAACAAAGCTGCAAACGACCTCAACCCGTTGAAAAACCGCATTGTCTTCCTGTTGATAGTGCTGGCACTGCCGATCTCACACGGAGAGACCATCAGGGTACTGCATCTTAGCTCGGTTCAGAGCGTGGTATCCATAGGCCAGGAAATGAGCGCCGATCCCTCGATCGAGATGGTGGGCGTCCCCTGCCGGGCCGAGGGCCTTGTTGCCAAGGGGGCCGACCCCACCGAGCTGATGAAGTTCATCCGCATCTACTTCCCTCGCAGAAGTCATGAGATGAAATCCTTTGACGTCATCATACTCAACGGGGCGGAGTACCAGCTCTTCACCCCCGAGCAGGACATGCTGATGTACGACGCGATTATTGAGGGAAGCGGCGGCATCAACTCCCTGAGCGTGCTGAGTGCGGACCCGGAGATCAACCATGCCTGGGCCTACTCGCAGACGTCCACGACCTTCCCGAACGATGCGGAGTGGGTGGCGGATCACGACGGCGGGAGGCAGCTCACGATGTTCTTCAGGCTCGAGGTCAACAGGGATTTCCCGGACCCGGTCCTGACCCCATTCATCCCCTACGGTTTCGAGGATATCACCTTCGACACCGCGGGCAGGCTGGTGCGCCCGCCCCAGGGGGCGAGGGTACTGGCATGGCAGGTGGGCAATCACCTCGTAGATAGGGCCCCCTTCCTCTCGGCCTGGGACTACGAGGGTGGCAGGACCGTTACCTGCGGGTCGGGCATCGGGGGCAACGACATATTCGGCCTGAACCCCTACCCCGTGGCGGGAAGCGTGCTGATGAACCTCATACTCTACACCGCGAGGAAAGGGCTGATAGAGGACGCGGCCGTGTACAACAGGCTGAGGTCCACGTTCTCGGCCTTCAAGACCAAGGTGGCACTCCTGCTCTCGCTGAGGGATTTCGTGGATAGTTTCGGGGCCAACACAGAGGGTCTGCAGAGGGAGATCCAGAGGCTGGAGGGGATGTACGAGGAGAGTGCCGATCTCTACAGAAATCAGGAGTTCCAGAAATCGGAGGAGGCCATCAACTCGGCCCTGAAGGAGTTCCCCGAGGTGGAGGATTACGCCAGAGAGGTGAAGGACAGGGCACTTCTCTGGGTGTACGTGATCGAGTGGCTTGTGACATTCTCCGCGCTATTCGTGTCAGGCTTCATCGTATGGACCCTGATGGTTAGGAGGAGGCTGTACCGAGAGGTACGGGCCACCAGATTTGACACTTCCGATATCGATGAATGAGTCGAGGCAGGCGGAACCGGCGTATTTTTGAGGCCCAGAGGTCCATCCGCAGGGGGTGCAGACTTGTGGTGGACTCTCTCGCGAGGGCACCGGAGAACGTTGGGGCCTGGTGGGGTTAGACTCAGGTGGATATGGATCCGAGATAAGATTGGGGGCGTGAAGGTCCTGAACCCGCGCATGAGTATCGTTCTCTTTCTGCTTCTTTTCCTGATTCCCGGCGTAGTTCCCATCGAGGACGGCCGTATCGGCGTGCTCTACATAGGCGCACCGCTCTTCGGCATAATCAGGGACGAACCGCTCTTCTCGCTGAACTTCGTGGCGGCCTCAAGTCAGGCTTACCCCGGCTGGGAGATCTCCCAGGTCCACAGGGCGATCAGGCTCTACATGCCCCGGACCTACGGGGATCTGGTCGGCAAGTCAGACGTGATAGTCCTCGACAACGCCAACCGGGGCTTCGTCACCCCGTCCCACATAGAGCTTCTCTCTCGCGGTGTGCGGGAGGGCGGAGAGGCCCTGCTGATGGCCGGAGGCTGGGAGAGCTTCGGCGGCGTCGCCGGCTACGCTCCCTGGGGCGAGACGGCTATCGGTACGCTTCTTCCGACCCGGGATGTTGAGACCGCGTGGGTCGAATCGGGTCGCATCGTCATACTGGAGCTGGAGAACGAGCTGATCTCCAGCATTCCCTGGCAGCGGAAGTCGCCCTTCATGACCAGCTGGCACCATAACCAGGTCACGGCCAAGCAGGGATCACAGGTGCTGGCCGCCCTTGACCGAAATACCGGACCTTACGCAGGGCAGGAGCATCCCCTCTTCGTCACCTGGCAGGTACAGGGGGGTGCGAGGACCTTCTCCTGTACGGGAGGCCTCTACATAGCCCTGCTGCGGGAGAGCTACGGGGGTGTCAGCTACAGCCCGTGGGATTACTACGGTGATTTCGTCAGTAACCTGATGATATACCTCGACAGGCGTCCGGTTCCCCAGGATGTCGACCTCCTACACGCGATCAGGGAGGGCATATTCGAAACCAAGCAGAAGCGTTCCCTCCTCCTGGGTCTTCTGGAATTCGTGGAGAGCCTGGGGGCAAATACACAGGTCGTGATGCGCGATCTGGACTCGATCAACGAGCTGACCGCGAGGGCTCGACGGGATTATATAGAACTGAGATTTGAGGATGTGCTCACAGCCTATGAGGAGATGGCCGAGATACTCGACGAGCTCGAAAAGGATGCGGTCAGAATCAAGAATACCGCGCTCCTCTGGGTCTACCTGGTGGAGTGGGCCGCGATCACCGGTGTAGGCCTCACAAGTCGGGTACGATCGATTTAGCGCTCACCAGCGATGCGTCGTAGGAGGTCTCGATCCCAGTCAGGATGCTTCTTCATACACTCCTCAACCGGGTCAATCCGCTTCTCCTCCTCGGGCCTGGCTCCCAGTGTCAAGATCCAGAGGACGATCGAGATCAACCTGTCCACAATCCCCAGTGATCCCTGTCTGAGGCGGGGATGCACCACAAGTATGAGCGCAGTGAGGATGACCCACACCATCAGCAGCCTCGGGTAATCGGGGACCCTCCTAAGAACCACGGTGAAGACCTCCATGGGGTTCACCAGAGCGTGGTGCTCCTCGTCTATGTATATTCGGGTTATCTCCGAGCGTGTCATGTAGTCCACGATATTATCATAGAGCTCACGGTTCCCGGGTAGATCGATCATGCCGTTGATGAACACACTGGGATCGGACAGGACCAGGATCTCGCCCTCGCCGTACTCCTGCTCCAGCAACACCGGGAAGCTGGACCGGGTCTCCCCCGATCTCTGCCAGATCCTGTCCCGGCTGGAATCGAGCCAACTCATGGTGCTGCTCCTCGCCAGAACCAGGGCATCCCCCGGTATCCTTCCTGTAATCGCCGCCGGGCAGTTGAGGGTGAAGGTGCCGATTTGCCTCGTGATCGTGCTGTTTCCCCGAGCCGAACATGACACGACGTAGGGGTCCTTCTCGTATAGCATATCGGCGAGCGGATGTTCCGAGAACCTGTAGCCAAGCTCAAGTGAGTCGAGCAGGCTGTTTCCCTCGCCGAAGTCGTTCGCCAGAAAGACCGTGCCGCCTGATGCCGCGAACCTAGCTATGTAGTCGACGTCGCTCGCGGTGAAGGGTTTTGACGGACCGATCACCATCAGGGCCGTGTTCTCGTCCTGGGGCCTGTTTCCCACACTCGCGAAGGGCGTATGTAGGGGATATACCTCCTTGCCGGAATCGTACAGCCTCCTCGCCAGCTGCGAGCAACCCTTCCACCCGAAGTTGTAGACGGAAAAATCGGAACCGCTCCTCAACATCGGCATGGTCAGGGGCATTATGAACAGCGCACCCGCCGCTATGTACACGATCGCATAGAGCACGATCCTCCTTATGCGGGTCGGGTCCCGGCCCCCCATTCATTCCTCACCTCCGTTCAGTTCTGTTTGAAGCGCCTCTATGGACCGCCGGAAGCTGTCCAGCTCGGATTCGTCTACCTCACGACCCGAGAACGCCGCCTTCTCGTAGATGCGACTGACGACAATGGTCGCATCCTCTGCCTCGCTGGAAACCCCCTCTGAGACCAGCAGCTCCACGATTTCGGTATGCGTCTTGCCTCTCAGGTCGAGGTTGAGCGACCTCGAGATCAGCTTGACAAGTGCAGCGAAGGATTCGATGGGGTCTTCCTGGGGCCGTTCATCACCTTTCTCCGAGGCAGTCGGTCCTGGGATTCCAGCCTCGATCTCTCGACCCGATACTGGAGTGGCACGGTCCCCATCCCGGGCCTCGGCCTGTTCCCCGGATGACCCTATTCCGGAGATCCTGGCCCGTGGGATGATGCTTCTGGCTATCGCCAAACCCACCGCCAGGAGGGAGAGGGCAACAACCGCCACGGCAGCCTTGTTGGTGTCCTGCCCCCTGGGTTGCACCTGAACGAGGTGAGTCGAACTCCTGGAGGAGAGGAAGTCACGGTCGCTTGATGTGTATACGGCTTCAACCGCGTGGGTTCCGGTGGCCTCAGCATCGATCTGGGCCTCGATTCGGAACGCACCGTCCTGGTCGGTGGTGGAGCTCCAGGCCGGCAGGCCTTCCCAGAGGATGGTCACATTCCTGGAGGGAAGCGGCAGGTCCCCCTCTGCGAGGAGCATCCCAATCAGGGGCATGGATGCCCCGGCGCTGACCGTGTCGGGAACGTTGAGGATGATTGTGGTGTTCCACGGGCCCTTTGGGGCCTCTCTGACATCTATGACAACGGACCGGGAGCTACAGGGAAGGTGTCGGGGGCCTCCATCGTAGTGGGAGCTGACGAAGAACCTTCCCTCCCCCTCTGGCATGGCGATGGCGAGGGAGTACCTGCCCTCGGAGAGGGTGGAGACGGTCAGCTCGGCAGTGAGGTTCGGAGATCGTATGGTAAGATCTCCATCGGGTACGCCCCTTCCCCAATCGTCATACAGCCTCCCGGTGATATAGGCGGTTCCGCCCGGTTCTACCCTAAGGGAAGAGGAGCGGATATTGAGGTTGGTGCGGACCTCGTCGCCTCCGATCACGGTGACGAAGACCCTGTTCGAGTTCGAGCTTGAGAGATCAAGCTCGATTTCAGAGGTGAAGGTGGCCCTCGCCGGGTAGGTGCCGGTAGATAGATTGGCCCCTGTCTGCCAATTGAGGTTGAATGATCCGTCGTCCCCGGTCAGGGCGGTTCTTGCCCTCGCGAGAAAGGCAAGCCTGACCTGCGTATTCGGGATAGGCTGCCCAGCCAGGGTGGTCAGCCGCCCGTTGAAATACAAGGATTCCCCTGCGGAGAGAAGTGTCGGGGTCACTGACAGCTCGATCTCGGTCGGCAGCCTGCCATCCCGGTTTAGATTGCTCTCAACCCGAATTACTAGGGTCGTCGATCGTGCCCACGAAAGACCCGAATCCCGCGGGAGGAAGATGGCGTGGGCGGCGTAGAAGCCGGGCGTGGTCGAATCCGGGATACTGACGGTGGTTCGATAGCGCCCGTCCGAATCGGCACTAATCGAGGTCCGGTTGCCGAGAAAATCGACCTCTATCTGCCTGTGTGAAATCGGTGCCCCGCCTTCGGTTGTGAGCTGACCTCGGAACTCCACCGTCTCCCCGGGGGTGAACATCGTAGCGTTGGACGCCAGTGTTAACCGGGTTTCATTCCCGGCGGGTTCCGATCCGTCAACAACGCTCATGTTGAGCCAGGGGGATGTGGAGTCCGAGTACATCCTATTTCCTGCGAAGCTCGCCCTCATCGAGAATGAACCCTCTGCGATAGGGGCGTATCTCAGGGAGAAGGCACCCCCCTGGTCCGTTCTCCTTTCCCAGGATTCCCCGGAACTGGAGTGGACCGAAATGGGAACTCCAGGGACGGATCTTCCCACGGGATCCACCAGACTTCCCCAGATATCAATATCTTGGCCCGGGGGAATCACGTCACGGGGAGCGGAAAGACAGATCTCGGTCGGAATCTTGAGGACCTCAACGGATAGTTCCTCTGAACGCACCTCAGCCCCCTCGAATCTGGCAACCGCCCGGACCTTCATGGGCCCTGCAGGGGAGCTCGTCGGTATGTGTATCGAGGCAACGAATGAACCGTCGACCCGGGTGACATTGCGCTGCAGAACGGTTGAGCCGTTCACGACCAGAACCTCGAACCCGGGCATGGGCCTGTCTCCCGAGTAGAATGTTCCGGAGACCGAGAAATCGCCTCCGAGGAGGACCGACCCCCTATCGACCGATGCGTTGATCTGAATGGAGGTCACCTCGCCGGCCTCGATATCGCTCAGCCTGTCCGCGTAGCCCTCACACACCTGCCGTAGATCGGTGGCCCGGTATTCAAGCTGGGTGGGATCTATGTATGCCGGAAGGGTCCCTAGCGTCGAGCTGTAGATATCGATAACGGAATCGAACCTGTCGATCCTGTGTTCGGCCTTGAGTGCCTCCAGCCAGAATTCGCCCTCCTCGGTTTCGTCGGAGAGGAGCTGTATCGACTCAAGGACCTCGGCCTGGCCTGAAATCACGTCCTCGACCCCCTGACCCAGGGAGGCAAGGGGACCGGTCGAGAAGGTATCGCGCAGTATCACGGCATCCAGATCCCTGGAGCCCATCTCGGATCTGAAGGCGGAAAGCTCGTTCACGAATTCCCTGTAAACCGCGATGCCCCCTTGGGCAGCCACGAAATCCTCCTCGATGGCATGAGACAGGGAGATGTTGATATCGTCGGTCAGGGCCTGGAAAAGAGCAATCACCGTGGTGTTGTCCACGTCGGTCAGGCTCGCGTAATCCAGATGATGGATCGGGTTCGAGCAGACGGAAGCGGGAAGTAGCAGGCCGAGTAGAAGCGATCCGAGGAGACTGTTGGAGATGATGCGGCGATACCCCGGTTTCCCTGTCAACCTTCACCCCCCCTCTTGTGCGGGCCGTGCCAAGAGGACCCTGCCCAGTATCATCGCGGAGAGTCCAGCCATGATCACCGAGTGAAAGGTAGCGGCCTCGGGGCTCGATGAGTACCTCTCGAGGAGCCCCCAGCTTGAGAACAACAGGATCAAACCAACCAATATGGCCAGGAGCAGGGCAGATGCCTTGACCAGCGCCTTGGCCCTGAAGACCACCCTGGCCCTTGCTCCGGCGCCCTCGATTGTCATCATGGTCTCCAGCAGCAGAAGGAGCGGGATCCCCAGACCCAGCGTTAGGAACGCGATATCGGCCAACTGTCCCAGAGCGAAGGAGTGCAGCTCGAAGATGGTGCCGGAGGTGATTGCCAGTATGCCCCAGCCCAGGATGCACATGGTTCGAATCGAGAGAACGAGACCTATCACCGTGATACACAGCCCGGAGATGAGGGCCGCCGACGTGTACGGACCGGGGAGAGGCGCACCACCCTGGCTTGCGCTGGGTCCGTAGGCCAACGTGAAAGCAGCGATGTACGCGGCGAACGAGATCGCGAGAAGCCTCACTCCGTCCAGCCTCGGTCGGATCTCGAGATTGCTCACGACAGGCAGGGCGTTGCTCATAATCTCAACCCCTGGAAAGCCTCCTCGAAAGCTCCCGCGCCGCCTCCTTTCCCTTCTCAACCTCCACAACGCGGGCACCCATCCTCTCGAGCCTCCGCATGAGCGACCTCTTGGACCTGTACTCGGTGTAGAGTCTCTCGAGCAGCTCCGGGGACATCCGACCTCCCTTACCCTCGAAGGAGGGCGAGAAGGGGGTGACAATGATCAAGCGGTGTCCCCGGCGGAGTATCGTCCGGGCGGCGAGTTGGACCGACCTGGGGTTGGTCCTCAAGTCAGAGAATATCACGACCACCCCAGACTTGGCCCTGTCGAAGGCAAGTCTCTCCACAGCGGCATAGAGACCGGTGGCCTTCTCGGAAGAACGCACCCCTCGCCTGCCGAAGAAGGGCAGTATCCTTGACACCAGACCGGAGCCGGGGTCGGGGTCAGACACAGCTCCCGTGCCTCGAGGACCCGCCCTGACCGTTTCCCCTCCAGGGATCTCTGCCACGATCTCCAGGAGCCCTGACCTGGACCTGCCCGCTCTCAGGGACTCGAACTTCAGCACCCTGTGCTCATCGTAGGCTCCAAGTGAGACCGGAAATCCCCCCTTTGACAGGTGCGAGGTGACCTGGACGGCATGATAGAGGACTTGATCCAGCTTGGAAACCTCCGCCGGGCTCGATTTCAGCCTCATCGATCTGGAGCAGTCGAGAAAGATGTAGACGCTGGCCCTCGTCTCCTCGTACATGAGCTTCGTCATCAGTTTCGCTAGCCTGGAGGAGGCTTTCCACTCGATAGAGGTGAAGGAGTCGTCGGGAACGTACTGCCTGAGCCCACCGAACTCGTATCCGCGGCCCAGCCGGTTTGAGGTAGACGAACCGGCAGTTGCCACCTGGTCCCGCCTGAGAATGACCTCGCCGCCCCTGAACCTCTCGATCGGGGGCTGGACGTCGATAACCAGCGGTGAGCTACCCGCGATCTCGGTTGACATCAACCCCCTCTCGTCCATCACCTCGATGCGGAACCTATCCAGAACCAGCTTCCCTCTGGCAATGGGCCGCAGAATGTAGGAGATCTTGCCGCTCTGCTGGGGCTCTATCACGGCTCGCATCCGATGCCTCCCCGAGACGGCGTCCGCCTCCCCCGGTATATCGTCCACGACATCGATCAAGGTCGAGTTCGGCGAATCGTTGTAGATCTCAAGAGAGGCTGGAAACGGCCGATCCTCGAAGGCCTTTTCCTTTCCGTGTCTGGTTGCCGAGAGCGAGGTAGACCCCAGCTGCTCATCGAAGCTGAACCTGGCGAAGGCCAGATACCCGAGCAGCAGCGAGGCGATAACGGTCGGAACGAGATTGTTGAGGGCATAGCCCTGGGCGAAGAGGAAGATGACCAGGATTATCAGGACCTTGCCCTGGATGGTGAATCCCACCTCCCCTGTGGTTTGAACCTTGCCTTTCATATGTGAATCTCCGCCATGCCCCGTCATCTGGGAACCGGAACCCGGTCCAGGACGCCATCGATTACGACCTCGGGCGTGACCTCCTCCAGCTCGGCATCGACGGTTAGGATCATACGGTGAAGCAGAACGGGTTTCGCCAAGCCCTTGACGTCATCCGGGGTTGCGTAGGGCCTGCCCGACACCAGCGCCTTGGCCTTGACCGCCCTCAGGAAGTGTTCCGCAGCCCTGGGGCTCGCGCCGAGCTGCACGCTCGCATCGTGCCTGGTGGCCAGCACCAGATCCCTTATGTATTGAAGAACCGTTCTCTCGACGTGAACCAATCTCGCCCCGTGTATCAACTCGGAGAGCATCCCCTCCTGCAGTACCGGGTTCGGTGGGTCGGGGTCAAACGAGAGGTTCTTCATCTCCAGCATCGCCAGCTCCGCCTCCTTCCCAGGGTAACCGACCTCCAGTTTGAACAGGAACCTATCGATCTGGGCCTCGGGTAGCGGATAGGTTCCCTCCAGTTCTATGGGGTTCTCGGTGGCCATGACCATGAACGGAAGCTGCATCGGGAGCGTTGTCCCCTCTATGGTTGCCTGCCTCTCCTGCATACACTCCAGTAACGCCGACTGGGTCTTGGGAGGCGACCGATTGATCTCGTCAGCCAGTATCACATTCGCAAAGATCGGCCCTTTCCTGAGCGAGAAGGATCCGTCCGCTGGGCTGTAGACGTAGTTGCCGAGTATGTCGGCCGGCAGGAGGTCCGGGGTGAACTGGATCCTGGAGAAGGCCAGAGCCAGGCTGTGGGAGAATCTCTTGATCAGGGTGGTCTTCGCCACCCCGGGGACCCCCTCCAGCACCGCATGCCCCTCCGCTAGGAGACAGGTGAGCAACAGGTCACAGAGCCGGTCCATTCCCACCAGGGCCTTTCCCATCTCCCTCTTAAGCGACCTTGAGAGCTCCAGCGCGCGGGCCGAGATGTCCTCAACTTCGGCCCGTTCCCGATCATTCAGACTCGTCTCGTCGACCACCATGATTTCTCCTCCTATCCTCTGAGTATCTCTACCACCCGAATCAGGACTATGATCAGGAAGACAAGGAATCCTGCGTAGGCGAGGGTGGACACCTTCTCTCTCAGGCCAACGGTCGCGTAGCCCGACGCGAGCTCGGCGCTGATCAGCAGCCCGATGGTAACCAGGGTTGCCAGGATCGAAAGCTGGTTCAGCGGCGGGCTGTCCTGTGCCAGAAGCACCAGGAGCCAGGAGAATGTGATCCAACCCGTCATACCGATGACCATGAGGTCCACCAGTCTCGCCAATCTCAACCCTCCAGCCGAGCCAGCGAGGCCTCGACCTTTCTTCTACCTGGGTCATACTCGAGCGACTCGATCCTGAGTGCCGTGTCCATAGATCGGCATAGCGCCTCACAGACACAGGAGCATATCGGGCATCCCAATCTGCGGACGGCCTCGAGGCCGCTTTCGTAGAGGTACCGTGACGCGGGCTCGGTCAGCGTAACCACCAGATCCGATTCGTCGATCTCGATAGAGCCTGCCAGGCCGAGCCCTACGGAGAGTAGCGGGGGCAGTATAGTCGCCAAGGCTTCGGGGTCGAGGGCCTCGATATCGACCTCCATCTCCCTCTGTGCTATATCACAGAGCCGATGCCCGGGGGGAAATAGCAGTATCCCCGGCTCGCTGGCATCCGCACCCGTCAGGAAGGTCGGGTCCCCTCTCAGGTCCGGAAGGCTGATATCCCCCCTCTTCACAGGGAGGAAAGCCCTGGGCTCTCCTACGTAGTCTGCGGGCAGGTATATGCCCTGTCCCTCGACACTCAGTTCCCGGATGATCCGATCCAAATTCTCCATCCCAGCTGTGAAACCTGAAGAGATGACCTCCGACTTGACGTAGGTCTCGGTTGCCATGACGCTCGTGTATACCCCCAGGAAGGTCGTCCCGGCGCCAAGAACGAGCGCGACGTTTCTGGGGTCTGTTTCACCTCCACCGATTCCCAGATAGTCCCATGAGAGGTACAGGGCCAGCATTGCCAGACCTAGACCAAGGAGGATCACGCCTAGAAGCCTCGTTCTATCCAGCTGTGATCACCTCGTAGCGGCCGAGCAGGGTCGGGGATACTCAAGCATCTACAACTGGACCTCGATCACCTTAAAAATTAGACACCGGGCATCGAGGAGACCTGCGACGGAGATACCCCAGACTGAAACAGCCATCCCCCTTGCCAAGGCTGTTCGAGACCGATGCTGCGAGACCCTCAGCTATCCCTTCCCGCCAGGGTTCTGTGTCTGGCTATCCCCAATGCGGTTCTCAGCGTATCTAGGTCATTCTCGCTGAGGATCTTCAGGAAATATGCCAGAGCTCCGTAGACCACGAGCCCTGTCGCAACGCCTATGGCGATCTGAAGGATGGGCGAGGCTATACTGGCCATAACCAGGTAAGTCACCGCCCCCATCGCCAGGGTCGAGAACGCCACCTTCGCTATCGACGAGATGCTGATCCCTATCTCGATCCGCCTGGTCAGCGTGTAGAGGGCGAGGCTCATCCCCAATAGGGTGGCGATCACGTACGCGAAAGCCAGCCCCTCGGTCTCCGCGACCAGTGCTAGAACCACGCCGAGCCCCACCACCGCTCCGGTTGAGGCCAGGGTTGTGTACGCGACTGCCTTGGGACGCCCAATGCCGAGGAGGACGGTCTTGCTGACCTGGAACAGAGGGAGGAAGAGGAGCATAAGCGAGAGGGTCTGCATTATCGTCAGGGCCGGGAGGTACTCGGGGAGGAAGGCCTGCAGAGTCGGCTTCGAGACCAGGAAGAAGCCGATGGAGGCAGGCGTCCCCAGGAGTATCATGAACCGGATTATGAGGCTACAGAAGCTGCTCAGCCTCGCCTCGTCGCCCTTTGACTCCAGTTCGGAGACGTACGGATAGACCACCACGTTCAGAACCATGGCCAGGAATGACCCGACCAGCACCACGTTATATACGGCCCTGAAGTAGCCTATCTCCACCACCGGCAACCCCGTGGCCCGTATGAGTATCACCCCTATCTGGGTGAAGACCGCCCACAATAGCACATCCACGTATGTCGGGGCGGCGAACCTGACCTGTTCCAGGAGGTGGACCCCCTCCCGTGACGGGGGCGCGATCAGGTTGAGACCCTTCCTCCAGGCCAGAAGCAGACCGATTAGAACCGAGGCGTACTTGGTTATCGTGAACGCCATGATTGGGGCCAGGTAACCGGCGCCCATGTAGACGAGGACCGGAACCACCGCCAGGTACACCGCGCCATGGACCGTCATGACGGCCGTGCGTTCCTTCATGAGGAAGAACGCCTGGAAAAAGAACTGCATGAAGAGGTAGAGCATGTTGCCGAGGAGGAAGATCCCGGCTATCCGCACGCCGAGCACCACATCCTCCCCCAGCAGCGCGCCTATCCACGGGGCGAGGACCAGTATCGCCCCACAGGCCAGAAGCCCGACCCCCGCTCTGACGAAGAAGAGAAACCTTGCGGTCCTTATCCCCTTCTCCGGGTCGTCCACGACGTACTTGGAGACGAATCGGACCAGCGTGCTCTCGATCCCGAAGTTAAGCACCGGCGTGACCAGGAGGGGAACGAGGAAGACCAGCTGGTAGAGGCCGTAGTCGGCGGGTCCCAGAAGCCGCATCACCAGGACCCCCGCCAGGTAGAGCAGGGACTGGGACGCCACCCCTCCCAGCATGGAGTAGGATAGACCAACCACTAGCCTCTCCGCATCCTCTCCCATTTCGATCTCGCACCCGGAGCTACCTGTTCGGTGTTATGTGTTTCGGGGCTCAGGAGGTGAAGGCGTACTCCCCTATCTTCTCCTTCAGACTCCAGTACTCCGAGGTGGGCGGACAGAAGACTAGGGGCATCGCTTTGGAGATCTGTATCTCATCGTCCTCGAGTACATCGTCGTCCGCGTGGGCCGCCACCACCTCCGCCAGGAAGACGTCGTGTGCCCCCAGCTCCTTGACCTCCTGAACCACGCACTCGAGGTTGACCGGGCACTCCCCTATGAGCGGTGCCCTGACCTTGCTCGCCTCCATCGGGGTGAGGCCGATCTCATCGAACTTGTCGTGGTATCGCCCCGAGGTGGTTCCGCACCTATCGGTCTTCTCGAGCATATCCTCGGTAGGCACGTTGATAACGAACTCGCCGCTCTCCTTGATGATGCTTGACGAGTGCCTGTGTGGACGTACCGATATGCTGACCATGGGGGGATCGGAGCATATGATCCCGGTCCAGGCTATGGTTATGATGTTGGCTCCGCTCTTCTTTCCGGCGCAGGTCACGAGGACCACGGGGACCGGGTAGAGGAGGGTTCCGGGCTTGAGTTCTTTCTTCAAAGGCTCACCTCACCCTCCTGGTTGAGGGGTCTATTCAGTATTTCGGTGGTTGACCTCTTCGGAAATTGATCGTTCCTTCTGGGATCTACGCCTGATCAGCAGGAATACCAAGACGCAAATGCCGAAGGCCACGAGAATCCAAGCGGAGATCAACGGGGTCGATAATCGCCCCATCTGAAACAGCGATACCGGAAGGTTGATAACCGAGTGTATCCCTACTGCGCCCAGGTACCAGGGCCAAAGCCTTCTCTCGGCCAAACCGGCCACGAGGACCGCTGTCATGACGCCGTGGATGAACACCGTGAGCACCCTCTCGAAGAGGTAACCGGTGAAGAGATACCACGGATAGCCGGCGTACTGGGGGCTGCCGACTATCGACAGGGCGATAAATGCCGCCTCCCCGAGGCCAAATCCTATCCCCAGAGACATCCCGACCAGAAGCGCGGAGCGCCTGTCGACGACCATCTTTCGAAACCTGCCCAGGGTCAGGGGAAGCGCCTTGATGGCCTCCTCGAAGACCGGTGCTAGCATGAAGAGGAAGGTGAGGTACCAGACGGGGTTGGTGACTGTGAAAACGGGATCCAGCCCGGTCAGTATGGCCACCCCGTATGCCAGAGGTTGCTTGACCAGTATGTTGACAGCCGCGCTCAGCGGGAGGCCGAGCAGCGCCAGCCGCAGGTATCGAAGGTTCCTTCCCGACAGGATGAATACAAGACCTCCCCAGATCACCGACGAGACCGCTAGGGTGAGTAGAGCCATCGGCAGTATTCCCAAAATCGAGTCAACTCCCGGTACCCAAGTTCGAGGCTGTCCGGCCTTATTAGTGGTCCCGCGGCAAAATCGTTAAGAGGTCTCCGGGGAAACACGGCCCGTGGGTGCCTCTATCCACGTTCGCATGGTATTACTCCTTCTGGTAGCGCTTATCGCGGCAAGCGGGACATGGGGCGAACCGGCCCTGAACCCCGAAACTGGATTGGTCGGTGTATTATATGCGGGGGACTGCTACGGAAACACGCCATACCTCTACATGATTGACGAGCCGCTGTTCGAGATCACACCCCTTCCAGCCTCGTTCCACGAGACGAAGTTCACCTGGGAGGAGATGAAGAGATCCATGAGGCAGTATATGCCTAGGACCTACCGGGATCACGTCATCAATCACCAGGTAGTCATGATGAGCGACACAGGCTTCGATCTCTACACAGCCAAACAGCTGATGTGGTTGAAGAGGGGGGTCATCGAGGCGGGCCAGGGTATCTTCATGGTCGGGGGCTACCAGGGCTTCGGCGGTAAGAGCCCTGCGCCCTCCTGGTCGGGGTCCAGTGTGGCGGACGTCTTGCCGGTGCTGTGCTTGGAAGGTGAGGTCTGGGAGGGTGGATTCTTCAGGCCGATGCCCGTGGACAGAAATCACGAGTTCTACACGGCCCTCAAGTGGGGAGGGGTCAAACCGTTCGATGGGATGAATATAGTCAAGACCAGGGAGAGTGCGGAGGAGATACTCCGGCCCTCGAGCACCGGCCCGGAGAGCCCGCTTCTCGTGTACTGGGAGACCGGGGAGGGGTCGGGCTTGGCCCACACCTCCGATCTGACCCCCGGGTGGGGGGAGGATTTCATGGACTGGGACTGGTATCCGGACTATGTGAATAACCTGATCTACCTCGTGGCTCGTCTGGACGTGCCGCAGGACCCGAACCTGCTGCACGCGGTTCGCACCGCCCTCTACACCTATCGCCAGCAGCGGGGCCTCGCCGTGAGCCTGGCCGATTTCGTGGGGAAGTTCGGGGCCGATTTCACGCCCATAGAGGCCGGGCTGGCCGAGCTACAGTCGATGAAGCAGGAGGCCAACCGGCTCTACACCAGGCAGGAGTACCAGGCGGTTCTGGAGAAGATGGAGGAGATCTCGGGAAAGGTGCAGGAGCTCAACGCGAAGGCGATAGAGCTCAAGAACCGGGCGTTGATGTGGGTGTTCCTGGTTGAGTGGATGGTCGTCTCGGCAACCATCATGGTCTGTGGCTATGCGGTCTGGACTCTGATGGTGAAGAGGCGTCTCTACCGGGAGATGGGTGCCACCCGATTCGAGTAGCTCAGGACTTGGACATCGCGTAGTCGTTGATCTTGGCGAAGGCGTGGACTATGTCGTCGATATCGTCGTCGGTCAGGTTGTGTATGGTCCATCCGCCTCCGATCCAGAGACAGTCCCTAACTATCTGCTCGATCACTGGACAGAGCCCCTCCTTGTACTCGACCGATCCTCGGTAGTGCTTGCACCCGTACGGGCAGTCCTTGCCCCCGAAGCCCACCCGGTCCTTGAAGAGCGGGTTCATGTACAGGGGCCTCGAGTATCCGAAACCGGCGTAGGGGCCCTCGGCTGTGTAGGCCCTGTGAACCTCGTTGCGATCCATCCCCACCTTCTCCTCATCGATCCTGAGCACGAAGACGTGGTACACGTGCCTGGCGTAGTCCCTCCTCCTGGGCGTCTGGATCCAATCGAACCGCTCGAGCTCGTTCACCAGCCTCTCCGCGTTCCTTATCCTCCTCTCGGTGAAGCCCTCCAGTGCCTCCAGCTGGGCCAGTAGGACCGCTGCAGATAGCTCTGGTAGCCGGAAGTTGTAGCCTAGTACAAAGCTCTCGTAGGTCCTGGTGGCTGAGGGGCCGTAGTCCTCGCCGTGGTGCCTGATCTTGCGGCACATGTCGGCCACGCCATCGTCATCGGTGACTATTATGCCTCCCTCTCCGGCGGTCATGTTCTTGCTTTGCTGGAACGAGAAGCACCCGACGTCGCCGATGGTGCCAACCTTCCTCCCCCTGTACTCGGCGCTGTGCGCCTGGGCCGCGTCCTCGATCACCACCAGATCGTGTTCATTGGCGATATCCATGATCTCGTCCATCTCGGCGGGGTGGCCGAAGAGGTGGACCGGCATCAGGGCCTTGGTGCTATCGGTGATCCGTTTCTCCACGTCGTCCGGGTCCATGCAGAATGTGTCGGGCAGAATGTCGCAGAAGACGGGCACCGCGTTGTTGTGCAGAACCGAGGTCGCGCTGGCTATGAAGGTGTAGGCGGGAACGATGACCTCGTCACCCGGCCCCACGCCCGTCGCAGCCATCGCCACGTGCAGGGCGGCCGTCCCCGAGTTCACGGATATGGCGTGCTCGGCCCCCGTCAGGTCCGCGAAGCCGTCCTCGAACTGATCGGCCTTGGATCCGTCGATTGCGCATAGCTGCCTTGAATCAATAACCTCCAGGACGAGCTCCCTCTCCCTCGGGGCTAGGGCGGGGGAGTTGTCCAGCCTTTCGGTCCGCACCGGCTCTCCGCCGTGGATCGCGAGTTTCTCCAAGATATCATCCTCCGGTCAGCCAATATCCCGCGGGCTTGAATAAGATTTTGCCCTTTGCCGCCGTACCGGCCGAAATACTTTTTGATGGCGGCTGTTCGTCATCCCAGAGCTGCAGGTGAGACCGTGCCCGGCGAAGAGATCATCCTGGCCAACGACCGAATGGAAGCCGTGTTCAGATCCGAGGAGGACAGCTGGTATCTCTC
>Ga0180432_10004643_pt1 | contig 18713 bp, 21 predicted proteins | sample SS_ome_10_FD_132414 | JGI IMG/M metagenome (GOLD analysis project Ga0180432, IMG submission 132414) | Hypersaline lake sediment archaeal communities from the Salton Sea, California, USA - SS_1_MS_2 metaG | ecosystem: Environmental > Aquatic > Non-marine Saline and Alkaline > Hypersaline >...
CCTTGCTCGATCAGCGAATGAGCGAGGATCGTCGCCGTCGTGGTCCCGTCTCCCGCGACGTCGTTCGTCTTCGCGGCGACTTCCTTCACCATCCGGGCGGCGACGTTCTCGTAGCGATCCACGTACTCCTGTTCCTTGGCGATCGTGACGCCGTCGTTCGTGATCTCCGGCCTCCCCCACTTCTTGCCGAGGATGACGTTTCGCCCGCGGGGGCCGAGCGTGATCCGCACGACCGCGGCAAGCCTGTCCGCGCCCGCCTTCATTCGGCGACGTGCCTCTTCTCCGAAGATGACTTCCTTTGCCATGGGCGTCTCCTTGCCCTAGAGCTTTCCGACGACGGCCAGGATGTCCGGCGCCTTGACGATGAGGAGCCTCTCCCCGTCACGCTTGATCTCGGTTCCACCGTGTCGCGGAACCAGCACGACATCGCCCTTCTTCACCTCGGCGGTCTCGCGCGTGCCGACGGCGGGCGCCCCTCCTTTCAATGGCCTCTCGATGGATCTGATCTCCTACTTAGGGAAAGCACGGGGGGCGGGCGGTGGGGGATACCCGCTCCCCGTTCCAGGCTAGCTACCCCTCTTCGAGGGCGCGCTCGGGGACTTCTTCGTCTTCTTCGGTGCCTTCTTCATCGGTGCCACCTCCCTTCCCAAGTGCGGAAGGATGATTTCGTCTCGTCGATCGGCGAGTGCTCCCAGTCCGGCGATCCATCGAAGTCGGAGTCCGGCCGGTGACTCCATCGCGCCCTGTCCGCGAGCCACTCCCCGCAGTGAGGGCACGTACTGAAGGGGCGGCTGCTGCCGTGGACGGTGACGGACGCGTTGCATCCTGGGCAGACGAGCCGTCGCTTTCCCTTCGTCGGTGCGTGTCCCATTGCGCCCCTCCTTGCGCAGATTGTTAGTTGCGCAGTTGACTATCTGGGCAGCTGGCATTATACTCAGAGAACTGCCGGTGTCAAGAGGTGGCGGAGAGAGGAGAAAAAGGACATGCCCAAGACACATTCGTCGTTCTTCAAGATGCTCTCGGCGCGCACGCGCGTCCAGATCCTGAGGCTCCTCCGGGAGTACGAAGATCTCACGGTGGACGATCTGGCAACGCGTCTCGGCGTGACCGTGCCGACGGTGTCGCGTCACTTGCAGCTCCTCCGCATGCAGGACCTCGTGACCTTCAATCAGGACGCGCAAACGCGGTACTACGAAGTGAACGAGAAGGAAATCGCGAAGCGGATTGCCGCGTTCCTCCAGGACCTAAGCATCACGCTCCCGGACAAGTGAGGATCGGGGACATCCGAGTGCCGGTCGCTTCGCGGCGCGTTGCGCTCGGGATGCGCGGGCTTGACCGGATGCGTCGATCGGCGTAGGTTCTGGCGATGGCACGATTCCTGCACAGAGGGTCGAAAAAAGCGGGGGAGAGTCCGGGGACGCCGACCTACGTCGGGCGTGCGCGAGACGCCGACGTCGCGATCTCGCTGTTCGAGTACGACAGTGAGGGCGTGCGGCGCGAGACCCTCGACTCACTCGAGGCCGCCTTTCCGGGCTTCGCGTCCGGGAAGACGCTCTGGCTCAACGTCGATGGCGTTCACGATGTCGGGAAGATCGAACGGATCGGGGAGCGGTTCGAGTTGCATCCGCTCCTCGTCGAGGACGTCGTCCACACCGGGCAACGGCCGAAGGTCGAGGACTACGACACGCACTTGTTCGTCGTCCTTCGCATGCTCCGTTGGGACGAGGAGGCGGACGAGATCGACGATGAGCAGGTGAGCATCGTCCTCGGCCCGTCGTGGATTCTCTCCTTCCAGGAACGGGAGGGCGACGTGTTCGGCCCGATTCGCGATCGACTTCTCTCCAATCGGGGGCGCGTGCGGAAGCTCGGAGCCGACTACCTCGCCTACACCCTGATCGACGCGGTCGTCGACCACTACTTCTCGATTCTCGAGATCCTCGGGGAGCGGATCGAGGATCTCGGCGAGGCGATGACCGAGAACCCGAGGAGAGCGCATCTCGAGACGATCCGCCATCTCAAGCGGGAGCTGCTGTTCATGCGCAAGTCGGTCTGGCCGCTGCGTGAGGTCCTGAACAGCGTCCAGCGGGACGAGAGCCAGCTCGTTCAGCCATCGACGCAGCCGTACCTTCGCGACGTCTACGATCACACGATCCAGATCATCGACACGGTCGAGACGTTCCGCGACATGGTCTCCGGCCTGATGGACGTCTACTTGTCGTCGATCAGCAATCGGATGAACGAAGTGATGAAGGTGCTGACGATCATCGCGACGATCTTCATCCCGCTCTCGTTCATCGCGGGCGTCTACGGAATGAACTTCGACTTCATGCCGGAGACGCACTGGAAGTACGGATACTTCGGCGCCCTCGGCCTGATGCTCGCGGTCGGCTTGGGAATGCTCGTCTACTTCCGCCGCAAGAAGTGGCTCTGACGTGCGACGGCCCGTCAGCGAGTGAGGGGCGTTTCCCGAGGGACTCGATGCGTCAGACTATCCGGCGATATTCGTGGTGGTGGCGGAACTCGTGAGCCGATGCGGCGAGATCGTGTAGATCGACTCCGGCGGCCCGGGGGGGCGATTCTGTTCGACGACCGCGGCGCTCGCGACTTGATCCGCGCGTCGGCCGCCCGCAGGAGTGATCTGCAGTGGTCTCGGGAGCCATCGGGATTGCCCGCGCTCGCTCTCTCCGGCGAGTTGCCGGGAGGCGGGTTCGGTCGTATCCTTGGGCATTTCACGAAGACGGAGCCCGTCTTCGCGAACTTCGGAAGGTGAACTAGGTGAACGGGCTTCTCGCAACTGGTCTCGCCATTACGCTCGGCTACCTGCTAGGCGAGTTCGTGCGAAGGATCGGGCTCCCGAGAGTGAGCGGGTACATCGTCGCGGGACTGATTCTCAACCCGCGGATCACGGGCTTCGTCTCCACCGAGTTCGTCGATTCGATGGGAACGACGACGGACCTCGCCCTCGCGATTCTCACGTTCGCGATCGGCGGGACGCTCGCCTTCGGACCGCTCCGAGAGCTCGGCAAGAAGATCATCTTCATCGCGCTCGGCGAATCGCAGCTGTCCGCGCTCGTCGTCGTCGGGGGGTGCCTCGCCGTGCTTCCGTTCCTGCTGCCCGACGCGGGGGGATTCGCGACGACGATCGCTCCACTCGCCGTTCTCCTCGGATCCCTGGCGTCTCCGACCGATCCGTCCGCGACGCTGGCCGTCGTCCGCCAGTACAAGGCGAAGGGAATGGTGACGTTCAGCATCATGGCGTCGGCCGCGTTGGACGACGCTCTCGGTATCTTGAACTACAGCCTCGCCGTCGTGATCGCCCTGGTCCTGATCACCCACCACGTGTCGGGAGTGGGGACGATCCTCGAGCCGTTCGTCGCCGTCGGGGGCGCGCTCGCCCTCGGGCTCCTCTCCGGGCTGGCGTTCCGCTTCGCGCCGAAGTGGTTGCGCGGCGAGAACGAGGGGCTTCACCTCGCCCTGCTGCTCGGAATCCTCGGGGTCTGCTACGGGGTCTCGGCCGCGCTCGAGCTCGACCAGCTTCTCGCGACGATGGCGATGGGAATCACCGTGGTCAACGCGACCCGCAGGCCGGAGCGGCACGCCGCGTTCCACCTTCTCGAGGAGTACGTGGAGCCGATCGTGTTCATCGTTTTCTTCACCGTCAGTGGGATGCTCCTCGACGTGGAGGTCCTTTTCCAATACCTGCCGGTCGTCCTCCTGTTCGTCTTCCTCCGCTCCGTCGGGAAGCTGGCCGGCGCCTACTTGGGTGCGCGACTCGGGCGCGCGTCGCGGGCCGTCCGCAGGTACGCGGGGTGGGGGCTGATTCCGCAGGGAGGAATCGTCATCGGTCTGGCGCTACTCGTTCAGCAGGAGACCGCCCTCGCCCCGATCAGCCACATCCTCCTGAACGTCATCATCGGCGCGACGGTCATTCACGAGCTGATTGGCCCGCTCACTGCAAAGCTCGCCATCATGAAGGCGGGAGAGGCTGAGCGACCGTAGCGCGAATCGCCGGGCCGCGGCGCGGCTCGGCCTTCTTGAGCGAACACGGCAGATGAGGATTGGCCTCCGGTGTTTGACCCGGAGGCCGCGCGCTTCCTTCCGATGCCCGGCTACTTCGGTGGTGGCGGGACGATTCCGGCGTCCATCAGCGCCTTCACCTCGGCCTGGGCGTGACGAATCCTCGTTTCGGCTTCGTCTCGGAGTTCTCCTTCCGAAAGGGGTCGGCGGGCGATTCCCTGCTCGATCGCCTTCAGGCCCACGGCGACGGCCTCGTTGATGAAGACCTCGGTCTCGAGCATCGTCGGGACGATGTAGCCCTCGTGAATCCCCTTGTCCTCGGCCGTCTTCGCGATCGAGTAGGCGGCGGCGATCGCCATCTCGTCGGTGATCGTCTTGGCGAACACGTCGAGGGTCCCGCGGAAGATCCCGGGGAAGCCGATCGAGTTGTTGATCTGATTCGGGAAGTCGCTTCGACCGGTGCCGACGATCCGGACCCCGGCCTCCTTCGCCTCCCACGGCCAGATCTCGGGGATCGGGTTCGCCATGATGAACGCGATCGCGTCCCTGTTCATCGCGGAGAGCCACTCCTTCTCGATCGTTCCAGGGCCCGGCTTCGATGCGGCAATCAGGACGTCGGACCCGGCGATCGCCTCGGCCGTCCCGCCGGTTCGCCCCTCGGCGTTCGTCTCGGTCGCGTACTTCCACTTGTAGGGATTCGCGTCCTTCTCCGCCTCGAGGTCCTCCCGTCCCGGATGGAGGATCCCCTTCGAGTCGACGAGGATGACGTTCCCCGCGGGGACGCCGGCACTGAGGAGGACGCGGACGAACGCGATGTTCGCCGAGCCGGAACCGACTACGGTGTAGGTGACCTCGTGCATCCGCTTGCCGACGAGCTTGACCGCGTTGATGACGCCGGCGAGCGTGATTGACGCCGTCCCCTGCTGATCGTCGTGCCAGACAGGGATGTCGAGCTCGGCTCGGAGTCGGTCGAGGATCTCGAAGCACTTCGGGTTGGCGAGGTCCTCGAGGTTGATCCCGCCGAATCCTGGCGCGATCCACTTGACCGCCTGGATGATCTCCTCCGGGTCCTGCGTATCGAGCACAATCGGGAAGGCGCCGACGCCGCCGAGGTACTTGAACAGGAGGGCCTTCCCTTCCATCACCGGAAGGCCGGCGAGCGGTCCAATGTTCCCCAAGCCCAGGACGCGCGAGCCGTCGGAGACGACCGCGACCGCGTTTGCCTTGTTCGTGTACTCGAACGCTTTGGCGGAATCGGCCCGGATCTCCTCGCACGGAGCGGCGACGCCGGGCGTGTACCAAATCCCGAAGTCGTCGACGCTCGTGACAGCGCACTTGAGCGTCGTCTCGACCTTCCCCCGATAGAACGCGTGCATCCCGGGGGCCTTCTTCCCCGGCAGCTTGGCACGCTCCAGCCTCTCCTCGACCGTCAGGTTCCTCTCCTCGGCCATCTCGCGAACGTTCTCCTTCGATGGCGGGCCGTCCCCCGGTGGAGACGGAGCGCCGCTTACGATGCGTCGATTCGGGCCGCGACCGCCTTCATGTTCTCGGCGATCGTCGGCTCCAGGTCCCTGTACAGACTCCCTCCGGAGCTATCCATCGTGACCAGCAGGGGGCCGAACTCGCGCACGGCGAAGATCCAAGCGGCCCCAGGCATCCCGAGCTTGTCGAGCCAGTGGACGTCCTCCACCCGCTCGATCCGCTTCGCGGCCAGAGCGCCAGCTCCTCCGGTGTAGTGCGTGTAGACGGCGCCGACCTTCTCAAGACCGGCTTGGGTTCGAGCTCCCATCCCGCCTTTTCCGATGACGATCCGGGGCGCGAACGTTTCGAGGAATCGATCCTCGAAGATCTCCATCCGGACGCTCGTCGTCGGACCGGCGGCGATGACCTCCCAGCCGTCGCCGACCTGGCGGACGACCGGGCCGCAATGGAAGAGGGCCATCTCTCCCGGCGCGAACGGCAAGGGTTCACCCCGCTCGTGCGCTTCGAGCATCGTCAGGTGCGCTTCGTCGCGCGCGGTGAAGATCCGCCCGGTTAGGTAGAGGATGTCGCCGACCCGGAGCGCGCGGGCCTCCGCCTCGCCGATCGGGAGGGTGAGATGCTTCGTCTGGTGGGACATGCCTACGAGATCACCTCCGCCGTCCCATCCGGCGTGATCAGGACGTGCGCTCGCCGGTCAGCCCAGCACTGGACGAGGATTCCGAGCGGCAACGAGGCCGGATGCCGATGGGCGTACTCGACGTGAACGGCGAGGGACGTCGTCGCCCCGCCGACGCCCATCGGGCCGACACCGGTCATGTTGATCAGCTCGAGCAGCTCGCGCTCGAGCCTCGCCGCCGCCGGCTCAGGGTTCGCCGATCCGAGCGGTCGAAGGATCGCCTTCTTCCCGAGCTTCAGGGCGATGTCGGCTCCCCCGCCGATCCCGACGCCGACGACCGTCGGCGGACACGGCTTTCCGCCGGAGGCGACGATGTGCTCGACGACGGCCTTCTTGATCCCCTTGATCCCGACGCCGGGCGGGAGCATCTTGACCGTCGACATGTTCTCGCTCCCTCCGCCCTTCGGAAGGACGGTCACTCGGATCTCGTCTCCGTCGACGAGGTCCCAGTCAAGAAACGGCATGAATCGCCCCGTGTTGTCCCCCGGGTTCGCCCCGGTGAACGGGTCGACCGTGTTCGGACGTAGCGGGATCGCGGCGGTCGCGTCGACGACCGCCGCGGCGATCCAGTCACGGATCTCGCCGAGGAACGGGCTTCGCACCCCCGCCTCGACGAAGAACGTCTGGGTGCCGGTATCCTGACACATCGGGATCGAGCCATCGCGGGCGATGCCGACGTTCTCTAGGATTGCGTCGAGCTGCGCCCGGGCGATCTCTGAGGTCTCTCCCCCTCTGGCGCGTCGGAGCGCTTCCACGACGTCCTCCGGCAGTATCGTCGAAGCGATCCGCAGTGCCTCGACGAGGGCGGGGACGATTCTCTCTGTGCTCACGTCGTTCCTCTCTTCGGCTCCGCCTCGATCGGCGCGGCGAACTGGTTCTTCCTGGCGATCTCGTCCGCGCACAGCAACAGGGGGGCGGCGCGAGAGTATGCGAACCTCTCGCGGGCGTGCAAGCCGGAAGAGTCTGATCTCCAGCCGCGGGACGTAGCCTGAAACCTGCGTTGAAACGGGCTGATCCGTTGGGTATCGTCGGCGCGACCGGGTGGTTTGAGGGAAGGTGACGATGAAAGGGATTCTGGTCATCGCGGACGGTTTAGGCGGTCGTCCGACGGACGTATGTGGGAAGACCTGCCTCGAGGCGGCGAGCACACCGGTCCTGGACGAGCTGGCGCGACGTGGTGCCGTCGGCCTGGTCGACCCGATCGGCCCGGGGGTCCGACCGGGAAGCGACACCGCACATCTCTCCCTTCTCGGCTACGATCCGCGCAAGATCTACACCGGGCGCGGGGTGTTCGAATGCCTCGGCATCGGGATGGACGTTCGTGAGGGGGACGTGTGCTTCCGCGCGAACTTCGCCACCGTCGAGACACGCGATGAGGGCTTCGTCGTCACCGATCGGCGTGCGGGGCGGATCGAGTCGGGCCAGGGCGAGTTGGCCGAAGCGCTGAACCGGATCGAACTCGAGTCCGTGCCCGGCATGTCTTTCGAGTTTCGCGCAAGCACGCAGCATCGGGGCGCCCTCCTCCTTCGCGGGGAAGGGCTTTCCCGCTACGTCACCGAGAACGACCCGCACAAGACCGATCGGCAGGCGCTCCGATTCGCGGCGCTTCCTGGACACGAGAAGGAGGCCGGTCGGACGGCCTCCGCGTTGAACGAGCTCGTCGAGCGGGGGCACGAAGCGCTCAGCCGACATCCGGTCAACGTGGAGCGGATCCGCGATGGGAAGCTCCCGGCCAACTTCGTCCTTGCGCGCGGCGCCGCCGACTGCCCACGCATTCCCTCGGTCGAGTCGATCTACGATGTCCGCGGCGCGGTGATCGCCGGGGGGGCACTCTATCGGGGCGTTGCCCTCGCCTGTGGGATGACGTCGATCGACGTGCCCGGCGCAACCGGCGGCCTCGACACCGACCTTCGAGCGAAGGCCGCGGCGGCCGTGAAGGCGCTCGAGTCGTTCGACTTCGTCTTCGTTCACGTGAAGGGAACGGACAACGCTGGCCACGACCAGGACGCGGAGGCGAAGACGGCGTTCATCGAGCGGATCGATCGAGAGCTGTTTGGTTCGCTCTTGGAAGCAATCGACGAGGAGAAGACGCATCTCGCGTTCACCGGAGACCACACGACGCCGATCGACTTCGGCGATCACACCGTCGAGCCGGTTCCGGTGCTGTTCGCTGGGCCGAACGTTTGCACAGACGATTGCGCGACCTTCGGAGAGCGAGTGGCCGGACGCGGCGGCCTCGGGCGGTGGAGCGGCCGGGTTCTGCCGATGCTGTTGGGATACTGCAATTGGGCACCGAAATTCGGATCGTGAGGACGACATGACACTCGAAGATCTGGCCAAGGCGATCGAGGGAGCAATCCTGGTTCACGGGAATCGGCCCGACACACAGGTCGAACGGGCGTTTGCAGCCGATCTGCTCTCCGACGTGCTGTCGTTGGCGTGCAACGACGAGCGAACCACGCTCGTCACCGGGATGGTCAACCCACAGGTCATGCGCGTGGCCGAGATCCTGAGCATTGCCGCCGTGATCATCGTTCGAGGGAAGGTTCCGCCGCAGTCGATGGTGGAGTACGCGGAGGACCTCGGGATCCCTCTGTTGACCACGCGGAAGACGTTGTTCGAGACGTGTGGGCTGATGTTCGCCTCCGGCGTGGCGCCCTGTCGCGCGATGAGCGCCTCCGAGTCACGTAGTCGGCCGTGAGATTCCACGTTCGGGCCGGAGATATCGAACACGGAGGAAGCGCCTCCGCGAAGATCAAGAACGAGTTGACGACGATCGGCGTCGATGAGATGACCGCCCGGCGGGCCGGGATCGTCGCGTTCGAGGGGGAGATGAATCTGATCGTCTACTCCGCCGACGGCGGGACCCTCAGCGTGGAGGTCGAGCCGGGTGCGATCCTGATCGAGGTTCGGGACACCGGGCCGGGGATCGAGGACATCGATCTGGCGATGACCCCCGGATACTCGACGGCGCCGGAGTGGGCGACGGACCTCGGCTTCGGCGCAGGGATGGGTCTGGTGAACATGCAGGCCAACTCGGACGGATTCGAGATCGAGTCTCGCCTTGGGGAGGGGACGACGATTCGATGCCGGGTTGATCGCCCGGCGCCTGCGGGAGTCGACCGGCAAGGAGGGCCATGAAACTGACCGAGATCATCGACCGGCTTTCACTCGACGTCTTCACGCCGGTCCCCGACCCCGAAGCGGACGTCGGCGGAGGGTACGTCGGCGACCTTCTGTCAAACGTTCTGGCGTCGGCGATGCCGGGGAGTCTCTGGATCACGATCCAGCACCACGCGAACGTCGTTGCCGTCGCTCAGGTGACCGGGCTCAGCGCCGTTCTGATCGTCGACGGGAAGCGTCCGGACGACGCGATGCGCGAACAGGCGAGGACTTCCGGCGTCGTCCTTCTCGGATCGACGGAGAGCGCGTTCGAGGTGGCCGGACGTCTGTACGGCCTCCTGGTGACGGAAAGGTGAGATCCGTTGTTGCCGACCTACACATTCATACCTGTTTGTCTCCCTGCGGCGAGCTTTCGATGTCTCCCCGGAGCATCGCTCGCGCGGCGGCGCGGAGAGGAATCGGTCTGATCGCCGTGGCCGATCACAACACGGCGTCGATGGTCGATCCGGTCGCGGAGGCGGCGGCGGAAGCGGGCATTGGTTTCCTCTACGGGATCGAGCTGCAGACGCGCGAAGAGGTTCACCTTCTCGCGTATTTGGACGAGTCCTCGGCCTGCCATCGTTTCGCGGATCTCATCTACGAGCTCCTTCCCGATCGCCCGAATCGCCCGACCTACTTCGGCGATCAGGTGGTTGTCACCCTCGACGAGGAGATCGTTGCGACCGAGCCGAAGCTGCTCGTCAACTCGCTCGACCTCGGGTTCGACGAGGCGGTCGCCCTCGTCGGAGATCACGGAGGACTCCCCGTCCCGGCGCACGTCGATCGGGAGACCTTCGGGCTGATCGCCCAGCTTGGGTTCCCGCCAGAGAACCTCCGATTCGACCTGGTCGAGATCGTCGAAGGGGTGCTTCCGGATGGGTTCGGGTCGGCGGCGCCGATCTGCTCCTCCGACGCACACCGACCGGAGGAGATCGGTCGTCGGACGACGCGCTTCACGGTGAATGCGACAACGACAGAGGAAATGGTCCTGGCGGCACGACGAATCGGAGGACGCTCGGTGGCGTGCGTTCGCTAGAGAAACGGAGGGCGATGTGAACGCTCTGATGACCGACGGACGGCGGGAGGCGCTGCGAAGGCTCCTCGAGGAACACGAAGGTGCGGACGGCGCGCTGATTCAGGTCCTCCACGAGGCGCAGAACCTCTACGGGTACCTCTCGGAGGACGTGCAGCGCGAGATCGCCGACGGGCTCGGCCTGCCTCGCTCCACGGTTCGGGGCGTGGTGACCTTCTACAACTTCTTCCGGACTGAGCCGCGCGGCGAACACGTCATTAACGTCTGCATCGGCACCGCGTGTCACGTCAAGGGGGCCGCGCGCGTCCTCGATGTTCTGAGGGAGCTCCTCGACATCGGTGTCGGGGAGACCACCGAGGACGAGAAGTTCACCCTTCAGGGCGTCCGATGCATCGGTGCATGCGGACTCGCCCCGGCGATGATGATCGACGGCGAAGTCTACGGACGGCTCGATCGGAAGCGGATCGAGGAGATCGTCGCGACCCTTCGATGATAGAGGAACTCGACATGCATCTTCTCGATCTGGTTCAGAACGCGTACTCGGCCGACTCGACTCGCGTCGACGTCGCGGTCCTCTGCGACAAGACGGCCGATCGCCTGACGATCCGCGTCGCCGACGACGGGAAGGGGATGGACGAGGGAACGCTTCAGGCGATCGATCGCGGCTTCTTCTCCTCCAAGTGCGACGCCTGCGTCGGACTCGGGATCCCGCTCCTTCGGCAGACGGCGACGCACTGCGACGGTCGATTCGAGATCGAGAGCGCCCCGACCTCGGGGACCGCGGTCACCGCGGAGTTCCGCCGGAGCCACGTCGACCTCCCCCCGTTCGGCGACCTGGCCGCGACGTTCCTCGAAATCCTCGTGACGGCGGAGGGCCGCCGCGTTAGCATTACCTACCGGTGTGACGAGGAAGAGCTAGAGATTGACACAGCGACTCTGTCGGACCTTCTCGGTGACGTTTCGTTGCAGCACCCCGAGGTCGTCCGATTCTTGCAGGCCTACATCAGGGAACGCGTGAGCTAGAGGCAAGGAGGCAGGATGAAGCTGGAAGAGCTGCGGCAGATCCGCGAGCGAGCTTCGAAGGATCTCTCGCTGCGGAAGGGAGACGCTCGGGTTCGAGTCGTCATCGGCATGGGAACGAGCGGAATCGCCGCTGGCGCGCGCGACGTGATGGCGGCCTTTCTCGACGAGATCGGCGTTCGCAGTCTGACGGACGTCGTGGTCACGCAGACCGGCGAACGTGGGCTCGCGTCGTCCGAGCCCGTCGTCGAGGTTCACGTCGACGGAGAGCCGGCCGTCGTGTACGGGCAGATGACCGCCGATCGCGCACGCCGCGTGGTCGCCGAGCACCTCGTGAATGGCAACCCCGTCTCCGAGTTCGTCATCGAAGTGAGGGACTGATGCGTCGTCGGCTGGACGTGCTCGTCTGTTCGGGCGCCGCGTGCGCCTCGGCGCATTCGGCCGAGGTGAAGGCCGCCCTCTCCCGCGAGATCGCCGCGCGGAATCTCGGCGCCGAAGTCCGATTGGTCGAGACCGGCTGCATGGGGCCGTGCGAGCTCGGGCCTGTCCTCCTCGTCTATCCGGACGGGGCGTTCTACGTGCGCGTCGCGCCGGAGGATGCCGCGGAGATCGTCGAGGAGCACTTCCTCAAAGGTCGGCCGGTCCGCCGCCTCCTTTGGGAGACGCCCGAAGCGCGCCGAATCGTCGAGGAGAAGAAGCAGGTCCCGTTCTTCGAGAAGCAGCACAAGATCGTCCTTTCGAATTGCGGCGAGATCGATCCCGAGAACCTCGAGGAGTACATCGCGGTCGGGGGGTACGAGGCGCTCGGTCAGGCGCTGACGGAGAAGTCCCCCGAAGAGCTGATCGAGACGATCGTCGCCTCGGGCCTCCGCGGTCGCGGCGGGGCGGGATTCCCGACCGGGCTCAAGTGGCGGTTCGTCGCCAAGGAAGCCGGTCCGACGAAGTACGTCGTCTGCAACGCGGACGAAGGAGACCCGGGCGCGTTCATGGATCGGAGCCTCCTCGAGGGAGATCCGCACGCGGTGATCGAGGGGATGGAGATCGCGGCCTACGCGGTCGGCGCGACGCACGGGTACGTCTACGTGCGCGCGGAGTATCCGCTGGCGATCAAGCGGCTGACGGGCGCGATCGACCAGGCGCGCCGAGTTGGCCTCCTCGGAGCGAACGTTCTCGAGACCGACTTCTCGTTCGACATCGAGCTTCGGATCGGCGCGGGGGCGTTCGTCTGCGGCGAGGAGACGGCCCTGATCGCATCGATCGAGGGGAAGCGTGGCGTTCCCCGGACGAGGCCGCCGTACCCGGCGGTCTCCGGCGTCTTCGGGCGGCCGACCCTGATCAACAACGCCGAGACGTGGGGGAACATCCGGCACATCGTGCTGAACGGGCCCGAGTGGTTCTCGTCGGTCGGTACGGAGAAGAGCCCGGGGACGAAGGTGTTCGCGCTCTCCGGCAAGGTGAACAACACCGGCCTGGTCGAGGTTCCGATGGGGACGACGTTGCGCGAGCTGATCTTCGACATCGGCGGGGGAATTCCGGACGGCAAGGAGTTCAAGGCGGTGCAGACCGGCGGCCCATCCGGCGGCTGCATCCCCGCCGAGTACCTCGACACGCCGATCGACTACGAGTCGCTCAAAGAACTCGGGACGATCATGGGCTCGGGCGGCGTGATCGTGATGGACGAGGACAACTGCATGGTGAACATCGCCAAGTTCTTCCTCGAGTTCACCTGCGACGAGTCGTGCGGTCAGTGCGTCCCCTGCCGCGCCGGAACGCGGCAGATGCTCGACATCCTCGGCCGGATCACCGACGGTGAGGGCCGGCCCGACGACATCGAGCGGCTTCGCACGCTCGGAGAGACGATCATCGACACGTCCCTCTGCGGGCTCGGGCGCTCGGCGCCGAATCCGGTCCTCTCGACGCTCCGGCACTTCGGCGACGAGTACCGGGCGCACATCGAGGAGGGAACCTGTCCGGCGAAGGTCTGTACCGCCCTGATCCGCTTCGAGATCGACGCGGAGACCTGTCGGGCGTGCGACAAGTGCCGGAAGGTCTGTCCGGCCGGCGCGATCAGCGGGACGCCGGGGACGCCGCCGTACCGGATCGACGCCGAGGTTTGTATCCGATGCGGACGGTGCGCCGAGGCCTGTCCGTTCGGTGCGATCCGCGTCGAGAGCGGACCCGCGAAGAGAGATACCTAGGGGGTTGGAGGAAAACCGTGGAAACGATCAAGCTCAAGATCGACGGCCGAGAGATCACGACCGAGGTCGGCAAGACGATCCTCGAGGTGGCGACCGAGAACGGGATCCGCATCCCGACGCTCTGCCACCTCGACGGACTGGAGGACGTCGGCGCGTGCCGCCTGTGCATCGTCGACGTCCGAGGGCAGCTGGTGACCTCCTGCACGACGCAGGTCGCCGACGGGATGGAAGTCCAGACGCAGACCGAGCCCGTTCGGGAGTACCGCAGGACGATCCTCGAACTGCTGTTCGCGGAGGGGAATCACGTCTGCTCGTTCTGCGTCTCGAACGGGGACTGCGAGCTGCAGGATCTTGCGTGCGAGTTGGGAATGCACTCCGTCCGCGTTCCGTACACGTATCGCCGGCACCGGATTGACGCGACGCATCCGCAATTCCTGATCGACCGCGACCGATGCGTCCTCTGCGGACGCTGCGTCCGCGTCTGCGCCGAGGTGGAGGGGGCCCACACGTGGGGGTTCGCCGACCGCGGAAGCGCCGCGCGGGTGATCACCGATCTCGACGTCGATTGGGGCGACGCGGAGTCGTGCACGAGCTGCGGGAAGTGCGTCGAATCGTGCCCGACCGGGGCGATCGTACGGAAGGGCGCGTCGAACGCCGAGATGCGGAAGCGGACCGAGCTGGTCGGCGAGCTGACCGAAAGGAGGGCCCGTGGATAAGGTGCGCGTTGCCACGGTCTGGTTCAGCGGGTGCGCCGGCTGCCACATGTCGGTCCTCGACGTCGACGAGACGCTGATCGATCTTCTCGACCGGATCCAGTTTGCGAACAGCCCGTTGACCGACCTGAAGACGTTCCCCGAGGAGGGCGTCGACGTGACCCTGATCGAAGGGGCCGTCGGGAACGAGGAGCACGTCGAGATCGCGCTCGAGGCGCGCGCGAAGTCGAAGATCGTCATCGCTCTCGGCGACTGCGCGGTGACCGGGAACATCCCGGCCCTTCGCAACGGGATGTCGGCCGACCGGATGATCGAGGCGATCTACGGACCCGAGGCGACGACGAACGGGGAGCTGCCTTACGAGGTTGTCCCGCGCCTCTTGGATCGGGTCCGGCCTCTGCACGAGGTGATCCCGGTCGACTTCTTCCTCCACGGGTGCCCGCCGCCGCCCGGCGTGATCGCCAAGGTGATCCTCGCGCTCCTCGACGGGAAGACGCCGGAGCTCGTCGGCGACGATCTGAAGTTCGGTTAGGAGACGAAAGATGGAGAAACAGATACACATCGAGCCGGTCACGCGAATCGAGGGACACGCCAAGATCACCGTCTTCCTCGACGACGCCGGCGACGTGCGCGACGCCCAGTTTCACGTGACCGAGCTGCGCGGCTTCGAGAAATTCTGCGAGGGGCGAACGCTCTGGGAGATGCCCGGCTTGACCGCCAGGATCTGCGGGATCTGCCCGGTCAGCCACATCCTCGCGTCGGCCAAGGCGTGCGACGCGATCCTCGCGGTCAGGGCACCGGAGACCGCGATCCTCCTCCGCCGGCTGATGAACCTCGGCCAGATGGTGCAGTCACACGCGCTCAGCTTCTACTACCTCTCGGCGCCCGATTTCCTCCTCGGCTGGGACGCCGATCCGACGATCCGAAACGTCGTCGGGCTGGTTGCCGAGAATCCGGACCTCGCGCGAAAAGGGATCCGCCTTCGCGCGTACGGCCAGGAGATCATCAACCGGCTCGGTGGGAAGCGGATTCACCCCGCGTGGGCCGTCCCGGGCGGCGTCAACCAGGCGTTGACGGCGGAGAACCGCCAGTGGATGCTCGACAACCTTCCCGAGGCGCTGGACACGATTCGGGAGACGATCGACCTGCTCAAGACGTCGTTCGACTGCGAGGCGCGGGGCGTCCTCGGCGAGTTCGAGAGCATGTACATGGGCCTCGTCGCGCCGGGCGGCAAGTGGGAGCACTACGACGGCCTGATCCGGATCGTCGATCAAGATGGGTCGATCGTCGTCGAGGGGCACGATCCGTCCCGCTACTTCGAGATCATCGCCGAGGCGAGCCGGCCGTGGACCTACCTCAAGTTCCCACACTACCAGCCTATGGGCTTCCCCGAGGGGATGTACCGCGTCGGGCCGCTCGGGCGGGTCAACGTCTGCGAGTCGTTCGGCACGCCGGAGGCCGACGCCGAGTTGGAGGCGTTCCGCGCGGCGACGAGCCGATGTTCGGGCAAGGTGTTCGACTACCACTACACCCGCGTGCTCGAGATCCTCGCCAGCCTCGAGCGGATCAAGGTCCTGCTCGATGACGAGCGGATCCTCTCGCCGCGCGTCCGCGCCGAGGCGGGAATCAACCAGCTCGAGGGGGTCGGGATCCACGAGGCGCCCCGCGGAACGTTGATTCACCACTACAAGGTCGACGAGAACGGCCTGATCGAGACGGCGAACTTCATCGTCTCGACCGGGCACAACAACCTTGGGATGAACCGGGCCGTCGCCGAGATCGCCAAGATGTACATCCACAAGGGGGACGTCACCGAAGGGATCCTCAACCGGATCGAGGGGGGCATCCGGGCCTACGACCCGTGTCTCTCCTGCTCGGTGCACGCCGTCGGGCAGATGCCGATCGAGGTGTCGATCGTCGACGCCGACGGACGGCTGCACCAGAGGTTGACCAAAGGGTAGGTGACGATGGATCTGGTCATCGGGATCGGCAATCGGCTGCGCGGAGACGACGGAATCGGCCCGGCGCTCGTTGAGTCGCTCGAGGAGCGGCCCGGGCTCGAGCGCCACGTCGTCCATCAGCTGACGCCGGACTTGGCGCCGCGGTTCGGCGAGGCGGATCGCGTCCTCTTCGTCGACGCGGCGATCGACCGGCGCGAGCTCGACCTCGATCGCCTCGCGCCGAGCGAGGCTCGGGGGATCGGCCACGCGCTCTGCCCGGCCGCGTTCCTCGACCTTGCGGCGAGGCTGTACGACGCGGCGCCGCCCGCCTGGCTGCTGTCCGTCCCCGGGAGCGACTTCGAGATCGGAGAGGCGCTCAGTCCGGAGGCGGCCGCTCGCCTTCCCGAAGCGCGGCGGCGAATCGAAGCTTGGCTCGAGGCCGGATCCGTTCCAGTTGGGACCTGACGAGGAGGAAGTGTGAGAAGCCTGCTTGAGAAGTACCCGCAGTCGACGGAGCACCTGCTCGACATGCTCCACGACCTGCAGGACGCCGAGCCGCGCAACTACCTGACGCGCGAGGCGTTGCGGGCCGTGGCCGAGTACGTCGACCTGCCGCTGTCCGACGTCGTGAGCACGGCCACGTTCTATTCGATGTACAGCCTGAAGCCGCGCGGCCGCCACATCATCCGGATTTGCGAGTCGCCGCCCTGCCAGATCGTTGGCGCAGAAACGTTGATCGATCTCCTCGCCGAGCACCTCGGGGTCGGCGTCGGGGAGACGACGGAGGACGGGCTGTTCACGCTGGAGACGTCGAGCTGCCTCGGGGTTTGCGGCGTTGCGCCCGCGATGATGGTCGACGACGAGCTGTACGGGAATCTGACGGCGGCCCGAGTGGTCGACGTGATCGAGGAGACGAGGAGGCGAGATGCGACTGGCTAGAGGACACGTGTTGATCGGGATCAACGACGAAGCCCTCCTCGCCGGCGCGCGCGACGTCGAAGGCGCGCTCCGCCAAGCTCTCGACGACCGCGGCCTCGCGGAGGAGATCGAGGTCATCGAGACGGGGGATCTCGGCGGGACCGGGCTCGGCGTGATGTTGAGCGTCTACCCGGACGGCGTCATGTACGGGAACGTCCGGGTTGACGACGTCGCCGAGATCGTCTCCGAGCACCTCCTGAAGGGGCGGCCGGTCGAGCGGCTTCGCCTTCCGATCCGCCCGACGACGCCGACGGGCCTCACCGGGAAGCAGCCCCGGATCGTCCTCGAGAACTGCGGCGTGATCGATCCGGAGAGCTTGGAGGAGGCGGTCGGAGTCGGCGCCTACGAGGCGATCGCCCAGGTGATCGAGCAGAAGACGACGCCGGCCGAGGTGATCGACATCGTCAAGCGATCCGGGCTGCGAGGCCGGGGCGGAGCCGGGTTCCCGACCGGACTCAAGTGGTCGTTCACCGCTCCGGGCGATCAGAAGTACGTCGTCTGCAACGCCGACGAGGGCGAGCCGGGGACGTTCAAGGATCGGCTGATCCTCGAGGGGGATCCGCACCGGCTGATCGAGGGGATGATGCTCGCTGGCTACGCCGTCGGCGCGTCGAAGGGCTACGTCTACATTCGCGGGGAGTACCACCTGTCGATCCGGCGGATGCAGGCGGCGATCGACGCGGCGCGCGAGGCGGGGCTCCTCGGGAGCTCGATCTTCGGTTCCGACTTCGCGTTCGATATCGAGGTCAAGAAAGGGGCCGGCGCCTACGTCTGCGGCGAGGAGACGTCGTTGATCGAGTCGATCGAGGGAAAGCGCGGCTATCCGCGTCTGAAGCCTCCCTATCCGGGAGCGGTCGGCCTCTGGTCGAAGCCAACGGTCGTCAACAACGTGGAGACGCTGGCGAACGTCCCGCCGATCGTGCGGAACGGGGCCGAGTGGTTCCGCGGTTACGGGACCGAGTCGTGTCCCGGGACCAAGGTCTACACGATCCTCGGGCACATCGCACACCCGGGCCTGATCGAGGTCGAGATGGGGACGAAGCTGCGGACGATCATCGACGAGTTCGGTGGCGGGGTGAACGACGGGAAGGCGTTCAAGGGAGCCCTGATCGGCGGCGCCGCGGGAGCGTTCGTCTGCGTCGATTGTCTCGAGCAGCCGATGGACTTCGACGGGCTGAAGGAGCTGGCGGCCGTGCTCGGTTCGGGGGCGATCCTCGTGCTGGACGAGGACGCCTCGATCGTCGAGATGCTCGACGGGATCCTCGCCTTCTTCAAGCACGAGTCCTGCGGGCAGTGCGCTCCCTGTCGGGCGGGAACCCTCGCCCTGAAGGGGATCTCCGAGCGGATCCGGGCCGGGAAGGGGCAGGCCGGTGATCTCGACCGGCTCGTCGAGGTCGCGACGACGATGCAGGCGGCCTCGCTCTGCCCGCTCGGGCAGTCGGCGATCCTGCCGATCCAGAGCGCTCTCCAGCACTTCCGAAGCGAGTTCGAGGA
>Ga0180432_10004645_pt1 | contig 18711 bp, 17 predicted proteins | sample SS_ome_10_FD_132414 | JGI IMG/M metagenome (GOLD analysis project Ga0180432, IMG submission 132414) | Hypersaline lake sediment archaeal communities from the Salton Sea, California, USA - SS_1_MS_2 metaG | ecosystem: Environmental > Aquatic > Non-marine Saline and Alkaline > Hypersaline >...
CAACGTGGACAACTGCAACGAAGCGCTCGACAAGCTGAAAGCCAACAAGGTGAAGCTCATCGACCAGAAGCCGCGGCTCTTTGCCGAGTACAACCGGAACTTTGCCTTTGTCCACCCGGCGCCTATGCACGGTATCCTGACCGAGATCATCGACGGCAGTTACGAAAAGTAATGAACGAGTGGGGAGAGCATTTTTTGAACCGGGAGGGGGAGGACTATGGAATGATCATAGGGGTGTTTTCTCAAACGCACATTCTGATCAATCAAATTCTCCCAATGAATTGATGGTCATCATAGAGATAGAGATGCTTGTGCTATCCCGGCTAGACTTTGCTGGATTCAATAGTCTCAAAGGAGATGAGGAGAAAGAGTATGAAAATCCGCATCATCAATCAATCGGACGTGCGTAGTCTACTGCCGATGAGTGCGTGCATTGAAGTGATGTCTGAAACCTTGCAAAGCCTTGCCAGGGGAGATGCTGTTCAACCTTTGAGATCGGCCATGAGACTGCCCGATAAGCGCGGATTATTGGGCATAATGCCGGCCTTTATCGGGAAACCAAGAACAATGGGTGTCAAGGTGATCAGTGTTTTTCCGGGTAATGTCGGAACCGACTACGAGTCGCACCAGGGTGCTGTTTTGCTTTTTGATGCTGACCACGGGCAGCTGTTGGCCGCTATTGATGCCGGAGAAATTACGGCCATTCGAACTGCTGCTGTATCTGGTGTGGCCACTGGAATTTTGGCAAAGAAGGATGCGTCAGACCTGGCGATCTTGGGATCCGGCACCCAGGCTTGCAGCCACCTGGAGGCTATGCGTCTGGTTCGTGATATCCGCAGAGTGAGAGTCTGGAGCCTTCCTCTCGATCACGCTCGAGAATTTGCCGCACGCCAATCAGAGCGCCATGGCATAACCGTCGAATTTATGGAAACATCCCAGGCCGCAGTGGAGGGTGCTGATATCATATGCACAGTCACATCTGCCAAAGAACCTGTGCTCCGTGGTGAATGGATCGCGGCCGGAGCACACATCAATGCCGTAGGTTCCTCTAATCCTTTTTCTCGTGAGTTGGATAGTGCGGCTGTAGTCAAATCCCGCATGTTTGTCGATCGGCTGGAGTCTGTCCTGAATGAAGCCGGGGACTTTTTATTTCCTAAGAAAGAAGGGGCTGTCAGTGATGACCACATATTGGGAGAAATCGGCGATATCCTGTTGAACAAACTGGAAGGAAGACAAACAGAAGAAGAGATCACGCTGTTTGAGTGCCTCGGACTTTCTGTTGAGGATATCGCCTCTGCACACCATATTTATTCAAAGGCTGTTGATAGGAACGTTGGATCCCTGGCCGAGCTAACTGGAGGGTACCATGATCAGTCTTAAAGCAATGTCTTTAGCCGATGTTCAAGAGGCCAGAGAGAGAATCGGCTGTGAAATTTTGCGCACACCCCTTGTCCGGTTGAACGTCGATGACCTGCCGGTGGAAATTTATCTCAAGCTGGAAAACCTTCAGCATGTCGGGAGCTTCAAGCAGCGGGGAGCCATAAATGTTCTAAAGAATGCCTCTAGAGATAAGTTGTCACAGGGCATTTCCACAGCCAGCTCCGGTAACTTCGGATTGGCCATGGCATGGTATGCCAATCGGATGGGAATTCCCGCGAATGTTGTCGTGCAAGAAACATCATCGGACTCCAAACTCAAGCCCTTGCGAAAAGCGGGGGGGACTGTTATCAAACTCCCGTTCGATGAATGGTTCCAACTCGTTTCCACCGGAAAGTTTGAAAAACTGCCGGGCCATTTTATCCATCCTGTTTATAATAGGGATATTTGGGCGGGACATGGAACAATCGCCCTTGAGATCCTGGAGGATTTACCGGATGTCGATGTTATCATAACGCCCTACGGTGGTGGCGGGTTGTTCTGCGGAATATCGTCTGTCATCCATGAGCTCAAGCCGGATACAAAGCTTTTTGTCAGTGAAGCGGAGACGGCTGCGCCCGTGACTGCCGCACTGGCTGCAGGCAGACCGGAGAGAATCGTGAAAAAACCGGCTCCATTTCACTGTGTTGGCGGGCCGAGTGTTCTGGCTCCCATGTGGCCGTTGGTGAGTCGTTTTTTGGAAGGTGCGATTGTTGTCACTCTTGCTGAGGTTGCCGAAGCGCTCCGGTTGATGGCTGAAAAGAACCATGTCATTGCCGAGGGCTCTGGGGCCCTACCGGTTGCTGCGGCCATGACAGGAAAAGCAGGTTCCGGCAAAGTGGTCTGTGTGGTCACCGGTGGGAATATAGATACAGATAAGTTCCTTAAGATTCTTGCCCGAGAAATTCCTTAACGGAGATAATTTTCAAGCAGAAATAGAGACAGAACATTAGGATACCAAACGAAATGAGAGGACAAAGATATTCTTTTGTCTCTAAAATCACATGTGCGGTATCTTTAATTGTGTTTATTCTTCTCACAGCCTTTTGCGCCAAATCCGGGAATACAAATGCTTTGGAGTTGAAATTTGCAACAAGCTATCCAGCCGGTCACCCGATGACCACGGATGCCTTCGAAGTCTGGGCGAGGCGAGTTGAACAGGCTACCTCAGATAAAGTCAAGATAACAATTTTTCCCAGTGACACCTTGAGTTCGCCCCTCACCGCTTATGATGGTGTGCAAAGGGGTGTCTGTGATATAGCCATGCTTATTCAGTCCTACGAAACGAACCGCTTTCCGCTGACTATGATCACAAATCTTCCGCTGGATTTACCCAACGCTGTCGTATCGAGCCAGGTTGCATGGGACCTGTTCCAAGAATTTCCCGAGATTCGCAAAGAATATAAAGATGTTAAACTGCTCTTTTTTTATTCGACCTCGGCCTACCAGATTCATTCACCGAAGAAAGCGATTCGCAACAGAGAAGACCTCAAGGGAATCCTGATTCGTGTCGGAGGTCCGGTCGACAAGGCCATTGCCGAAGCCCTGGGAGGGATTCCAGAGTTTATGCATATGCCCGATACATACTTAGCCTTGAGCAAGGGTGTGCTCGATGCCCATATGTCGCCATTCGGGCCGATGAAAGGATTGAGAACGGCTGAAGTAACACGGTTTCATATCGAAAATGCAAACCTTCACACCAGCATTTTCGGCATCATCATGAACTTGGAAAAGTGGAATGGCCTGCCTCCGGAGATTCAGGCTGCAATCGAAAGCGTCAGCGGCCACGAAGCGGCAAAGCTGTTCGGAAGAGTGTTCGATAAAACGGATGACGAGACGATCCAATTCATGAGAAACAAGGGAGACACTTTTATTCATCTCACCGAAGCTGAGAAAATGGAGTGGCGGAAGGCACTGGATGTGATTGTCGAGGATAGAGTGAAGGAACTTGTGGCCGAGGGATTGCCGGCCCGGAGAATCTTGCACGCCGTACTTCGATTGAAGGAGAAATATTCGGAGCTATACCCCTGACCAAAATCTATCCGAGTCTCTTTTTTTGCCGTAGCCCAGAAAGTCGTCAAGTCGTACAAAAGTCCTGTTGAACAGTTTTGTCTTTCTGATTTTCCACTTTGCCAGATCGTGCAAAATCCCAGGTGTTTTGTTGAAAGGGCAGGTGCGGATACAGTTGGCACAATCCATGATGTTATTGGCCCAAAAACTGGCACATTTGCTGGCATTGATGTGCCAGATGCGAATACCTTCCCTGTTGCAGATGTCGTGAGTGACTTCTGTTGGATCTCCGTGCGAAAGGGCTTGACTGGGACAGTTCTCCGCACACTTTTTGCACGTTTGGCAAAACTCCCAGACGCCGAATTCGATAGGCTTATCAACGATGAGGGGCAGATCTGTGAACACTTTTGCCAGCCGAACCCTGGGGCCGAACTCCGGCGTGATCAGCAACGTATTCCGGCCTAATTCTCCGAGCCCGGCGTCGATGGCCAGAGGAATACTGCAAGCTGTGTCGTTGCCGCAGGGAATGGCTTGGAACCCGAGGCCACGTATGTATGTGGCCAACATCCCGGCTATAAATGCCATCTTTGAATAACCCAGACCTGTTGCTGATGAAGAAGGGCCCTCGGGTGATCGGGATATGGCGGTATAGTCCATTTCGACGGCAAAAACGATAGCATGGGTGTATTCTTCTGGAAGATTGATCTCAAAGGGTTCGCCCCCTTCTGCAGTTATGGTGTAGCCCTTTGAATACAGCCACCTTCTGTCCAGTTCACACACTCCGACCAGGTCCGCCCCAAAAAATTTGGCTACCTTCTTGACGTGATGCGTGATTTTCGGTGAATCCTCCTGATCGATTCTCAGGCCCGGAGCAACGCGGGGGTAGGAATATTTTCCGCTCCAATCCCAGGAATAGAGGTCTCTTTTTCCACCCCAGATGCCCCGTCCAAAGTTGTCTTCCACATGCCAGGATGCGTTCACCATGGCCATATCCTCTAACCTGTACCCGGGCTCATTTTTTGGGTGGACCGGCTCCCGATAGAACTTTTGTCCGACTTTAAGAAGTTTCGGATCCCAGAGCATTCTTTTGTAGGCTTCATTCTTTTGGTCGAATTGTGTGATTTCCCCCACCACATATCTATCCGTCCCTTTTGTGGCAAAATCATAATTTTTTCTCACGCTCTTCTCCCTGCATATATTTTCAAGCACTATCTTTTGGTCATTTTATCTGGACTCGCTCCATGATAGATAGCCGGATTTTTTCGGTGCTTGATTCCGTTGCCGAAAGTATGGATGAGCGGCCAGAGGATGGTCAAGCATAGCGCTAAGGCTCCGCACACCACTAGAACTTTGCCTGGGCTTGTCAGTTCTAGCTGCCTGAGAAAAACAGAGGCAGCAACGCATAAAAGCAATAGGGCAAAGAGAAGTTTTATCCGCGTCTCTGCAGCGGTCTTGGTTGCGGCCACTCCCAAATGGATACCCAGGAAGGATCCCACGAGAATGACGAGAGCAATAGTCCAGTCCACATGACCTGTTAGAGTGTAAGTGAATGCCCCGTAGCATGACGTGAAGAAAACGATGATCAAAGAGGTGCCTACAGCAACGATAGCCGGCGCGCCGAGTATATAGATCAAAAAGGGCAGACTGATAAATCCTCCTCCAACTCCGAGAATTCCAGAAAATATGCCGATCAGAAGGCCGGCTGCAATTAGCACCCAAAACGAAACATACCCCAACTCTGAGTGGGGAAGATATATTTTTGGGGGAAGTGTTATTTTTGAAACCAGCTGAATCGGCCAAGCACACTTTTTTTTCGCCGCATTGTCACTTCCTGTCGGCTGTTGGGTCGTTCTTTTCCTCTGGGAAAGACAATCTTTCAGCATAGAAAGTGAAATCAATATGAGGATAATGATGTAGGTGATTCTGATCGAAGTTTCGGCCAGGTTATGTTTGTCTAAATGCAAGACAATGCGTTTCCCGATTTCCACGCCAGCGATACTGAACACTCCGAGAAAGATTCCCAGCCTGAGAATAACGTGTCTTTGTTTAAGGTGTTGCGCTGCACCCAGCAGTGAGTTGCCTACCAAGGCGAAAAAAACGGTGCCTATAGCGGTGATAATGGGCAAACCCAGAATATTCAATACCGGCGTCAGAAAAAAACCTCCCCCCACACCGAAAAAGCCTGTAAATATCCCCGAGATTATTCCTATGACAAAGAGAAATATGAGATGCGTCATTCTATTGATTTTGTCAATAATTTAAACAAGTAGACTTCTCTCAACCTGACTGATTTTTGCCCATATTCATTTTTGTATCCGGTGTTCATTTCATTAGCCGGTCTAATTACGCCATACACACACAGGGATCTTAGAGACTGAATAGATCTCTTTGATCTGCTTGAGAAAAGCCCTCTCTCTCCGATGAGCCGAGAAGGCACGAAAATAAGGTTAAAGGGAGGGATTTATTGTGATAAATCCCTCCCCGATGTCTTTCTTTACAAAGAAAGATTTTCAGTGCTTAAAAGCTGAACCGGGCACTTAATTTGAGTACGCGAATTCCACTGATTCCTGTCACACGTCCAAAATTTGGATTTGGAATGTAAGCTCCGTTTACGTAGACACGTCCTCCCGGGTCTTCCACGACAGAGAAAATAGATTCTCCCAAGACGTTCAGGAAATCGAAATAAAAACCCAATCGGCCGAAGTCTCTCACCCGGAACACTTTTTCCAGCCGGACATCCAGGTTGTTTACCGAGTTCAACCGACGTGAGTCCGTAGGTTCAGCCATGACGGAGACGAAGTTTCCAGGATATTCAAAGGTCGCTGGGTTGAGTGGCAATTGAACTTCAATAGTCCTGCCCCAGGGAGTTCCGGAGAAGTAGGTGTAGTAGCCACTGAATATTATGTCAAGGGGCAGCAGGACAGAACCTTGAAGCTTTATCACCAAGGGCCTATCCCAAGAGAGCCTCCCCTCTCTGTTGACAAACCAGTTCGGTGAGTCAAAAGGCACATTGTGACCCACAGAATCCTCAAAATTCTCGCCGGTGTTTCCGTACAATTTACTCACCGTGACCGAACCCAGGAACTGCCACCTGTTGGACATTCTCTTCTGGATAGTGAATTCCACGGCATTGTAGGTCCTCTTGGCTTCAGGAATGTTTTGGTACCAGAGCAAACTCGCTGGCGCACCACGTTTCTCCCCGTAGACGGTAATTTGTTGATCATCGCTCGTGCCGAATACGCCATCCCAGCCGGGTTCTGTCGTCGTATACGGAACCCAGTATTCACTATCGGACGTGTAACCTCTAAGTTTCTGTGTGTTATCTATCCAGTTGTGTGTTGTTTTGTGGATGAAAGTCACAGAGGCCCGGGCATCTTCAAAGATCTCTCGTTCCAGGCCGATCATGAATTCTGAAGTTTTTGGAGATTTGAGATCGGGATCCACGACCGAGTCGGGTGACTGGTAGGCTTCCGGGGTTTGGGGTTTTTGCAAAACGAGATAGTTATCCGTGACATCCAGCTGCTGGTTTCTGTTGATATCCAACCATCGGGCTACAATTAACTTGCCGAAAGGACCACTGGGAGTCAAGGGCAGCAGCCGTCCCATTTCCAGATCATCGTTATAGTGGGCCCACGAGGCCTTGAGGGCGGTGGTGTGATCACCGAAGACATCGAAGACTAAACCGACCCTTGGAGAGATATCTTTCCAGAGCATGATGTCATCGACATCGGGGAAGCTCACTTCGCCGGCATAGTCCGGATTGAGCATACTCAGCACGGGATCTGACGCAAAGCTTGCCAGATAAGTCCCCCCTGTATAGCTGCCGTGGGATTCGTCATAACGAATGCCGAGGTTCACGGTCAGCCTGTCCTGGATTGTGAAGCTGTCCTGGATATAGGCACTGTATCTGTTCACCTTCATATTGCTTTCCCAGTCCCCTTTTTCCAGGCCCCACAACCCGGCAACGAGCTGGCCCATGATAGGATTGATGTCTTGAAACCCGTAAATTGAGCCGTTGTACGTTATAAATTGGGTGTAGGGATTTGCCCTCCACCAGGGAATCAGGGTTTTCGCGACCTCATACTCCAGGCCCAGCTTGATCTCATGATCTGCGCCCAAGAAATTGTCCTGGAAATGGGTTAGCCCCAGCCTCAAGCCAGTTTTTGGTACGTCATAATCGTAGCTGCGCAGGGAAGTTGTGCCTGTGGTGATTCCCGTGAATCGGTCGACATAGGTGTCGTCGAATTCCACTTCGGGATGAATATGACGCGCATCGAACTGCTTCTGGTGGAGGAATCGAAGGTCCAGAAAGGAATTCTGACTCAAGATCCAGTTCAATTGGGCTTGCGCAACCGTATCTTGCGAATTGTCGCGATATTGGCCTGAATATTTGCTGATGAAAACAGACCTGTAGTCGAACGGTTTATCCCAATTCCTGAAACTCAGCATGCCCACCAATTTCAAGTTCGGAGTGATCTGGAATGTCAGCTTGGAAAAAGTCATCCATTCATCCTGGGTGACATCATAGGCCCCCTCGAGGGCTGTTGCACCGTCGGCGAAGCCGAGGATTCTTCCGTTGATGAAAAACCATATCTTGTCTTTGATGATCGGACCACCCAGACTCAAGCTGAAATCTTTGTAGGACTTGCGGCCCCTCGGAGCCGGAACTCCGAGTGCTGTTGCTTGATCCTCGGAAACGGTAGGAGAGCTTAAATCTTCGTTGTACCACTGCACATTAGCCGACCCGCTGAAATTATTCCCGCCTGATTTGGTGACAATATTCACGTAGGCACCAGATGTAAATCCAACCTCCGCAGGCAGCGAGCCGATCTGGACTTCGAATTCTTCGAAGACATCGAAGGAAACGCCTATCCTGGAGGTGCCCATGGCAGGATCCATCATGCTGACACCGTCCAGAGCCACTTGACTCTTTTTGACGTTCTCACCGTGAGCGCCGAATCCCCATTCTCTGCCCCCGACCAAAGGATTTTCCGTTATCCCTGGAATGGAGTGGATAATCTCGTTGTAATCCCTGGCCAGCGGCATCTGCTGAATCATTTCACTCGAGTAGATCACGGAATGCTTGGTGTTTTTGATGTCGACTGTGGGGGTTTTTCCTGTGACGATGATTTCTTCCGCTTGGACCTCTTGGGCTATTTGAAAATCTATAGTGACGGTCTTTCCAACACTGACAATGATTCCTGCTCTTTCCGCCTTCTGGAAGCCGGGCATATCGATGATGATGAGGTAATTCCTGCCCGGGGGGATGGCTGGAAACCTGAAAGTTCCATCATCCGATGAGATAAATGTGCGGGTTCCCATCATGGACGGCCCACTGAGCGTGACTGTTGCGCCGGGAAGAGGCTCACCGTTCTGGTCGACAATTTTTCCGGTGATGCTTCCCGTCTGCTCTTGAGCGTAAGAAAATGTGATAAACGAGGCCGCAAAAAATAAGACTACCAAAAGTTGAAAAGCTTTCTTACTCATTCTTGCCTCCCTTCGTTGGCTTTCTCGCATGAAGATCACTTGGTGACCTGGATTTTTTGATTCGTTTGTTCTTTTTTGCCCTCATTCATCACCTCCTTCTTGGTTTATGTTCAGGTATTCTTTCAGTCCCTTTTCAAAACTTGAGGGACGGAGAAAAGATCCCCAGTGCTTGGCCAGCAAAACCTTTAAGCGTCTCTTATTCTTGGTCTTTAAAGCCTGCAAAATTTCTTCATGTTCTTTCAAGGATTTCTTCAAAGCGCCGGTCTTTCCAAGAGCATAATACTGGGCATAGCTGTAGCGTTGGAACTGATCGTGCACGCTGTGTAGGGTTTTTCGTAAAAACTCGTTCGGCACACGCTCCCAAAGCCTGTCATGGATGGCTCTGTTGAGTTCGCAGTATTTCTCAATCGAATTAGTCTTGCAATAACTGGCCATCTCCTTCTGCAATGCATCAATCTCTTCCAAATCCTCAGTGTCGATATTGTCCATAGCCAGTGTGACGGCATAACTCTCTAGAACGCTCAACACCTGAAAAATCTCTGTGAGCTCTTGGTGTGAAAGTTCTTTGACCACAACTTCTTTATGGGATTTGATAGTGACCAATCCTTCGGCCCCGAGCATGAATATGGCCTCTCTCACCGGTGTGGAGCTCACCTGAAAAAGCTCTGCGATTTCCTTCTCGTGCAATTTCTCACCTGATTTTATCTTGTTGGAGATGATGGATTCCTTGAGGTGATTGTAAATAGACTGGCTCAAAGTTTTTGGAATCAAAACGCCTTGATGCGAGGCTCTGTCGTTCATTGTTTTCCCCAATTTATTATATCTTGTAAAACTATACTCTACAGAATATAATAAGTCAAGAAAAAATATTCACCAAAATGAAGTCAAATGGGTGAAAATGAAATAAATGAATCGGCATTCGTTTGTTTTAATGCTAGGGACTTGTGTTATAGGGCTTTTATGCATCGTTTCCAATTTGTGCTCGATATTTGTGTGCAATTCTGGCATAATTCTTTTTCTTCTTTGAGTATGAAAAATCATATAGCTGTTGCCTTTCCATTTTGGCTTCATCCTTTTTATTAAGTACAGAATTAGGACTGTCACAATGAAAAAACTCATCAGAGAAAATGTCCTGAAAATCGAGCAGTATGAACCGGGAAAGCCAATAGAACTACTCCGAAGGGAACTCGGAATCGAGGGGGAGATCTGCAAAATGGCCTCTAACGAGAATCCTCTTGGCCCGTCACCTTTGGCCGTTGCTGCCATCACAAAGGCGCTGGAGGAGGGGAATTTTTATCCGGACAACAGTTGCTACGAAATACGGGAAAAGCTGGGGCAAATTTACGACCTTCCGATCAATAACATACGCATGGGAAACGGATCCTCTGAATTGATCTACATGGCCGGCATTGCCTTTTTGAACAGGGACGAAAACGTTGTTATGAGTGAGGACACCTTTCTCATGGCTCGCCTCATGTGTGATATCCTCGATCGTCAGGCCGTCGTGGTCCCTTTAAACAATTACCACCATGACTTGGACAGGATATTGGAGGCCGTAAATGACAAGACGAAAATGGTCTACCTGGACATTCCCATGAATCCCATTGGCACTTCTGTCAAGGGCGATGAGTTCGCACGGTTTATGGGCAAGATTCCTGAGGATGTTCTGGTTATTTGTGATGAGGCTTACTATGAGTATGCCGACAAGGAGAACCATCCGCACACGATCCAGTATGTGAGGGACGGTCGAAATGTGATGGTGATGCGCACTTTTTCCAAGCTATACGGTCTGGCCGGCTTCCGGATAGGGTTTTGCCTTGCCAAAGAAGATATTGTGGAGGCTCTCAGACGAGTCAGCCTGCCTTTTTCGGTGAATAAATTTGCTCAGATCGGTGCACTGGCAGCTTTGGATGATCGTGATCATGCCCGGAATACCCTGGCTGTAACGGCGGAAGGCAAGAAATATCTTTGCGCCCAATTCGATGAGATGTCTGTTTCCTATATCCCGTCTGAGACGAATTTCATAACCCTCGATGTGAGACGGGATGCGCGCGAATTCTGTGCGGAATTCCAGAAAAGGGGCGTCATTGTCAGGCCGTTGTCAGGCTACGGAAAGCCGACGTTCATGCGCATCACAATCGGGACAGAAGAACAGAACAAAAAATTCATCGAGGTCTTTAAAGAGATCTATACATAGAGAAGACAATGTCAGATAAAGAATATAGACGCGTTTTGTTGGGAAATGTAGCCATAGCAAGGGGAATTCTCGAGGCGGGGTGCCATGTCATCACGTCATACCCGGGCACCCCGAGTTCGGAAATAATGCCGGCAGCCGTGGCCTTCAAGAAAGAGATGGGCCTGGATGTTTACACCGAGTGGTCCGTTAATGAAAAAGTAGCCTATGACAATGCGTTGGCGGCCAGTATAGCGGGCAAGAGGTCGGCTGTGGCCATGAAGCAGGTGGGTTTGAATGTGGCTGCTGATTCGCTCATGAGCTCGGCTTATCAGGGTGTTGTGGGCGGAATGCTCATCGTTAGCTGCGACGACCCGGGACCGCACAGCTCCCAGACCGAGCAGGATTCCCGGTTTTTTGCCATGTTTGCCAAGGTGCCCGTTTATGATCCCTCTTCGCCGCAAGAGGCCATGGCCATGATAAAGGATGCCTATGATCTCTCTGAAGCTTTCCAAATTCCGGTAATTCTCCGCCCGACAATCAGGCTCTCGCACGGAAAACAAAGCGTGAAACTTTCAACTCCCGAGGAGATTGAGCGGCCGGCCCATTTCGAGAAAGACCCGGGCAGGTGGGCTGCCACCCCACGGTTCAGGTTGCAGCTCCACACTAAACTGAATGAATCCCTGCGTCAGATTCAGGAAAGGTTCGAGAACGACAAAAGATGGAACTATGAAGTGGGCAAAAATACCGGGATAAATCTGGGGATCATCACCTGCAGCACGAGTTTCACGGTGCTCATGGATCTCCTGGATGAGCTCGATTTGAAGGACAAAGTCAACATTTTGAAGATCGGAACACCCTATCCGCTCCCGCTTGCAAGGGCCGTTGATTTTATCGACCGGCACGAAAAAGTTCTGATCATTGAGGAGACCGATGTCGTTATCGAATCGCAGATCATAGACAAAAGCAAAGTGCTGGGCAGGTTCTCCGGTCATATTCCTTTGCAGGGTGAGCTGACGCCCAATGTGATCCACGGCATCCTGGCCAAGTTTTTTAGGGAAAATGGTGTGGCTGACCTCGATACCTCAGCCGATGATGAACTGGCTAAGCTTGTTCAGGAGCTGGAGCTTCCGGTGCGGCGGCCGACGCTGTGTGCCGGATGTCCGGAACGGGCGGCCTTCTGGGCCATAAGACGGGCGCTTCCCAAGGCCATCTACACCAGCGATATCGGCTGCTACACGCTCGGCCTGAATCTTGGGGCCGTCGACACAGTCATCGACATGGGGGCGGGAATCACACTGGCCAGCGGATTCTACCAGGCTTACCATCAGGATAAAAATGATATCCCGATCGTGGCCACGATGGGGGACAGCACCTTTTTTCATTCGGGCACATCTTCGCTGATCAATGCGGTCTACAACAATGCACGGTTCATTCTTGTCATCCTCGACAATGAGATTACGGCCATGACGGGGATGCAGCCGACACCTGGTATAGGTGTCACGGCAGATGGAACCGAAGGCCGGAAAATCCCGCTTGAAGATTTGATCACAGGATGCGGCATTCGCTGGCTCCGGACTATCGATCCGTACAACGTGAAAGAGTTAATCGGCCTTCTCAAGGAAGCTCATGCGTATGTGAAGAGCGAAGAGGGGGGAATTGCAGTGATCATTGCCAGACATCCCTGCCTCATCAAGTATCAGGAAGAACTTCAAATTGACCGGATAAAGGTCGAAATCACAGAGGATTGCAATGGCTGCCGTTACTGCATTGATTATTTTGAGTGTCCAGCCCTGAGTTTCGATGAAGCGAACAACAGGGCTGAGATTGATCGCAAGCTGTGCGTCGACTGCGGCGTATGTATCAATGTTTGTGCCCAAGGAGCCATTGTTGAGGTTGATCGAGAAAATGACTGAAAAGAAAGAAAGAGAAGGTATAAGCCGAATAAATGTCGATAGAAGACATAACTATAATGACCTTAGACATGAACAAAAGAGACGTTTAAAATGAAAATACAGATCATTTTGGCTGGTGTGGGTGGACAGGGAATTCTTTTCTCGTCACGGTTATTTTCAGATTTGGGATTGAAGCTTGGTTTAGAGGTGACTGGAGCGGAAACTCATGGTATGAGCCAGAGGGGGGGGTCAGTCGTTGCCCATATCAAAATAGGTGGATACCAGAGCCCTATTATAAGGGGAGGAACTGCCGATATCCTCTATTCGTTGGACGAAAATGAAGCTTACAAAAATCTTCATTTTGTGAAACAGGGAGGCCACTGCTTCGTGAACATGGTCGATGGAGACCGCTTCAACAAAAACATCCTCGATCACCTCAAAAAGAAGAATATATCCGTCCATGCCTTTGATGCCAGTGGTATGGCCATGGAAATGGGTTCGGTAAGGGCCGCCAACATCTGCCTCATCGGCTATTCGGTGGGTACGGGATCGGTACCTTTCACCTATGAAGATCTCAAAGATGTGCTCAAATCGATCAGCCGCAAATCCGACCTGGAACAGAATCTCCAAATTTTCGACACCTCTGTCGCTCGTGGAAAACAATAGGGGTCACATTTTAGCATTTAACATTTTCAATTGTCGTTTCCGATTGTCCATCATGAGCGAACCAAAAAGCTAAAAATCCACGTGGCAAACGCTATGACAATTCTCCGTTCCCGAAGCCTTCTTTAAAGTTTCTACAGCCATTAGATATGCTTGGGTATTGGCGTATTTGATATATTGGGGTATTTGATATATTCTTTTTTCCTAGGAGTGCAAAGGAGGCGTGATCAATGATTGCCAAATTTTCAGTTCTTTATACAACTTTTTCTCTCCTTTTCGGGATAGCGGTGTTGTCCGGATACACAAGCGGGACTAAAGAAGACTCCAGAGAGTTAGGGGGTAAAGCCCTGCTCGCTATGCCATCGATTATTGAGCGTATCTCCAAAGAAGCAGAAAAAATCTACGAGGAGATAGTCGATATCCGCCGCGACCTTCATCAACATCCTGAGCTTTCTGGAAAGGAAAAGCGCACTTCTGGGGTCATTGCCAAACAGCTGAAGGCGATGGGATTGGAGGTTGCTACGAATGTGGGTGGATACGGAGTGGTCGGAATTTTGCACGGAAAGCCGGGAGGTCCGGTTGTTGCCTACCGGGCTGACATGGATGCCCTCCCTCAAAATATCATGGAGAATGTATCTTTCAAATCAGTCAACAAGAATGTCAGCCATGCCTGCGGACATGATGTTCATGTGACGGTCGGATTGGGAATTGCCAGGGTGCTTTCCTCAATGAGGGATGAATTTTCCGGTACGGTGAAATTCATTTTTCAGCCGTCCGAGGAAAATATCCAGGGTGCAAAGGCGATGATCGCCGATGAAGTTCTCGAAAATCCGAAGCCAGACTTTATCTTTGCTATTCATGTCGCTCCGCTTGAGGTAGGGCAAATGGCCACCATGCCCGGTGGCGGGCTGCCTGGCTATGAGCGATACAAGATCACGCTTGCAGGGAATGAGAAGCTTAAAGAGGCCACTCGATCCACGTTGAAAGCCCTTCGTGCCATAGGCACTGTCGCATTTCCCAGAAACATGAAGGAATACGAGAAAATACTAAGAGCCACGCTTCAAAAAGACAGTTTTCTGAACGACTTTATATTTATTATGGCTCACAAAGACAGCAAAAAATCTTCCGATGAAAAGGTTGTTATCACCGGTGGTTTAAAAGCAGCAAAATCAGATGGCTATACACGGGCCCACAAACAGATAAAAAAGATTTTGGCCGACCTTGATAAAGATAGTATCAAAGCTGATGTGGAGTTTGGGAAGCGTTTTCCCGCCATGATTTGCGATAAAGATATCGCTGAGGAAGCCATCGCTCCGATCGAGGCCATTTTGGGGAAAAATTCGGTTATCGTTTCTTACGGGATGATTCCTTTTCACGGTGAGGACTTTGCTTTGTTTTTAGAGAAAATTCCTGGAGCTATGTTTTATTTGGGGGGGTCGAATACACCTAAGAATATTATCGCTGCTCCGCACAGCCCGATCTTTTGTGTGGATGAACGATCAATCCTAGTTGGCGTCAAGGCTATGACCAATCTCATCATCCATTATCTATCGAAGTAAAAAGGGGTCGCATCTTAACATTTTACATTAGCAGTTTCTATAAAAAGCTTGGCATCCTCTTCAAACCAAAATAGTCGCATCGGATTCTTCTTCTATCCATGTTTTACTATTTTGTGAGAATCGTGTCGTAATTATCTGCAGGGAAATCTAAAATTCGATTTTTGGTGGTGAAATTGGCACTCTAAGGCTAAATTTGGGCCCGAAATATGATGGATTTATTTTGTTATGTGGCAGATACCTAAGCCAAACTACAATTTAATTTATTCATAGCGGAGGGAGTCGATGGGATTGGCGAGGGCGACCCGTAGGGATTGATAGCCGACAGTCAATATCGCAATCAAGAGTGTGGCCAATCCTGTTCCGAGGAAGAACCATAGCTTGATGTCTGTCTGGTAAGGAAATTCTTGAAGCCAACGATTCAGGGCGGCATAGGAAAGTGGCCAGGCAATGAGGTTGGCCATGATGATCCACTTGGAAAAATCTTTGATGAGAAGGACAATAACGGATGAAATTCTCGCCCCCAGCACTTTACGGATCCCAATTTCTTTGGTGCGCCGCAGAGCCAGAAAGGATGCCAGGCCAAAAAGACCGAGGCATGAGACAAAGACAGACATTATGGTGAACACAGTGATGATAAGGCCTATCCGCTGTTCTGAATTGTACAGCTCCTCCAGCCTTTCATCTAAAAAACGATAGTTATACTCATAATCTCCTGCGAATTTTTTCCAGACACTTCCCATGAATTTTAAGGTCTGGGGTGTGTTTTCGGATTGGATGCGAACCACAGTCCAAGCGCAGCCTTCCGGATAGAAGAGCAGGATCATTGGTTCGATTGCCGTACGCAGCGAGACGTAGTGAAAATCCTTGACAACTCCGATGATGTGGAACACGTTGTCTTGCCCCATAGTCACCCTTTTGCCTAAGGGATTCTCAAAACCCATAGCTTTTTGGTCAGATATTGTAGTTTGGCTTACACATCTTTTTGAAATTAAATAAATTATTAAAAATATGATAGGCATTTTTTGCCTTAGAGAAGCTATTTTCCCCAATAAATACGCGTTTTAAGGAAAGATAATCCCCTTTCACAATTAATGAAGGACACCGCCGTTAATCCAGAATTGGTTCATTGCTTCTTGAACTAAACAGCTTGTTCAGTAATTAAGTATAATGTCCCCCGATCTCAATTAAGAATGATGTCCCCCGATTTCTCAAGATATGGCGTCTGCAGTGCTTGGGATTGTTCTTATGCGGACACGAGTTGTTACTTGAACGGACAGTAGCGGTAAATTTATTTTACACTGATGGCAGTTTTTATTGGGTAGGCGGGATGGCATGATTATTGCTAAATCTGCATTGAGGGTTGCATGAAAACAAAGATCCATATGATATTCGAGAACAACATTCTTGACCAGACAACGCATCTGCAGAAAAGAGGAGGGAGTGATGTGCTGCAAAAAATTTGTTCTGCTTATGGCCATACTGGCTTTTCTATTTTCTCTTCTGGCGGCACGGGAGACACAGGAACGGCCAGATGTTCTCGTTCCTGAAAATGCCAATGAGGCCAGGCTGAACCGACTTCAGCCTCCTGATCAGGTCATGGAGGCCATCGCAATGCCAGATCTGCACTAAAGCCTGATGGTGTGCTTGCCATCGGTGAGTGGCTGCCGTGGGATGATGGTGATTCGGAGTGTTCAACACCCGAACAGCTGGAAGCGCAAATGAAGGAGGCCGGATATCAACTGGAGCGCATAGAAACATTTCTCAAAAAGAACAACATGTACATCCATATTTTTCGCTTAGATGATACAAAATAAAGCCATAAAGACTTGTTGGAAGCCTTTGGAGTTAAGCCGCAGGGTACCGGATCTCCAGATTGGGCAACAGGGACTCGAATTTCAATATTTGACATTTTTGCGCAAATCATCGAATTTGTTTTACTATAGGCATGATGCGTTCTCAAGAGCAAAAAATAAACTCAATGAAAATAAAATAAGTGGAAGTGAGAAATGAGTGATACAGACACCTATATACGGCAGTTGAGAGAGTCATATCCCTTGAGAGAACCGGTTCTTCGGGATGTGATACAAGCACTGGAATTGCCCCCAGGGAGCCGGGGCCTGGACGTGGGATGTGGACTCGGACAGCCGGCCTTATTACTGGCAGAGTTTGTGGGATCAGGCGGGCATATCACTGCGCTTGATCAATCCTTGGAGTTTCTCCGCCAGGCAGAGGACCTCGTAAAGAAATCCAGCCTATCAGAACAAATAACCTTTAAGCAAGGTAATGTCCATCATCTTCCTTTTGACGATGCAGAATTCGATTGGGTTTGGAGTGTGGACTGCGTGGGCTATCCGACAGTCGGTGAGCAAGTGCCTTTGCTAAAGGAATTGTCACGCGTGATAAGGCCCGGCGGCAAAATCGCTATCCTGACCTGGACCTCTCAAAAGCTCCTTCCGGGATATCTTCTCTTGGAAGCCAGGCTGAACGTGACGAGTGCGACAATCGTTCAACATCTTGAAGCCAAGAAACCAGAGTCTAACTTCATGCGCGGTCTGGGTTGGTTTCGTGATGCCGGCTTGGAGGATATCAGAGCCCGGACTTTTATCGGGGAGGTATCGGCGCCACTGAATAATGAGCTTCGAACGGCTCTCGTTTGCTTTTTTCAAATGTTATGGGGTGAACCGCTCCCAGGCCTTGCAGAGGAGGATTGGAAGGAATACGAGCGCCTCTGTCTTCCCGAGTCACCTGATTTCATCCTTAAGGCTCCGGATTATTATGCCTTTTATACCTACACTGTCTTCCAGGGAGTTAAATCAAAAGGGGCCGCCTCCTAACATTTCTTGTTCATTGATTTTCTTAATTGATAATATCGAGCTGGAAGAATCTTTGCTTGAATGTTAAAGGGTAAGAAGCGCCCCCTCATTGAATCAGAGTGTAGGTGTCCATAAGGTGGAAAGTGAGGGCGTTGAATACTAAAACAAAAGCCACAAGGACCATTCTGATGATTCTTCTTCCTTTTGTCTTTTTACGAATTAAATCCAGCAGTGTGTAAATGGCAAAGACTTCCAGGGCAAAGGGAAGAAAACCGCCGTAGCCGAAAACAGGCATTTGAAAGATTTTTCCAAAATTTAAATAGGGAATCGAGTATTCCCAGTGTGAGCCTGCCCAGTAGTTCAGGGATTCCCATAACACCCCCGATACAAAGCCAGCCAGAAGCCAGCTAATTAATCTGTTTCCGTAATGACTTTCCGCATCAGTCAAAAACGAGTTAATTTTAAGGCGGTAATTCACCGGCTCCAGCAGGAATATAAATCCGAGCCAGACGAGTGGGAAAAAGAGATGGGGTGCTAACACGGAAAGAAAAAGGAGGAGGAGACCCAGCAGAATATAACCGTTCAGCAAGCCTGGGGTTGTTTTGAGAGGAATGAAGGAAATGGTTTTTCCCCTCAAGGCGGTCTGGAATAGTCTGGAAAGTTCCAGAAGTGCCGGGATGACTGAGGCAAAAGCA
>Ga0180432_10004646_pt1 | contig 18711 bp, 12 predicted proteins | sample SS_ome_10_FD_132414 | JGI IMG/M metagenome (GOLD analysis project Ga0180432, IMG submission 132414) | Hypersaline lake sediment archaeal communities from the Salton Sea, California, USA - SS_1_MS_2 metaG | ecosystem: Environmental > Aquatic > Non-marine Saline and Alkaline > Hypersaline >...
CCGTTCCTGGGCGTGTCCGGCCAGCTGCGCAGCTCTCTGGGCCTGGGCGCCGCGGTGATCTTCGTGATGACCTGCACGAGCGTGCTCAACTGGCTCGTGTATCACTACCTCCTGCATCCGGACGGGGTGTTCGGCATCGACCTGACGTACCTGCGCTACATCGCGTTCATCATCGTGATCGCTGCGTTCGTGCAGATCGTGGAGATGGTCGTGGAGCGGGTGAGCATGCTTCTGTATCTGACCCTGGGCATCTTCCTGCCGCTCATTACGGTGAACTGCGCCATCCTGGGCGCGAGCCTGTTCATGGTCACCCGCGAGTACACGCTCGTGCAGACCGCGGCCTTCGGGCTCGGGTCCGGGGTGGGCTGGGCGGTGGCCATCGCGGCCATGGCCGGTATCCGCGAGAAGCTGGCCCGCCACGGCAAGGTGATCCCCCAGCTCGAGGGCGCGGGCATCGCCCTGGTGATCGCGGGCATCATGGCCCTGGCCTTCGTGGGGTTCTCGGGGGTGATCCGGATCAACTGAGCCGCAGTGAAGCGAGGCGCCATGCACGACGTGCTCTACGCGGTGGCGGTTCTGTGCGCGATCAGCGGCGCTCTGGCCGCGCTGTTGCTCGTGGCCGAGCACTTCCTCGCCGACTACGGCGAGTGCACCATCGACGTGAACCAGGGCGAGCGCCGGTTCACGGTCACGGGGGGAGGGGACCTGCTCTCCAACCTCGGCGAGCAGAAGCTGTTCCTGCCCTCCGCGTGCGGCGGTCGGGGCTCGTGCGGGCTGTGCAAGTGCCGGATTCTGGCCGGCGGCGGCCCGGTGCTGCCCACCGAGCTTCCGTATCTCACCGAGGACGAGCAGGCCCGGGACGTGCGCCTGGCCTGCCAGGTGAAGGTCAAGCGCGACCTGGAGGTGCAGGTGCCACAGGAGCTCCTGTCCGTGCGCGAGTTCACCGCCACGGTGGAGCGCATCGAGGACCTCACCCACGACATCAAGCTGTTCCGCTTCGCCCTCGACGGCGACGAGCGCATCCGGTTCCGAGCCGGCCAGTACGTGCAGCTGGTGGTCCCGCCCTACGACGAGGTGCGCGAAGAGACCTTCCGCGCCTACTCGATTGCCAGCCCGCCCTCGGACGACGGGGCGGTGGACCTGGTGATCCGGCTCGTGCCCAACGGGATCGTGACCACCTACTGCTTCGAGCACCTCCGAGAAGGCGACACCGCGCGGCTCACGGGTCCGTTCGGCGAGTTTCGACTGCACGAGAGCGACCGAGAGTGCCTGTTCATCGCGGGCGGATCGGGGCTCGCGCCGTTTCGCAGCATGGTCCTGGACATGATCGAGCACGAGAACACGCGCAAGGCCACGTTCTACTTCGGCGCCGTAGAGGAGAAGGACCTGTACTACGTGGACTTCTTCAGCAAGCTAGCGGCCGAGCACGACTGGTTCTCGTACGTGCCCGCGCTCTCCGGCGCGGCCGAAGGCCACGGGTACGAGACGGGCCTCGTCACCGAGGTGGTCGGCCGGCACTACGAGTCGCTCGACAACCACGAGGCCTATCTGTGCGGCAGTCCGGGCATGATCGACGCGTGCATCAAGGTCCTGGCGGACAAGGGACTGGACGACGAGCGAGTTTTCTACGACAAGTTCTCCTGAACGGGAGGGCGGTCATGCGGCAGCGACCTGACCTCGAACGGGTGGAAGAGCGCATGCGGCCCGGGGAGCTGACCCTGCACGGGTTCCTGGGCATGGATGACCGGGCGCTGGCGGACGTGCTGGAGGCTGACGAGCGTGCCGTGCGCGCGTTGGGCCGCACTCACGCGCAGTTCGCCGAGCGCTTGGCCGAGCTGACCGACGCGGGCCGGGACATCCTGGAGCGCGAGCGCGAGGTGGAGGGCCGCTACAAGGTGAAGGTGCGCGACGACCGGGGCCGCCTGCCGTGCCCGTTCGGCGATGGACTGTTCGCCAAGGGCGACACCGTGCTCCGGGACCCGCGCACCGGCACACGGCTGCGCTGGAACGCGCTGACCGTGCACCTCGTGCGTATTCACGGGTTTTACGGCGGGCGCGGCAGCGACTACCGTCTCGAGCCCGCGACCCTGGCCGAGGTCCTGGACCTGGGATCCGCACCCGAGGCCGCGCCCGGGCCCGGCCGTTCGGCTTGACAGGTCCCGCACCCCCGGCTAGGTTGGGGCCGAATCGTCACATCCGCCGCAGGGGTGTACGGGTCCGGAGGGGCTGCGGGCATGAGCGTGGGAGATGGGCAGCACCTGTGCGCCCTGCTTGACCAGATCGCTGACCTCGCCTTCATCAAGGACGCCGACGGGCGTTGCGTGGCCTGCAATGCGGCCTTCGCCGCACGAGTCGGGGCGGATGCGGGCGACCTGTCGGGGCGGCTGCTGGCGCAAATCCTCCCGGAGCCGATCGCGCGCGGACTCGCCCTGCATGACGACGAGGTGCTCGCCTCGGGCCGGCCGCGCGCGTTCGAGCACACCCTCTCCTGGGACGGCGACCCGCGCACCTATGCCGCGCGGAAGGCGGTCTGGCCCGATCCGGCGGCGGACCGCACGGCCATCCTGTATCTGGGCTGGGACGTGACCGAACGCCGCCGCGCAGACCGCGACGTGGCCGAGCGCGAGGCTCGCTGCCGGCGGATCGCGGACGCGGCCACGGAAGGGGTGTGCGAGCTCGACGCGGAAGACCGCATAGCGTACGTCAATGCGCGTATGGCTCAGATGCTGGGCCGTACCGCCCAAGAGATGGTGGGCCGGCCGTTCCTGGACTTCCTGGACGATCCCGCCCGACCGCTCGCGCGCGAGCGGCTGCGGGAACGGCGACAGGGCGGGCGCGACCAGTTCGAGATGCGTCTCTCCGGGCGCGACGGCACGGAGCTCACCGCGCTGTTCGAGGTTAGCGCGCTGCGAGACGCCTCGGGACGATACGGGGGTACGCGCTGCGTGGTCCTGGACGTGACCGAGACCAAGAAGGCCGAGCAGGACCTCATCCAGGTCGAGCGGCAGGCCGCGGTGGGTACGCTTGTCGCGGGAATCGTGCACCAGTTCAACAACCTGAACGCCCCGATCCTGGGGTACAGCGACTTCCTGCTGAATCTGCCCGACCTGGACCCGCGCGCGCGAAGGTACGTGGAGCAGATTCACGCGGCCGCGCTGCGCGGGCGGGAGGTCACCCGAAGCCTGGCGACCTTTGCGCGGCTTCGATCTGCGGGCGCGCGGCGTCCCGCGGACCTCAACCGCGTGGTCCGGGAGACCGTGGACGTGCTCAAGGACTCCCTGCGCGCGGACGGCGTAGACCTGGAGTTGCGCCTCGGGGACGTGCCCCAGGCGCCCATGCACCAGGGAGAGATCAGCCAGGTGGTGCTCGCCTTGGTCCAGAACGCCCAGCACGCGGTGCTTGAGCGCCCGGAGCGGCGCATCGCGGTGGAGACCGGCGTCGCGGACCAGGGGGCCTTTGTGCGCGTCTCCGACACCGGGTGCGGGATCGCGGAGGCGGACCTTCCCAAGATATTCACCCCGTTTTTCACGACCAAGGGCGAGTTCGCGCCGCCCGGCTCATCCCAGCACCAGGTGCGCGGGGCGGGCTTGGGCCTGAGCGTCGCGCAGACCATTGCCGCGCACCACGAGGGCGAGCTCACGGTCCAGAGCAGACCGGGCCGAGGCAGCACGTTCCTCTTGCGCCTGCCCCTGTCCGGCGCCCAGCGGCAGGCCGCCCCGGCCGGGCACGCGCCCGCAGAAGCGCGCGCCGAGGGACGGCGCGTGCTGGTGCTCGACGACGAGCCCTCCAGCCGGGAGCTCTTTTCCGAGGTGCTGGACGCGTACGGGTACCTCGTGGAGGCCACCGACGACGGCGGCGCGGCCCTGGGGCTCTTGCGCGGTCGGCGCTTCGACGCGATCCTGGTCGATCTGGCCATGCCCAAGATGAGTGGCGCTGCGTTTCTGCGCGGCCTGGCCGAGCTCCCCGAGCCCCAGCGCCCGGTCGTGCTGGTGGTCACCGGCCGCACCGAGGCCCCGGAGCCGCCGCAGGGCGTGGAGGTCGCCGAGGTTCTGTACAAGCCCTTCGAGCCCACGGTCCTGCTCGCGGGCCTGCACAAGGCGCTGGCCGCCCGGCGAGAGGGGTCGTGAGCACGCCAAGCCGACGCCAGCAGGGAGAGCGAGCCCCATGACGCGCAGCCACATGCGTCCGGATCGGGCCAAGGTTTCCACGCCGGCGCCCATGGTCTGCCTGGGGGTATGGGCGCTTTGCGCCTTGGCCGCGGCCCGCCCGGCCCAGGCGGTCGAGGTCCAGTCGCCGCGCTGGGGCTTCGGCGGCCGGGTGGTGCCCGGACGCATGAACCTCTTGTCCGTGCGCGTGCGCAATGACACGGAGCGGTCCTGGGACGGCACGCTCGTGCTCACGCGGGGCGCCAGGCACGGCGTCGCCCACGAGCAGCCCTGCTACCTGTCACCGCGGGCCGAGCGGAATGTGCAGTTCCTGGTCTATGTCTGGGAGACAGACCGCAGCTGGAGTCTGCGATGGGGCGGGATGAGCGGACAGCAAATGAAGGTGCCCGCGCCCAAGCCGGGGCCGCCGGCGGTGGTGTTTCTCGAAGAGCCCGGACGACTGGTCGGTCCCACGCAGATTCGCGCGTTCCCGCCCGGCCTGCTGCCCGGTTCGGTGGCGGCGTTCGACGGGCTGCACGCCCTGGTGCTCGACCGGGCGCCGAGGCGGCTCTCGCGCGCGCAGCAGCAGGCGCTTCTGGACTGGGTGCGCGGGGGCGGGCTCGTTCATCTGGTGCAGGGGCCCGACGAGGAGTACCCCGCGTTCCGCGGCCTCCTGGATGCGCTCAACAGCCCGCAGCAGGTCACGGACATAGGCGCGGGGCAGGTGGTGCGCCACCCCATCGACCGAAAGGAGGCCACCGAAGAAGAGCTCGCCCGGCGCGGATATGCGTCTCCGGTGCTGGAGACGCACGAAGAAGCGCCGATCCATGACCTCAAGGACATGTTTTTCGGCCGGCTCCAGGCCATGGAGGCCGTGGTCGAGCACAAGTGGGGCTCGATGATGGCCCTGTCGGTCCTGTACGTCCTGGTGGTCGGGCCGATCAACTGGTGGCTGGGCGCGCGCCGGCGCCTGGACTGGCGGCTGGTGGGGCTGTTCTTCCTCGTCGCGGTGGCCGGGTTCGGCGTGGCCTTCGAGTGGACCGGACGGCGCGGATACGGCGAGCGCACCCTGGTGCGCAGCCTGGCCTACGCGCGGTCGGTCGGTCCCGGCCGATGGGACCTCACGCAGTGGTCGAGCGTGTTCGTGGTCGAGGGCGATCGGTACGAGGTCACGCACGCCGCGGACCAGAACTTCTACGAGGTCTTCGACCCCATGGACCGGGTGCCCGGGTACGTGCGCGGCGGGCCCAAGGGCGCGGCGGCCGTGGACATCCCCATCTTCAGCTCGCGCGCGGTCCTGCACCGGGCTTGCCTGGAGGGGCCGACCGTGGATGCTTCGCGCGCACGGTGGACGCAGGGCCGGGTGTCCGTGCCCGTGTCCGAGGAACTGGCGCGGGCGTTCGCGCGCGGATACCTGTATCGGGACGAACAGTTCTACGAGTTGTCGGTGCAAGGCGAACGTGTGATCTCGGACGCGTACCCGCGGCGCAACGTGGTCAACAGCCCGGCCATCAAGGCGGACGACTGGTCCTATGGCTACTACCGGGGCCCGCGCACCCTGGCCGAGACGTCCGACGAGTACCGGGTCGGCCTGCCCGCGCTCATGGTCCGGGCCCTGGGGGGCGCGGAGGAACTCCACTACCAGCTGAAGCCCCGGCCGACCCGGCCGCGCCTGTTCCTGTTCGCTCGCCTGCCCGACGCGTTCGACCCCGAGTCTGCGTCCCTGGAAGAGGCCCGGGGGTATGTGCTGTATGACGTGCCATTGCCGCGACCCCAGGCAGGAGGCGATCAGTGACCGCGAACAGCAGCGAGAACGGTCCCGCCCTCGAGGCGCGGGGCGTAAGCCACTGGTACAAGGCGCACCGCGCCCTGGACCAGGTGACCTTCGAGGTGGCCACGGGCTCGATCCACGGGTTCGTGGGCCCCAACGGCGCGGGCAAGACCACCACCCTCAAGATTGCGGCCACGCTCCTGCGTCCGCGAAGCGGCACCATGCGCGTGTTCGGCAGGGACGTGGTGTACGAGTACCGGCACGTGCGCCCGCACATCGGCTTCATGCCCGACTACCCCGCGCTGTACTCGCAGATGACCGTGTTCGAGCTGCTCGACTTCTTCGGCGCCGCGTACGGCCTGTCCCTGTACGTGCGCGACCGGGTGATCAAGGACGTCCTGGCCCTGACCGACATGGAGGGCCGCCGCGACGACCTGATCCGCACCCTGTCGCGCGGCATGCAGCAGCGGGTCAGCCTCGCGCGGGTGCTCGTGCACGACCCGGACCTGCTGCTCCTGGACGAGCCCGCGGCCGGGCTCGACCCCCGGGGGCGCATCGAGCTTATGGAGGTGCTCAAGGAACTCAAGTCCATGGGCAAGACGATCTTCATCAGCAGCCACATCCTGGCCGAGCTCGCGAACCTGTGCGACAGCGTCACGATCCTCGACCGCGGGCAGGTGCGCTTCTCCGGGGCCATGGACGAGCTGCTCGAACAGCGCGACGCCGCGGGGGCGCGGCACGTGGTGCAGCTCGCCCAGCCGCACGAGCCGGCGGAGGCCGCGGTGCGCCAACTGCCCGGACTCCTGCGCCTGGACATCGACGAGAGCCGGATCCGCTACCTCGTGGAGGTGCGCGCGGGTGAAGCCGACCCGAACCAGATTCTGGCCGCGATCATGAAGGCCGGCGGCCAGGTCGTCGCCTTCTCCGCGCAGCGCAAGGGCCTCGATCAGGCGTTCCTGGACCTCACCGAGCCGGGGGTGCCCGAATGAAGCTGCGCGCGGTTGCGCTGCTGACGCGCGCGCTGCGGATCGAGGCCCGCTCGGGCTGGACCTATCTCCTGCGCGTGGGCCTCGTGGGCGTGCTCATGCTGACCCTGTACGCCACGTGGCAGGGCGCCTCATTCGGCGGCGCGCCGGGCCTGCGCTTCTTCGAGCTCGTGATGCTCACGAACCTGGCGATACTCACGCTCGCCGGCCTGGGGTTCTTCGCCTCCGCGGTGAGCGAGGAGAGGGAAGCGCAGACCCTGGGCCTCTTGCGCATGACCGGGCTCACGCCTCTGGTGATTCTCCTGGGCAAGTCCACGAGCCGGCTGTTGAAGGCCGTGGGCCTGTTGCTCGTGCAGATGCCCTTCGCCTTGCTGGCCGTGAGCCTGGGCGGCATGATGCCCAGGCAGATCGTGGCCAGCTACATCGCCCTGGGCGCGTACCTTGTGCTGTTGGCGAATCTCGCGCTGCTCTTCTCCGTGGTGGTGCGCCGCACGTACCAGGCGTCGGTCCTCACCGGCGCGGCGCTCATCGGCCTGGCCATCCTGTGCGCGCAGTATCCGTGGCTGTCCCTGTTCCCGATCGAGCGGCTGGACGCGGTGCTCTCGGTCGGGTGGAGCGGGGCGCTGACGTCCCTGCAGACCTGGACCAGCCTGGGCGTGGGCGCGGGACTCTTCGTCCTTGCGTGGATGCTCTTCGACCTGTGCACGCGCGAGGCGAGCCCGGCCGGGCCGGGCCGGGGCCTCGTCCCGCGGCGGCGGCTGCGGCGGCTGGCGCCGGGCCGGAGCTGGTCCGGGGCCTCGTCCGTGGCATGGAAGGACTACCACTTCTACGCGAGCGGACCCGTGGGCGCGTTCGGCGTGGTCCTGTTGATTGCGGTGGCCTGCGCCATTGCCGGCTGGTTCCTGCGCAGGGATCTCGACTCCTGGACGGACGTGCGCAGGATCTTCTCGATGGTGTTCATCACGGCCAGCGCCGTATTGATCTGGCTGGGCGCGGGGCGGATGGCCGCGCGAGTCCTTCAGGAGGAGCTGCGCGCGCGCACCCTGCCCGCCCTGTCGCTGACGCGCTTGAGCTTTGCCCAGATTCTCGGGAACAAGGCCCTCGCGGTGCTCCTCGCCACCGTGCCCGCGTTCGCGTTCCTGGCCGCGGGCATCGCGCTCATCGCGCCGGATTGGCTGTGGGGCATGGACGTCGGCCTGTGGACGGCGCTTTCGATCTGGGTGAGTGTGCTCATCCATTTCAGCATGTACCTCCTGCTCGTCGCCTACTTCGCCCTGCGGGTGCGCCATGGCGCGGTGATCCTGGCTCTGTTCGCCCACATGCTCGTCTTTCACGTGTGGGGGCTGTTCGCGTTGATGCTGTCCTTGCCGGCCTTTTTCCTGGGCGGGCCCACCGGTGTCATGCTGTGGAGCGCCACGATGTGCGTGCCCATCTCCGCCCTGGCCGCGGCGGGCATTCGCAGGCGCCTGGGCCTGGCGGTGGCCGCCTGAAGCGGGGCGCAGGGCGCCGGTCCGGCGGCAGCGGGTCGGCGCCCTGCGGGTTGGGTTGGGCCGCCCGGCAGGTCCACGCGCCGAGGATGTCCGGATGAGACTTGCCGCCCTGGCGCTGTTCACCCGCGCGCTGCGCCTCGAGGCGCGGTCGCACTGGACGTACCTGGTGCGCGCGGGACTGGTGGTCCTGCTGATCCTGGCCCTGATGGACACCTGGGACAACGCCGCCTACGGCGGCGCGCCGGGCCTGCGGTTCTTCACCTGGGTCATGTACACGAACCTGCTGGGGATCACCCTGGCCGGGCTCGCGTACTTCGCCTCCGCAGTGAGCGAAGAGAAGGAATCGCAGACCCTGGGCCTGTTGCGCATGACCGGGCTTTCGGCCCTGGTGCTGGTGCTGGGCAAGTCGACGAGCCGGCTCTTGACCGCCGCGGGGCTGCTGCTCGTGCAGGTGCCCTTCGCGCTGCTCGGGGTGGCGCTGGGCGGCATCCTGCCCAGGCAGGTGGTGGCCAGCTACATCGCCCTGGCCGCGTACCTCGTGCTCGTGGCCAACCTCGCGCTCTTCTTCTCCGTGATCGTGCGACGAACGTATCACGCGTGCGTGCTCACCGGCGCGGCCTTGATCGTGTTTGCGATGGTATGCGCGTACCGCCCGGGGCTCTCGCCGATCGAGCGGCTTGGCGACGTGCTCTCGGCCGGCTGGAGCGGGCCCCTCGCGTCGCCCCAGACATGGTCGAACGCGGGCATAGGCGCCGTACTGTTCTTCCTGGCATGGATGCTCTTCGACCCCTGCACCCGGCGGGAGGGCTGGATGGCGCCGCGGGGCAGGCTCCTTGCACGGTTGCCGCTGCGCCTGCCGCAGATCGAACCGGGACATGCGTGGACCGGGCCGACGGCCCTCGTCTGGAAGGACTGCTACTTCGTCGCCGGGTGGCCTTTGCGCGCGGTCTTCTCGTGGCCTTTGCTCCTGGCCGGCTCCATCCTTGCCATGGGGTACTGCGGCATCCCACCGGGGGCCAGTACGCGCGAGGCCTTCGCCTCCGTGCTGGTGGCGGGCAGCGCTTTGTTGCTCGGCCTGGGCACGGGGTGGCTGGTGGCGTGCGTGCTCCAGGCGGAGGTGCGCGACCGCACCCTGCCCGCTTTGGTGCTCACGTCGCTGAGCCTCGGGCGGATTGTGCGCCTCAAGGCCAGGGCCGTGTACCTGTGCGTCAAGCCGGTGCTCAAGTTCCTGGCCCTTGGGCTGCTCCTGCTGGCCCCCGAATGGCTGGGGGAGTTCAGCGATATGCTCCGAGACTCGCTGCGGGTCGGAGGGTTGGGGTGGACGTTTGTCGAGTTGGGCCTGTACGTTTCTCTGGTTGCTTGCCAGGTCGCTCTGTACCTTCTCCTCGTTGCGTACCTGGCCCTGCGGATGCGCCACGGCGCGGTGGCGCTGGCCGTGGTCTTGCAGTTCATCAACCTGTGGCTGTGCGCCATGCTTTGGGATGAGATCCAGCGTGTGCTCCGGCATGGTACGATGTGGCCTCTGTTCTTGATGGTCGTGGTCCTCGCGTCCGTCTCGGTCTTGCTGGCTCGCGGGGTCCGCGACCGCCTGCGCAGGGCCGTGGCCGCGTAGACGAGCCGCGTGAAGCGCCCGTGTGTTGGGGGGGGGGCGAAATGAAGCTGCGCGTCCTGGCGCTCTTCACCCGCGCGCTGCGGATCGAGGCCCGGTCGCACTGGACGTACCTCGTGCGCGTGGTCCTGCTGGGTGTGCTGGTGCTGGCCCTGGCCGAGACCTGGGACCGTGCGCACTACGGCAGCGCGCTGGGCCTGCGGTTCTTCGAGGACGTGATGTACGCGAACCTGCTGGGGCTGACCCTGGCCGGGCTCGTGTTCTTCGCGTCCGCGGTCAGCGAAGAGAAGGAGGCGCAGACCCTGGGCCTGTTGCGCATGACCGGGCTCTCGGCCCTGGTGCTTCTCCTAGGCAAGTCCACGAGCCGGGTGCTGACCGCGGTGGAGCTCCTGCTCGTGCAGATGCCCTTCACCCTGCTGGCCGTGGCCCTGGGCGGCATGATGCCCAGGCAGGTGGCGGCAAGCTACATCGCCCTGGCCGCGTACCTCGTGTTCCTGGCCAACCTCGCGCTCCTTTTCTCCGTGATCGTGCGACGAACCTACCACGCGTCCGTGCTCACGGGCGCGGCCTTGTTCGTGCTCCTGATCGTATGCGCGTTCCATCCGTGGCTCTCGCCGATCGAGCGCATCGACGACGTGCTCAGGGCCGGATGGGCCGGGAGCTTCGTCTCGGTCCAGACCTGGACGAACGTGGGCGCGGGCGTCGGGCTCTTCCTGCTCGCGTGGATGCTCTTCGACCCGTGCACGCGGCGAGAGGGCGAGGGCGGGGCGCGGCGCAGGCTGCTGGCGCGGCTGCGAGTGCGGTGGTTCGCCCCGGGCCGTGCCTGGTCCGGGCCGGCGTGCGTGACCTGGAAGGACTATCACTTCTTCGCCCCCGGCCCCTTGAGCGCGGTTCTCTGGCCCCTGCTGATCGTGGCGGGCTTCGGCGTGGTGGTGTGGCTCGTGCCCTACGGCCCCGACTCATGGGAGGAGCTGCGCGTGGGCTTCGCGTCTGTGGCGATTATGGCGAGTCCGGGCTTGCTCGTGTTGGGCACGGGCTGGCTGGTGGCTCGGACATTGCAGGGGGAGGTGCGCGCGCGCACTCTGCCCGCGCTCGTGCTCACGCCGCTCACGTTCGGGCAGATCCTGCGGCGCAAGGGGACGGCGGTGTGGCTGGGCATCAAGCCGCTGATTGTGCTGTTTCTTCTCGGCCTGGCTCTCCTGACCCCGGAATGGGCGGAACGGCTGGATGATGAACTGCGTCGGGCTCTGCGCTGGGGCGTCGGCCGCTGGGTGGAGAATGTCGTCGAGGAGGGCATGCCCTTCGTGTTCTTCGGCGCGTACCAGGCCGTCCTGTACGTGCTGCTCGTGGCGTACCTGGCCCTGCGCGTGCGTCACGGGCCGGTGGTCCTGGCCGTGTCCGCGCAGATTGGGATGTTCGTGCTTTGGGTCATCCTCTTCGAAGAGATCGACCACATGGTCAGATGGGACGAGATCTGGTTCGTACTGCTGAACTACGCGGCCTGCGTGCCCATCTTCATCCTGCTGGCCCTGGGATTCGGCAAGCGCCTGCACAGGGCCATCGCCGCGTAGACCACGCCCGGCCTACGCACAATGCGCGGCGTTGACCCGGGGAATCCGTCCTGGTACAGTGCGCCGCATTGCCGACCCGTCCGACCCCGTTGGGAGCGAGACTCCATGGCCATCCGTGTGCTGCTCGCCGACGATCACGCGATCGTGCGCGACCGGCTCAAGGCGGTGATGCGCGCAGGGGCTCCGGAGATCCGCGTCCTGGGCGAGGCCGGCAACGGCCGCGAGCTTTTGCGGCTCGCCGCGCGGCGGCCCGCACACGTGTATGTGATCGACGTGGCCATGCCGCTTGTCAACGGCATCGAGGCCACGGACCGGCTCCTGCGCGCGCGGCCCGAGAGCCGCGTGGTGCTGCTTAGCGAACACGACGTCCAGGGCCTGGTGGAAAAGGCCTTCCGCTTCGGCGCGCGGGGGTATCTCCTCAAGGAAGAGGCCGCACAGGAGCTCGTCACCGCCGTGCGCAAGGTGCACGAGGGCGGATTTTACCTCAGCCCCCGGCTGGGCGCGCAGGTCCTCGAGCGCGTGCTCATCCGCCAGCAGCCCCGGGGCGCCAAGCACCCGGTCGCGAACCTGACCCCCCGCGAGCAGGAGACCCTGCGGCTTATCGCCGAGGGGTATGCGAGCAAGGAGATCGCCGAGCGCATGCACATCGCGGTGGACACCGTGCAGGTGCACCGCAAGAACCTGATGCGCAAGCTCGACATCCATCGGCAGACCGAGCTCGTGCGCTACGCGTTGCGCGAGGGCATCGCGTCGCTGTAGGTGCGCAGCCGCGCGGCCGCGAGAGCATGCGGGATTGTTGGGAACCGTTAGGAAATTACCCCTTTTGGGGTATTTCGGTCTCGGTTGGCTTGTGTATGCTGGGGCCGGTTCACGAGCGGTTGGGCCCCGAGATGGGAGTCTGCGTGCCCGGACTCTGGAGGAGAGGTCACAAACATGCCTAAGCGTACGGACGTTCATAAGGTTATGATCATCGGGTCCGGGCCCATCATCATCGGGCAGGCCTGCGAGTTCGACTATTCGGGCACCCAGGCGTGCAAGGCCCTGCGCAAGCTCGGGTACGAGATCGTGCTCGCCAACTCCAATCCGGCCACGATCATGACCGACCCCGGCATGGCGGACGTGACGTATGTCGAGCCCCTGAACGTGGACTCCATGGCCAAGATCGTGGAGAAGGAGCGCCCCGACGGCCTGCTTCCCAACCTGGGCGGCCAGTCGGGCCTGAACCTGTCCAGCGAACTGGCCCGTTCCGGGGTGCTCGACAAGTTCGGCGTGCAGGTCATCGGCGTGAACGTGGACGCGATCAAGCGCGGCGAGGACCGCATCGCGTTCAAGGAGACCATGGAGCGCCTGCGGATCGAGCTGCCCCGCAGCGAGCCGGCGTTCAGCGTGCGCGAGGCCGAGGCCATCGCGGAGAGGCTCGGCCTGCCCGTGGTGCTGCGGCCCGCCTACACCCTGGGCGGTACGGGCGGGGGGCTCGTGTTCAACATGGAGGAGCTTCGCACCGTGGCCGCCCGCGGCCTGGCCGCGAGCCTGATCGGCCAGGTGCTCGTGGAGGAGTCGGTCCTCGGCTGGGAGGAGCTCGAGCTCGAGGTCGTGCGCGACAGCAAGGGCCAGAAGATCACCGTCTGCTTTATCGAGAACGTGGACGCCATGGGCGTGCACACGGGCGACAGTTTCTGCACCGCGCCCATGCTCACCATCGATCCGGACCTGCAAAAGCGGTTGCAGGAGTACTCGTACCGCATCGTGGACGCCATCGAGGTGATCGGCGGCACGAACATCCAGTTCGCCCACGACCCGGAGACCGGGCGCGTGGTGGTCATCGAGATCAACCCCCGCACCTCGCGCTCGTCCGCGCTCGCGAGCAAGGCCACCGGGTTCCCCATTGCGCTGGTGAGCGCCATGCTCGCCGCGGGCGTGACCCTGGACGAGATCCCCTACTGGCGCGAGGGGACGCTGGAGAAGTACACCCCCTCCGGCGACTACGTCGTGGTGAAGTTCGCCCGATGGGCGTTCGAAAAGTTCCGCGGCGTGGAGGACAAGCTCGGCACCCAGATGCGCGCCGTGGGCGAGGTGATGAGCATCGGCAAGACCTACAAGGAGGCTTTGCAGAAGGCCATCCGGTCGCTGGAGATCGGCCGGTACGGGCTCGGGTTCGCCAAGGACTTCCACGAACTCCCCCTGGAGGAGCTTTTGCGGCGCCTGTCCGAGCCCTCCAGCGAGCGGCAGTTTTTCATGTACGAGGCCCTGCGCAAAGGCGCGGACATCGACACCCTGTACGAGCGCACGCACATCAAGCGGTGGTTCATCGAACAGATGCGCGAGTTGGTCGAGTTGGAGGAGAAGCTCCGTGCCCACCAGGGGCGCCTGCCTCCGGACGAGCTGCTCGTGCAGGCCAAACAGGACGGGTTCGCCGACGGGTACCTCGCCAAGCTCCTGGGCGTGCCCGAGGCGCACGTGCGCAGCCGCCGCACCCAGCTCGGGGTCACCGAGGGCTGGCACGCCGTGCCCGTGAGCGGCGTGGAGGACGCCGCGTACTACTACTCCACGTACAACGCGCCCGACCAGGTGCCCGTGAGCGACAACCGCAAGGTCATGGTGCTCGGCGGCGGGCCCAACCGCATCGGCCAGGGCATCGAGTTCGACTATTGCTGCGTGCACGCGGCCTTCGCCCTGCGCGAGGCCGGATACGAGTCCATCATGGTCAACTGCAACCCGGAGACCGTGTCCACGGACTACGACACCTCGAACAAGCTCTACTTCGAGCCGCTGACCGTGGAGGACGTGCTGGCCATCTATCAGAAGGAGCAACCCGAAGGCGTGATCGTCCAGTTCGGCGGGCAGACGCCGCTCAACATCGCGCGCGAGCTCGAGGCCGCAGGCGTCAACGTCTTGGGCACGAGCCCGGACACCATCGACCTGGCCGAGGACCGCGACCGGTTCCGGGGTATCATGCGGCGGCTGGGCATCCCGCAGCCGGTCTCGGACATGGCCTCCTCGCTCGAAGAAGCCATGACCGTCGCCGCGCGGATCGGGTACCCCCTGATCGTGCGGCCCTCCTACGTGCTCGGCGGCCGAGCCATGGAGATCGTGCACGACGAGGAGATGCTCGCCGAGTACGTGGCCGCGGCCGTGGACGTGAGCCCGGAGCGGCCGATCCTCATCGAGCAGTTCCTCCAGGACGCCATCGAGGCCGAGGCCGACGCCATCGCCGACGGCACGGACGCGTTCGTGCCCGCGGTCATGGAGCACATCGAGCTAGCGGGGGTCCACTCCGGCGACTCGGCGTGCGTCATCCCGCCGGTGAGCATCCCGCGCAAGCACGTGGACACGATCGAGGAGTTCACCCGCAAAATTGCGCGCGAGTTCCACGTGGTGGGGCTCATGAACATCCAGTACGCCATCGCCAACGACACCGTGTATGTGATCGAGGCCAATCCTCGCGCGAGCCGCACGGTGCCGCTGGTGAGCAAGGTGTGCAACATCAGCATGGCCCGCATCGCCACCGAGGTGATGCTCGGCAAGAAGCTGGCCGACTGCGGGCTGCGCCGCCGCCCCGTGCCCCACTTCGGCGTGAAGGAAGCGGTCTTCCCCTTCAACATGTTCCACGAGGTGGACCCGGTGCTCGGGCCCGAGATGCGCTCGACCGGCGAGGTGCTCGGCCTCGCCGAGAGCTATGGCCTGGCCTTCTACAAGGCCCAGGAGGGCGCCGGCCAGTACCTGCCCAACGAGGGCACGGTGCTCATCACCGTCACCGACCGCGACAAGCCCGGCGCCTTGGAGGCCGCGCGGCGGTTCCGCGAGCTCGGGTTCTCGCTCGTGGCCACGCAGGGGACCTGCGACTACCTGGCCGCGCACGGCATCGAGGCCCGGGCCATGCTCAAGGTGTACGAGGGCCGGCCCAACGTGGCCGACGCGATCAAGAACGGCGAGGTGCAGCTCATCGTCAACACCCCGGCCGGCCGGCGCAGCGTGACCGACGACAGCTACATCCGCAAGGCGGCCATCAAGCACCGGATCCCCTACATGACCACCACGGCCGCGGCCATTGCGGCGGCCAAGGGCATCGAGGCCCGCCGCCAGGGCGGGGGGCCGGTGAAGAGCCTCCAGGAGTACCACGCCGACATCAGCGAGGGCGACGCCGGCGCAGCCGACTGAGAGGAGACGCAACCATGGGCGGGTTCTTCGGGGTCGTCTCCGAGACCGACTGCGTGGCGGACCTGTTCTACGGCACGGACTACCACTCGCACCTGGGCACGGTGCGCGGCGGCCTGGCGATCCGCGACGGACGCGGCTTCGCCCGCCACATCCACGACATCACCAACGCCCAGTTCCGCAGCAAGTTCGAGGACGACGTGGGCGGCTTGCACGGCACTGCGGGCGTGGGCGTGATCAGCGACTACGAGGACCAGCCGCTCATCATCAACTCGCACCTGGGCGTCTACGCCCTGGTGACCGTTGGCAAGGTGGCCAACCTCCAGGCCCTTGCGCGCGAGGCCCTGGCCGGGGGCGCGCACTTCAGCGAGATGAGCGGCGGGGCGCTCAATCCCACCGAGCTCGTAGCCACGCTCATCAACCGCGGACACAGCTTCGAGGAAGGCCTGGCCCTGGCGCTGCGGTCGATCGAGGGCTCGTGCTCGGTGCTCTTGCTCACCGCGGACGGGCTGTACGTGGCCCGCGACCGATTCGGCCGCACGCCCGTGGTGCTGGGCGTGCGTGACGGGGCCCGCGCCGCGGCCCTGGAGAGCTGCGCATTCCCGAACCTGGGCTTCGAGGTCGAGCGCGACCTGGGCCCGGGCGAGATCGTGCACCTCACGGCCCAGGAGGCCGTCACCCTCCGTCCCCCGGGCGAGCGCATGCACATCTGCGCGTTCCTGTGGGTGTACTACGGGTACCCGGCCAGCGAGTACGAGGGTGTCAACGTGGAGGTGGCGCGCAACCGGTGCGGCGCGGCGCTCGCCCGGCGCGAGGACCGGGACGTGGACGTGGTCGCCGGCATCCCGGACTCGGGCACGGGCCACGGCCTCGGGTACGCGGGCGCCGCGGGCATCCCGTTCCAGCGCCCGTACGTCAAGTACACGCCCACCTGGCCGCGCAGCTTCATGCCCCAGGAGCAGCGCATCCGGGACCTCGTGGCGCGCATGAAGCTCATCCCCGTGCGCGCGATCATCGAGGGCAAGCGGCTCCTGTTCTGCGAGGACTCCATCGTGCGCGGCACGCAGCTCAAGGACACGATCGCGCGCCTGTACCGGTACCGCGCGCGCGAGGTGCACATGCGGGTGGCCTGTCCGCCGCTCATCCACGCGTGCCCGTTCCTGAACTTCAGCCGGTCGCGCTCGGAGCTCGATCTCGCCGCGCGCAAGGCCATCCATGAGCTCGAGGACGGCCCCGGCGGGTCGCTCGATGAATACGCGGACCCCGCCACGGACAGGTACGCGGCCATGGTGGACCGGGTCCGCGACGCCCTGGGGCTGACCAGCCTGCGCTACCAGATCCTGGACGACCTGGTGGACGCCATCGGCCTGCCCCGCGAGAAGCTGTGTACGCACTGCTGGAACGCGGCCGCGTGCGGCCTGGGCCACACGCGTTCCGGGGAGCGGACATGACCGGCGCCAAGGGATTCGACAACGAGCGATACCTGCGCGAGCAGAAGGAAGAGATCCTCGAGCGAGTGGCCCGGTTCGACAACAAGCTGTACCTGGAGTTCGGGGGCAAGCTCCTCTTCGACTATCACGCCGCGCGGGTGCTGCCCGGATACGACCCGAATGTGAAGATGCGCCTGCTCCAGGAGCTGCGGGAGTCCGCGGAGATCCTGTTGTGCATCCATGCCGGAGCCATTGAGCGCAAGAAGATGCGCGCGGACTTCGGCATCACCTACGATGCGGACGCGTTGCGGCTGATCGACGACCTGCGCGAGCTGGGCGTGGAGCTGCGGGCCGTGGTGATTACCCGGTTCGAGGACCAGGCCGGGGCCGTGCTCTTCAAGAACCGGCTGGAGCGCCGCGGCGTGCGCGTGTACGTCCACCGCCCCACGCGCGGCTACCCCACGGACGTGGACCGCATCGTGAGCGACGAGGGGTACGGCGCCAATGCGCTCATTGAAACGGAAAAGCCCCTGATCGTGGTCACCGGGCCCGGGCCGGGCAGTGGCAAGCTGGCCACCTGCCTGAACCAGATCTACCACGAGCACGCCCGCGGCGCGCAGGCCGGGTTCGCCAAGTTCGAGACTTTCCCCATCTGGAACCTGCCCCTCAAGCACCCCGTGAACGTCGCCTACGAGGCGGCCACCGCGGACCTCGGCGACGTGAACATGATCGACCCCTTCCACATGGAGGCCTATGGCCAGGCCGCGGTCAACTACAACCGCGACGTGGAGGCCTTTCCCGTGGTGCGCAAGATCCTGGAGCGCATCGTGGGCGCGGAAGCGGCCTACCGCTCGCCCACGGACATGGGTGTCAACCGCGCCGGCGCGGGCATCACCGACGACGCCATAGTGCGGACCGCCGCCGAGCAGGAGGTCATCCGCCGCTACTTCCGGTACGCGAGCGAGTACGTCATGGGCCTGGTGGACAAGGGCACGGTGGAGCGGGCCGAGTACCTGCTGGAGGCCCTCAACCTGAAGGCCACCGACCGCACGATGGTCGCACCCGCCCGAGAGGCCGCCCGCCAGGGGCGCGAGCAGGGCAAGGGGCACGAGGGCATCTACTGCGGCGCGGCCCTGGCACTCGCGGAAGGTACGGTCGTCACCGGCAAGAACTCGCCGCTCTTGCACGCGGCCTCGAGCCTGGTGCTCAACGCGGTCAAGCAGCTGGCCGGGGTGCCGGACGCCATTCACCTTTTGGCCCCGAACGTGACCGAGTCCATCGGCGCACTCAAGCGCGACGTGCTCAATCGCAAGGCCGTGAGCCTGGATCTGGAAGAGACCCTCATCGCCCTGGGAATCAGCGCGACCACGAACCCGACCGCCCAGCTCGCCGTGGAGAAGCTCAAGGCCCTGCGCGGTACGGACGCGCACATGACCCACATCCCCACGCCCGGCGACGAGGCGGGGCTGCGCCGCCTCGGGGTGCACCTGACCACGGACCCGAACTTCTCCAGCAAAGACCTGTACCTCGACTGACTTTCGCTTGCCCGCGGGC
>Ga0180432_10004651_pt1 | contig 18699 bp, 32 predicted proteins | sample SS_ome_10_FD_132414 | JGI IMG/M metagenome (GOLD analysis project Ga0180432, IMG submission 132414) | Hypersaline lake sediment archaeal communities from the Salton Sea, California, USA - SS_1_MS_2 metaG | ecosystem: Environmental > Aquatic > Non-marine Saline and Alkaline > Hypersaline >...
AAATTTCTAATATCTTTTTAAGATGTTTCATTGCAGTATCGACATCGCCATCAATAAGTTCATCAATAGCATAATCGACTGCTTTACACATTACAATATTGTCGCAACCGCCTACAAGACAGATATCATGAGCTTTAATAAGAATAACTATAGCTCGAGGATAATCGCCTGCTTTGCACGCGTCCATCGCTTTCTTTGCAAGTGTACAAACCATTTCACATGACATTATTTCGTATCTCCTTTATTCATAACACATCTTCCACATGTATTGCGCTTCTTCAATATTAACGCATAATTCTTGCACTCTGGGCAATACCCATAAGTACCAACAATTTCATCGGCCATTAATTTTCGCCATTATGTCGATAGCCCATTTCTTAAAGAAACGTCTAACATCAGGTATAGTACATATGTCTGGTATCAAACCAGTACCTCGTATACCTTCAGGTTCACAATTACAGACACTAGAACGACATCGTTTAGGATATGCATATAATTTGATGTCACCAACATAAAGATTACCTAAATAATCTTTGTCGCCATGACACCTGTATACATCTCCGTTATACTGTATTTGAATGCCATCAAAACCAGCCCAACAGTATTGTCCTTTCCAATTTAATTCGCCATCGACCATAAACGTTGTTAAGTAATCGTCTCTTACATGAGGCGCATACTTACGACATTCCCAATATGCATCGAGTATAAAATCCTTTTGTTTTTGCGTATATGCATTGGGATACATCTTGAACCATTCAATAGATTCAAGAACTTTGGGTTGAATGAAAATACCTTCGTACTTAAATTCAACAAACTTTAACGCGTACTCTGTAAATATATCAGGGTGCATGACCTGCACTGTATGAACTTTAAATCCCTTACCTTCAAGATACTTGATGTTTTCTAATAATCGTTTATAATCACGACGTTGTCCAATATGAACAGACGCAATGATTTCGTCGACTTTATCTGCATCAATCTTCTCTGCAAATGTTTTAACATTGTTCGTACTCAAATTAGTCGAGATTGAAATATTTGAGAACTTAGTCATCTCCTCACAGAGTTTAACAAAGTCTGGATAAATAAATGGTTCTCCACCACTCATGTGAATATTCTGAAAATCAAATCCTGTAGCTTTAAAAGCATCTATATCCATTTGCCAGGGCCCGCCCGGTTCATCTTTGTTCAAGTGTTTGATGTAACAATAATCACACTTGAAATTACAATTACGATTCAAATGCCAGAATGCATGTATCTTTCTCATAATTTCCTCAACTCGTAAGTCCATTCAGTCCTAATTAAATTTTGTAGCCAATCACGCCACTGACGATACAGTTGTTTGAAATTAGTAACGCCTTTAACTTTGACATTAAACATTGGCAATATCGCAGGATTAATTTTGTTTGCTCTATCAGATAAACAATGAAAATAATGTTTATTATGTGAACTTCTCAAATGTTGTAAGTTCATATGATTTGCTGGCAAATGTATCTTCGCTACACCATTAGGTTTTAGTATACGATGTATCTCTAATGTTAGCATATATGGATTATCAAGATGTTCGATGATATGACTCATTAGTATCTCGTCAAACGTATCGTTGTCGAATGTAAGAGGCAAATCATTTAAGTCAAGATATTTAACGTTGTCATTACATGGATTAATATCATAATTTTCGTATCCATCAATAACATCATACCCGCACGCAAAGTTAGCTTTTCTCATTCTTCATACCCCACAATATGCAAGCATGCGCCAACGAATAACATTGCTGCACATACAATTGGAACTATAATTACAGTAGCTACAATTCGCATTCCGAAATCAATCTTGTCTCTTATCACTTTCAATACGCCCCATTACGATATCAGTCAAACCAGTCAAGTTTTGAGTTAACTGCCTCATCTCCTTGACAGAAATATTCGCCATTTCCGCCAACTGTTTCAATTGCTCTTCGTCTGATATCATCAAAAACTACTCCTTGACATTGTTTACATAATTTATAATATAAATCAGTCTCCATTATTGTCCCAACACAATATCAACTGCTTTTCCGACAGAAGTCCATTCGATAACAGGAATATCATGCAACATAATAAACGCACACATCATAGAATCAATTTCGTCGCGAAACTCCTTATCAGTACTTCGTAATCCGTCGTCAACTAAATACTCATCATTCGCGGGACAATAGAAAATATAATCATACGTATCCATATATGCTGCAACAAACTTGTCAGCGTGCTGAAATAACTCTGGGTCACTACGTAATCCGTAAATATAACTATCCAATAATGCTCTATCAGATACTAATATCTCGCCTTTCATTGATTGCTCACGTGTCATCTGCTTTCCAAATACCCAACATTGCGTTTGTCTTGTTGCTCCTTCATTTAATTCAAATGGACAACTACGTGCAACCTCTGCAAGTAATATAACGTCTTTGCCATTCTTCTTCAAATGAGCTGCCAAATCATATGCCTTTGTTGTCTTACCTGCACCTTGCGGTCCTACTAATGCTACTTTCATTTTATATCACAACTCAAAGAAATGTTTAATCCAATGCACCAATGCATCTCTATCCCAATCGCCTCTATGAGACGTTTCGTCCAACCAATCCTGAATCCAGTATACTCTCGAATCAAGTTCTTCCATCGCGTCATTAAGTTCTCGAACCCATTCTTTTGCAGCTTCTTCTAAATCACTCTTAATTTTCAATGATTCGTCACTTTCTAAGTATGGTTCGTTAATGATGTCGCTTATCGTCTTCATACTTTCGCCTTCAACAATATCGCTGCTGTATAATAAATTCGTCCATCTTTTACGCAAGTCGAAAATTGAAAATCTTGAAAGTCAAATTCATCCATATAATTGTTTATGACTAATTGAAATGCTTCTTCGTTTGATTCTGTAACTATTTCCCAGCCTTCAACTTCTTCGCCTCTAAATGTCTTCATATTAAAGTCCCCAATATAATGCCTATTGTAAATAAGAAACCAAACAATAAATATTCACAGACGTTCTTTAATGACTTAATAGCCTCTTGTTTCTTGCTTAGTTCATTTTGTAATTCGTCGATTCCCTTTGGACGACGCTCCAGCTTATATTCAATTACTGATTTGTTTTCGAATACTTCAACGACATACAAGTCGATATCTTTATGTATAACTAAATCGCGAGGATTGTCGTTTAACAGCCTCAGCATCCTATTGTATTCTTCTTCTGTAGCCTCATACGGCATCTTTACAATTATTTTCTTGTCCATTTTCGCACACCTCTTGACAATATAATTCTTCTTCATACGGCCTAATCGAACGACCTTTGCAACTCAATTTATACTCCTTACAACTCTTACACATTTCATGTACTCGTCTCATTCATATTTCACCGCATAACCATCTTCAACCATCTTGCGATTGACATCAATACCATCAACGACTAAATGAACTAAATAGCGTCCATACTTATCTTCGCGTCTAGTATTAACAATAACCTCTCGTTTCAAGACCAATTGTTCAAGATAATGTTTTGCAGCATATGCTTTGCCTCGTTCAGTCTCATCTTTAGACCTTAATTCTGGAGTGTCAATCTCAGCTAATCGTGCATTTTCTTTAATCCAAATGTTAAATCCCAAGTCAATGAATAAAGTGACTGTATCGCCGTCTATCACGTCAAGAACGTAACCAGAATACTCGAACATTATTCTTCACACTCTGACAGAATGTCTAATAACTCTTCGACTGTATCTGGATTTTCAAACAACGTTTCATCACTTAACTCAATTATTGGCACGCCAGTAAAGCCAGCCTCTTTAAACTTTCGTTTAATATCAATATGCCCAGGAATCGAAATGTCTTCTTCTACATAATCAATTTTATGCTTGATTAAACTATCTTTCAATTCGACACAGCATGGGCAATTAGGTAACGTATAAATCTTAATCATATTTTACATTCCTCGCATGTTGGTTTAATCAATGGTTCACGATTACTCCTATCACGAAGAATCGTAATACCTTTAACGTTCAACTCATGAGCCTTCATTATTATTTTCTTAATGTCTTCAACCGTTATAGACTCAGGAGCATTTATAGTTTTACTAACAGAATTTTCTGTATGCTTTTGAAATTCAGCTAGAATTGCTAAATGTTGTTCAGGTTTGATTTCAGTGCATTGTTCGAACTCAGGCCTATTTCGTAAGGGATGACTAACGACAATTGTTTTCTCGTCAATCTTTCGTTCGTATGACTTATAGAAATTAGGTTCTACACCAGGCGACACACCAGCAATAAGAGACAGCGTGCCTGTAGGCGCTAAAACTGTCGTTACAGCATTTCGTCGTTTCCTATATCCATCTTTATATTCTGTATACAAACCCTTTTCTTCACCAAGACTCGTTGATTCTTGGTCAGCAACATCGTTAATGAATGACATAACTTTGCCTGCCATTTCAATTGCTTTCTTTGAAGAATATTTTATTTTCAGCAATATTAACATGTCTGCAAATCCCATAATTCCAACTCCAATCTTTCTTGTAGATTGAACCATATGCTTTACTTCTGGTGTTGGATATGGACTTGCATCAACCATATTGTCAAGAAATCGTGTTGCAAGTCTTGTCGTATAATCTAATTTTTCCCAATCAATGTCTGTGCAATCTTCATTGATATGATTAACTAAATTAATACTACCAAGAACACACGCTTCGTTATGTAGTAAATTTGATTCTGAACAAGGATTCGTTAAACGTATATCGCCAAGATGTGGTGTTGGATTCGCACGATTCATTGCATCATAAAACAATAACCCAGGTTCTCCAGTCTCCCAAATGTTTGTTGCTATCTGCTCTAATAATAGATTTGCAGAAATACGTCCAACAACATCTCCATTCTTAGGAGATAGTAAGTCGATATCTTTGTTCTTATTAACAGCGTTGATAAACTTATCGTCGACCAATACTGATATATTCATATTATTTAATTTGTTAACATCCCGTTTACAATGTATGAACCACTCGACATCAGGATGATTATATTCTGTCAAGCACATTAATGCTCCACGCCTAAATCCACCCGTCTTTATTGTAGTGCACATAACATCAAAAAGATTAAGAAACTCAACTGAGCCTGACGAATGACCGTTTGTCGTATCAATCGAAGAGCCTCTTTCTCGTAATTTAGCAATCGAAACACCTACTCCACCTCCTAATTGAAATGTCTTTGCAGTTTTCTTAACTGTATCTAAAATGTCATCTAACGAATCTTCAATTCCATATGCAAAGCATGCAGCATATGTTCCTTTATGAGGAGTGCCAGCACTAACTAAACATGGACTGTTTGGTAGAAAATCTCTATCAATTAACATCTTAGCAAACTTTTGTGTATAAGCAGTTCTTACAGAATTTTCTTCGACGCTTGCAATCTCAGCTGCAACACGATAAAACAATTCACGAACTGTCTCCAATGGTTTGCCATTATCATCTTTTTTGAGATATCGTTCCTTAACAATATGCATTGCATGTGGCGATAATCCTAAATCATTTAATTTATCTGGAGATATGTCAGTCCTTGTCTGTATATACTCCTTTGTAATATCATTAAATCTACTTCTCAATAATGTGTCAATGACGACCTCATCGATTTCCCAAAAGTATACTTCCTCTCGACCATCAATCATTCGTTGTAGACGTCCGATGATTCTGGGACGTAATTCCTTCCAATTATTTTCAGTAAATTTTTGACCTATGCTCTCAGCTGTTTTCATAAGAGCACGTTTAATCTTGTCTTCCTGAAATCTTTGTCTATTTCCCATTTTCTTTATAACGTTCATTGTATCTCCTCTTCATTTCTAATGTTTCAGGATTATACGTAATATTGCCGTATACATCTGTAGAAACGATAAGCCCATGAGGTTCCAAAAACAATACTTCATTTAATTGTTTAAGCGTGTTTGCCTCAAAGTATAATTGTATTCCATGTCTTTCGCACATTGATTTAGCGAACACAACTAAAGTCTGAACAGATAAGAATGCCATCTCATGTATTTGCTCCTGTGAAAATGCTTGTCCTGTCCTGCCTAATGTTGCTTCGTTATAACGCTGTATATGCTCGATGTCTAATGTTATAAATTCGACACCTCTGTTTTTCAACTCTACAGCATCGTATATTTGCTTGTATTCGACACAACCAAGAACATTAATACTGTCATACTCTGCATCTTGTAAATCATCAATAAAGACGTCTTTCATCACGACATCTGTTCTAAGCGTTTGTTCGAAATATGTATCCTTACCTGTCCGTGTTAATATCATCCTGTTCTTCCACATCCGCCTCGTCCCATTGATTTATGTATTCGTTCAAGGGATTCTTTATGTGCTTCTTCATCTTCATATTCAATAGATAATGTTGAAACGTCAATGACTTGACACTTTGGACATCTCCAAATAATGTCACTTATGAACTCAACTTCTTGAGACCACTTATGTTCACATCTATCGCATATTAAATAAACTGTATCCAAGTTATCACCTTAATTAAATTTGAAGGTCGAGAAATTCTGTGATTGTATTATCGTCGTCATATATCCCTATATCATAAACGTCAGTTTGAGAATGTTTTACTGGACGAAATACCATCATTAGTCCTTCTCGACCCATATACATATAATTATGTGTTTCAGTATACCCACCAAATTCTTCAAAGGTTATTCGATAAGTTGTTTTCTTAGAAAGCCTTTTTGGGATGAGTGGATTCCTGTCGTTTGTCATGAGACTAGATATACATTATGAATATATATAGTTTACGGCATGTCAATGAGTTGTTGTTTTTCGTCTCTTACTTCAATAGATTTATCTACTGGCGCTGAATGCATAATTAGTGTAGCTTCAAGTCCAGCCTCAGCAAATAGCTTATCTAAAGTTTGATGTTTAAGGAACAACGGATATCTACCACTGCTCTTTGTGTAATCGACTCCAACAAGTAAGTTCGTCTTCTCATGCATACATTTCTTGATATTCTTCAAATGAAATACTGGGTCAATTGTATATTCCAAGAAATCAAAGCATGCAATTGTATCAAACGTACCTAAGTCTAAATGTTCTTTATCATTGATGTCTGCAGTATCAATATTCAATTTATGTTTATCAAATCTCCATTTAGCAAAATCACTAAATGCGTTTGGTCTTTCAGCAAAAGTAATTGGCTTGTCTGTTAGTTGTCTGACCTTAATAGACACATCTCCAATACCGCCACCATAATCCAAAAACGAACCTTTCGAAAGTAATGCAATCCTATCTCGAATCAGACGATGTTCTTCAACGAAATAATTATCGCCAACTAAACATCTAACATAGTTGTCATCAGATGCATAGAATTTATTTCTTTCTAATTGAGTATTTAGCCCTTTTGGATATTTACTACGATAAGTAGCTACATGAGTTGGTCTTGATAATGAAACCTGCTCCATTATTTTCTTCAAATCAGTATTATAATATTCTGCTAAATCGTCAATTACTAGTTTCTGTTCAGGTGTTGTTATTGGTAAGTCTCTTGATTCACCAAGCATTGAACCAGAACGTATCGCTCGTTCATAATCTTTTTGAGAAATTGCCATATGCGGTCCAGTATGTTGACAAATAACATTTGTTGCAAGACCTAATTTAAGTCCAGCATCTTTCGCCTTTTTACTGAAATATAAATCTTCACCCATATTCATGAAACCTTGTTCTCCTTCTCGTATGAAACCAACAGTATCGTCAAATTCATATTTAAAGAATGGATGACCACATTTTTCTAATATTCTCTCAAATGCATATCGCGGTATTAAACAGCAGCCCATTCCGAAACCATCAACTTCACAATGATTTGGAGGCCATTTTGTCAATGTGTTCCACCAATAGTTACCATCTGCTTCTTTATGCATGTTAACAAAGCAAACAGGTTTGTGTCCTTTGTTTGATGATTTTCTAAAATACAACCCTGAAACAATATCATATTCATCTGTATATTTTAGCATTTCAGGTATTGCAAATTGTGGTGGAACTGTATCGTCATCTAAGAATAATAACCAATCACTCTTACTGTCAAGAAAACTCCTCACTAAACGATTCCTACACGCTGATAGAGGAGCTTGAGCATCTGCCCTGATTTGTACCTTTGGTGGCTTTGCCATTATCGCTACTGCGATTGACCATATGATAGACACTGAATTACCCCACATCCATTTCTCAGGAATGCAGATAGTCATATCTATCTCGTTCATCTTCTGTTCTATCTCTTTATCCGTTAGCATCTTTATGCTCCAAAAAATAAAATAATTATGCACCAGCTAATGCCAGTGCATAACAAACGTTTTAACAGAGTGTTTCGCCACAGTCACAAATTAATGTAAGTGTAGCCCACATGTCGTCTTCTTCGCCATACCATACAGTACGCCAATTATGATGTGAACCATCAGACCAGTCACAACATGCTGCTGAACCATCTTGTATTGGTCCCCAACCAGTTAAGTTATGTCCTGTCTCACTTCCTTCATTACCAATATTGACGTAACTTACACAATCACCAGGCGTTATACTTACCCAATCAATTGCAAGTTCTCCACAAGCTTCGAAACATTCGTCACCACCATCAACTACTTCAAATTTGATAACATGTTCTGTACAACAACATAAAATGTCGTAGTCAAATAATGGTACTTCGAAATATCTCCAACCAGTAGGCCATGACTCATTATGAGTATATACTAATACGTCATCAATATAAACGTTGAAATCAGTATAGCCGTCATAACAATGGAATGCCTCAAATTCCAAATATTCTAAATAGCAACTTGGTTCGTATGTTGGTTCATCTGCAACTACTCTATCAGTAACTACATATTTCCATTTTAATTCTTCGCATGTTGGTATTTCAACAATGTGGAAATGTATGAAATCTTTTAGCTTAGTTCCATTGTACATATACACGCCATCATAACCAACCTCGTCAAACATTGGTATCCAAATATGGTCACCAAATACAGGATATGTCCAATCTAAGCATGTCCAATTAAACCAATCAGTTTCCACATAAAGGAAAAATTCTACTCGAACCATATCGTCTTCTGGGTCATCAACTTCAATGCTAAATTCCCAGTCGCCATAAAGCGGAATACAATCTTCAGGCCATACATTAGTTACGACAGGTAATCCATTACCATCGCCAGGCGGCCCTTGCGGTCCTGCTGGTCCCTGAGGTCCTGCTGGTCCTGCTGGTCCTTGCGGTCCTGTTCCACCGCCTCCACCACTACCAGATGGTCCTTGTGGCCCTTGCGGTCCTTCAGGTCCAATTAAATCAACCCAATCACCCCAACTTCCATCAAAGTTCATGAATCGTATAAGCGAACCATTCCACTCATAATATTCATCTGTCGATGACCCAGGAAATACGGGTGAGTCACCTGGCGGACCTTGTTCACCTTGTGGCCCTTGCGGACCTTCTGGTCCTGTATTATCTTCGACAAGCGCAAAACTTCCTAACGCAACTGCAATTAGCGCTATAACGATTGCAATTACTCCTATAATTCCTTTGTCCATTTTCTTTCACCTCATATAGTGAACAGATACACGCATGTAAGTATTCCAACCCACATTGCTATGAGCCAACCAAGTACCTTGATTTTATACTTCCTATCATGTGCTTTCTGTTTTCGTTCCTTTTCAATTTTATCTTTCTTTCGTTTTGAAAAGATTTCGTCTATTACGTTTAACGTTTCCTCATGACTTAATGCCATTTAATTCACCTAATTACACTTGTTACCGTCAGTATCGATAACTTCAAGAACTTCCCAGATTTTTTTAGTTCCGTGACATTCACAAATAAACCCAGACCATTTTTCGTCAATGTTAAGAGCTTCTCCACAAATTGGACAGGGTATCATTTTAACTACAAATGAATGACGTTTAAAATCTCCAATAGATAACACGTCAACAGTATATTTTTTATCTAGTTTAATACAGTCAGTGACCACTGCTCTTTTAGCATCTATATTACTAGATGGTATAGAGCGTTCCTCAATAGCTTTTCGGTTTTTACTCATTAATGCCTTTTTGTGTTGTTTATACATATCTCGTGTTCTTTTCATGTTATCACACAACTGTAATACATTTTGTAGTTTATATAATTTTTCCCATAACTCTTTACGCTTTTACGCTGTCCCAATGGTAATACATTAGGAGTGTGTTTAAGTATCTCTATCACCGCGTATCGGCGCTCTATCACTCTGTTTTCTTCTTACGCCTCTTCTTCTTTTTACGTTCAAACAGTACATCAGGGTCTATACCAACAAGTGGCAGTAAATCTTCAGTCTTCTTAACTATCAATCTTTCGTACGTTCGTTTAGTATCAATATCAAATCCTTCAGGCATTACAGAATTTTCAGTTAAACAAATAACGTCAGTTTCTGGTTTACCTTCAGGAACTTTAGTTACAAACAAGATTTTTAAATAATCTCCTTTTGCGAATTGATATCCGAAATTATCACGCATGTATTTTGCACCACGAACATGCATAGGATTTGATTTGACGTATTCATCTAAACTACGTCCAAGTTTTATTGATATTCCGATATCGTCTGGTAGTTGAACCTTAATATCTTCCATACAATCTCGTATAAACGTTTCGACATCTTCTTTCTTTTCTCTATCTAACAACTTGTTGTAAAATTCAATTAGCTTTCCATGTGCCCACAATGGTGTGTCGTTTCTGCGCGATTCAAAACCTGTCGAATCCATCGTAACTTTTGGATGGCCCTTCCAACTGGTTCTACCGATATAACGCTTTTTGACTCCAACAAAGATACATGTTTCATACAGTTTTTCAAATTCAATTTCCATTCTGTCATTACCGTCAGCTCCAAGCTTTTTCGCAAACTCATCATAACTCTTATTTATGACATCTAATAATTTGAAACACTCAACTAACTTATCACACATATCTCCTTCGCCAAAACTAACGAACACAGAATCTGTATCTCCATAAATGACTTTAAATCCATGTTTTTCAATAACTTCTTTCGTCCACATAAGCATTTCTCTGCCAGTCCAAGTGACAGATTTAGGAACGTCTTTGTTATACAGTCTAAAACTTGGATATGCCATTGCGCCATAAAAAGAGTTAATCAACACTTTATAATTGATTTGCCTAAATTCATACCTGAAATATTCAGACTCATCATAGTTATCATTCTCTTTAATTTTAGCAACTAACTCTTTGTATTTTACACGTTGATTTGTTAACTCTTCAATGATATGAACTGCGAAACCTTTTTTCTTTTTAAATCCAACATCATCAATTTTATATTTGCCTTTGCCCTTCTCACATACTGTTTCAGGCGAAAGATTAAATTGAATCATGATATTTGGATACATCGACTTAATATCGAATACTCCAATATTTGGAAAGATACCTTCAGGTGGGTCAAATACATGAGCTCCTGGGTAATTCTCTCGTTCCCTGTCATATCTCTTCGACGGTAATATAACATCAAGAACATCATGAGCATAACGTAAACAATAATAATCCAAAAGCAATGAATTATGATTTATTACTTCCCATGTTGAATTACATAGATGTCGTAACTCATCTAAGATGTCAAATAACTTAAGTTCTTCAATTAAATCAAGAACAAGCACAACATCAATAATGTTATATTCAATTAATTCTTCGAGGTCTTCAAGCCAAACAGTTGTAATGCTATGTTTCATTTTCTTTTTATGTTGCCCCATATGACGTTCAGCAACTGCATCTAAACTATTCGATTCTTTCATTGCTTCTCTTGAGCCACGCCAGAATATTAATTTCTTATAAATCTCAAGACCATCAATCACGTGACGTCCTTTAATTATTGTTCTACCGAACTTATAACTATATTCCATCTCATGATATGGTGACATATCACGATAATCAATTCCAAGTCTAGCACAACGATTGACAATATATTGCATATCATAAGCATCGACATTCCATCCTGTAATTATATCAGGGTCGACCTTCTCAACATATTCAATAAAATCACCAATCATCATGTATTCATTGTCATAATAGTGTATCTCTGAACCATACTTATTTTCGACTCGAGGTTTTTGGTCTTCACGCCATACGAACGTCTTACAGATACGCTCGAACGAATCTAATACAGTAATACAAGTTATTGGATACTGTGCACTCTCTGCTGTAGGAAACGCATACTGTGAATCAGTTTCTATATCTAAAGCAAGTAATTTAGGTTTGACATCTGGTATGCTCTTATACTTATCCAATAAATATCGTTGTTCAGGTTTTACGTCTGCTTCCCAACTTTGATTTTTGAATTTTTTAGAGTAACCTCGTCTGACGTTATCGTTGATGAATAATACTTTCTTTACGATATCGCCATCAATCGTTTTATATAATCTTGAATCATCTATATTTGCATACCCTCGTGTATCGTAAAATACTGCGTCATGAGGTATAAAGAAATACGGATGCCAAGTATCATCTATCTTTTCAATACGATTGCCATCACTGTCTCTTGAACGAATGTGTATTGCGTTATCCACATACTGAATATCTAGCATTACAAACACTCGCTAATATTTTGCTTCAAGTTTCCTCGTGGTTTCCATCCATATCTTTTTCGAAATTTAGTCGAATCAACGATATGGTCAAACATATAATCAGCTTCAGGTCTGAAATATATAATTGGACGTATTTCCATTTCATATAACATATCAACGATATTTTGTAATGTTGTTGGTGTTTGTTGTGATATATTGTAAATTTCGCCAGTATATTCTCCGCATTCAATTACGGCCTCAACTGCACGACAAAAATCAGTAACATGCATATAATCTTTGTATGCACGTGGTGACATTTCAAGAACGACTGGTCTATCATCCTTATATGCTTTAATCATTTGAGATATTCCAGATACACGGTCACTTTGTCCAAAGCAAAAACAAAATCTTAATGTAACATTTTTCTTACATTCTCGTCTTGCTTCTTCTTCTCCAAGATATTTTGTTAAGCCATACAATGTAATTGGCTCAATCGGAGTGCGTTCAGTTATTCTTTCCTGTGTAGGCTTGTAAGATGCTGTCGTTCCAATGTATATAAGATTAGCGCTACATTCATTTGCTGCTCTTGCAATATACTTTGAACCTTCAACATTGACCTTATATGCGTATTGTCTTGCGACATCACATAATCGTGTTGAAACTAATGCTGCACAATGTATAACGACATCAGGCATAATTTCACCAAATACTCGATTAACTTCACGTTCATCTGAGATATCTGTATGGTCTGGCCACTTAAAAATTCCATGTTCCGTCGTGCTAAGATAATCAGCTAAGTGGGAGCCAATATATCCATTTGCACCAGTTATTAATATCTTCATTCTCTACACTCCTCTAATTTATCAGCGACCATTGCTGCACATGCTAACTCGCTGACATTCGATGTATCTACAATAATAAGGTTCTTTGGCGGGAACTCTTGGAAAAACTTTTTAAACAGGTCGTGTTCTTTCTTAATAAACTCTGTTTCGTCTCCATCTCGTCGTTCTAACAAGTCTTTTAAATCGGCTGTAACATATACAAAATATACCCAATCTTTTTTGTATAGTTCGCCAGTCATATAATTAAAATCACAAAACCATTCAAGTGGACGTTGAAAAATAGTATTGTAAACCATATTACTAATTGGTCCTCTATCAATCAATACATGTTTTTCATTTGTGATTTTTGCGACGTTTTTCTTCAATGTTGATTTGCCTGAATTATTAGGCCCTTCAAATATAACCATTTTACAGTTCATGAGGACACCCAATAATCATTCGTATTGAACCACGTTTTATATGTATTCTATCTTTACGTTGTAAGTCAGAAATAACTTGCGTCATTAATATTCTCAATGTATCTTTGTCAAAGTCTAAATTCTTCGCCAAGTTTAATGAACGAAAGTATGCAACAATATGCAACTTATTTGCTCTGACAATTAAATGTATTAACGTAGGACATGAATATGAAAGTTGTCCATCTTTCTGTGTTGTAAATACTGCAACACATCGTCTTGTTTTCAAATCAAACGCAAGCATCTTATACGTCTCATTAAATTGAGTAAGTATCTTCATCCTTTCGAACTCATCATCTTCATGACAAGCAATCTTATGCGACAACTTTAAGTCATCGCCCTTCAGTGTTATCGTTTTCATTTTCATCTCCTCGTATAATTTTTTTAACATCTTCAACGTATTGTTTTCGAAATCCTTTGTAAATTGAATACATTGGGTGATATAAATATGTTGCTTTATCTCCAAACATTGGCTTTAATGCCTGTCTTGCTAGCGAACCTAAAACGATTATTCGTTCTGGCTGTATAGCGCAAAGCTCGTTGTTTAGATGTTGATAACAGCAATCGACTATACGCCCAATGTCTTCTGGAACATTATTATCGACAAATGAACATTTAACAAGATTTGTAATATGACAATCCTCTAACATCTCGTCAAGTTCTTTGTCTCGTAATTTATCTAATCCACCTCGAACAGAATCTCCTATTCGTTTGTGAGATGGATTCTGAGATATTATCAGAACTTTGTTATTGCCAACTTTAGGCATGACACGTTCTTTGTTCACACCTTCAAGACATAACCTACACATCATGCAATCATTAATCTGTTGATGCACATCAGCTAAGTTCATCTAATATCTCCAATATACTTTTAATCCTAACGACATTTTCGTTAAGTTCTCCTTGATTGTATTTCGTATCTAATAAGAATACCTTGTAACCCCACATACCAACTAGATTAGCGTAATAACGATTGTCTTCAACGCCAAACTTTAAGAATGGATATTTAGACATAATTGGTATGAATTTTTTATCCTCAAATATTACTTCATCATACTGAGGCGCATTCCTATCTAACCAATGAATAGTCTGTTGATTTAGTTGCGGGTATTTGTGTACGGGTCTAGATGTTATGATAACAATGTAATAACCATTATGTTTTAAGTTATCAAATAAAATATCGATTCCTTGTCGTGGTTTTAATGTCTCTTTATAACCGCATGTTCGATATTCTTCCTTTGCATCTTTATACGCTTGATATCCCATATTTTTCTTCATAAGAAATAAATCGTCCCAAGACGTACCATACTTCTCATTTACGAAATCAATCCAAGTTTGCGGATAATAATTGAGAATACCATCTAAGTCGAAAAAGCATATCTTCGTTTGTCTATCCTTCTCCCACTTAAGTTTATCCATTAATATCTCTTCCCATGTCGTTTAGGTCTTTCTAAATTTGCTGCATGTTTCTTCTCAATTTCATATTCAATATCGATGTTCATCGCACCACATAAATCGAATACTCTAATTACGATGTCTGCAATCTCTTCTTTGAAATTGTCGAAATCGCCAACTCTGTCAGCTTCACATGCCTCTGCAACCTCAGTCACAATAAGCATTAACTTATCTGCAACTCCAGAATCTTCAACATCCCAGAAACCTTTTTTCTCTGCGTTGTCATGAATCTGTGAACACCAATCATTCATATCCATGATTCATCGACCTTCCAGATATCATTAATTGGATGTTTTGTTATTCGTTTTCCGTCATACATACAATAGAAACTTCCCTTCTCGTATGCATTAACTAAGTCCTTATATTCGAGAGGTTGCGATGTTCTCTTAAGCCAAACTTTTGAATCCATTTATTGCACCTCCGCATCACTTGGAACAACAATATAATTAATATTTGCTTCATTTATTAATACGTATCCTTCGTCACACCAAATACGTAGAAATTCACCATCTTTATCAAATGCCGTAACATTATTAAAATATTTAACCATGCCACTAGCAAATACAACTTTTCGCTTCTTTTCTGCTACTTCTACTTTGACCATTTTTTCACTTCCTTTATTACGTCATGCATTTTTATACCATGCTCCCATCTTGCGTATCGTCCAACAAATTTAACGTTATCAATATCTTTAACAGGTTCACTACTAATTACTTGCGCAATTCGTCTTCCCTGTATATTCATATTGTTTTTTGTTAGCTCCATAACTCGTTCGTATTGGTCTTCTGTAACGTTATACTCATACACTACAGTTTCGTCGTTAACTTTCGTTATCCTTGAGATGTTCAAGCTTGGGTCGCAGATGTAAATAACGTCTGCATTATTAATTGTTGTAAACACTCGTTGAAATATCTTTGAAGTATATAAAAATTTCCTGTCATACTGTCCTTGAACATAATCTTTAAAGAATATCGGCGCAGGAATTGTTGAAATCAATTTATCATACTCGTATCTTGAATGGTCAATCATAAAATTCGTATACATAATATGATGCGCTCGACCTTCAATAACATTAACATGTTTAAGTAACTCAAGTCTCAATGTCGTAAAATTTACATCAACAATATCGATTTCTCCTTTGCCTTCACATACTGCTTTATGCGATGGTGGAATAACAACAGGCGAACAACGACTTTTTGAATAATAAATTGACTTATTCAATGTATCATCGTCAGAACCATTCCCATATTTAATGATAATCTTCTTGACGTTATAGTCTAATTTCAAATCATCTAATAAATCAACTACATCAGGAGTATGCCACAAATACTCTGGGCCACATGGGAAACCATTGGGTCGTGATTTAAGTTCATCTATCACCGTGTATGACGGGTTATAGTAAGCAGTTACTAATCCAACCAACCCGCCTCCTAAGATGTAATTCATCGAAAGAACCTCTTATCTCGTAATGACAATTCGTCATATGTTTGAGGAACTGTAATATCTTCAGGTTTAGGCAATGTATAACCTAATTCATTTTCAATTGTATCGTAATCAGAACAACTATTATTGAATGTCGCATATTCGTAATCGTCATCTGGCCATCGTCCACAACCTCTGAATAGACAGCCAAACATTTCACTCAATGTATATGATTTATGATACTGACATCGTTTTGACATATCACACCCTGGCACCATTACACTACCAATTAATGGATAGCGTTTATCGATTTGATAACGTACTGCAATTGCTGTTGCACATGTATCAGCTTGTTCACATGCTTTTAAACGTTGTGCCATATAAGATTTCAGTGCAAGTAAGTTTGCCGAAAACTTATAATTATGTGTCATTCCCATTGGCATAATACATCTTGCTGATTGATATGAACCTTTGCCCTTTTCTAAAATTCTTTTGTATAATATTTTATACTGTTCGACATATTTGACAATATCATCATGCAAATCAGAGTCATCATACAATTCAGTTGGAAATCTAAAGCCTGCGTCAATTCTTGAATTATCTCTAACGCCTTGAGAATAGAATGTCGCAAATCGCTGTCGTGCATGTTGGTCATAAGCAGACCGTGACGCACCTCTTACGATAAATGTAAATGATGCTGCCTCTAATGCTTGCGGTAATGTCTGACCAGTCAATGCTGCTAATACAACTTTAAATCGATTTTCAGGTGTCGTTTCATACCATTTTGACTCATAAAACTCATCTCCCCAAGTCGCTACTGCTGCCTCAAATATCAATTTGTATGGATTGTAATCTTCATCGTTAACAATCTCTACTTCGATATTACTAACGCCTTTATGATATACTGTAAATATATCAGTGTCGTCATTTGGCAATGTTCCCATTGCTCTACGCATCTCATCTAATTCTTCTTGTCTTCCCATAATTATGCCTCTGTGTTATGTATTACAGTTTTAATTCCTGCATTCTTAATAAGTCGTGAACAACGATAACAGGGAGCTGATGGTATATCTGAATATATATATAATGTTGAACCTCTTGTACGTTCAATACCCGCGTTTAACATCGCATTCTCCTCAGCATGAACTGCTGGACATATAGTATATTCGCTATGCTTCCCTTCATTACTAACGTTATGTGGTTTATCTGCACGCTTGCATGTTTGACAATGTTCATCTCCTCGAGGTGGTCCATTATAACCAGTCGATAATATACGATTGTCTGTGTCGACAATTACACAACCACATTTCCGTCGTAAACATGTAGAGCGTGATGAAACGTCTTTCGCGATTATCATCCAGTAGTCATGCCACTCTCGACGCCCTTCATATTTATTCATTGGTATTCCAATTATAATCATATTAATCATCAATCCTTGTAACGTATGTCAATTCTTCGCAAATGAAGCATCGTTCTCTTTTATCGTTATCAGTATAAGTATATACTGGTCCGTGTTCTTCGCAACATTGCGTTAGTGGCGTTCCTACCCTAATACGTAACCAATTAGGTGTGCCTTCTGGCAAATCTTCATTAATATGCTTTGCCATATGTAATTTCATTGCTTGAACAAGTGTTGTCGTATGTCCACAATATGAGCAAACAAACATTTATTCCACCTCTCCATGCATGTTAAATCTCCAGTCTCCAGAATAATCATGTTCAACCTCATAACCTTGAGGGTGCGATGATGACACAATTCTAACTAGAGTTTCAGTTTTAAGTATCTCTTCCATTCGTGATTTAGGAACAGTATACCTACCTCCTTCTTTCGTGTAAAAACAAAACCACGATTCCTTCATTTGTGATTTGTTTGGATATATGGCTGGTATATAACCAGACATATCTTTGCCATAAACCATTTAATACACACCCCATGAATCTACGATTTTTCG
>Ga0180432_10004652_pt1 | contig 18697 bp, 19 predicted proteins | sample SS_ome_10_FD_132414 | JGI IMG/M metagenome (GOLD analysis project Ga0180432, IMG submission 132414) | Hypersaline lake sediment archaeal communities from the Salton Sea, California, USA - SS_1_MS_2 metaG | ecosystem: Environmental > Aquatic > Non-marine Saline and Alkaline > Hypersaline >...
AACACCATGAAGCGGCTACCCTGGTTTGCCTTGATCGTGGTTGTCCTCCTGGGTTCCATGGGGTTCGCCCAGAGCGTGCAGCTCGATTCCAACGCCATCGTGGTGAATCCAGACCCAGGATTCCGTCTCTTGCTTCGGCTCGACAAATTCGGCAGTCCACCTCAATACGACGTGGGTGAGCCCATTAGCATTCAGGTGGAAACCGACCGGAACGCCTACGTCTACCTATTCGATCTCGACAGCGCAGGTCGCGTGACGCAACTGCTGCCCAACGCCTACGAGACCGACAATTTTTTGCTCGCGAACCTACCCGTGGAAGTGCCTGCGGCCGGTTCGCCCTACCGTTTCACGGTCAGTCGACCCGAAGGTGTCTCCCGCATCTTTGCGCTCGCAAGTACCCAACCCCTCGTCACCGAGCGGCTTGCGCGCTTCCTGGCGGGATCGTCGTTCGCGACGAGCGATCTCGGCATCGCTGGCCTTCAGGCGGCCATGCCCCTCGTTCTCTCCGGTGTGCCCCAGCGTGACTGGGTCACCGCGGTCGTGCCTTACCTCGTGGGTGAGGGCCGTTCCTCCCCAACGGGCGAGAGCGAACTCCGTATCGACTCACAACCCGACGGGGCAGAGGTGTTCCTCGATGGTGCATTCCAGGGAACGACCCCACTGCGGTTGGTGGCCGCTTCGGGGCGGCGCACGCTCGAGATTCGACTCGCAGGGTATGCGCCGTACGTGACGACGCTCGACCTGCAAGCAGGAGGGACCCAAACCGTCGATGTGAACCTCAACCGTTCGGCGGGCTTGGGAACGCTTTACGTTGAATCTGACCCTGTAGGCGCGACAGTTTTCCTCGACGGGCGCTACATCGGTGTGACCCCCCTCACGGAGCGGAACCTTCCCGAGGGCCGCTACCGAATCGAGGTCGAACGCCAGGGGTACACCTCGGTGTCCCGAACCGTGAACATCAATTCGGGTCGCAGCAGCCTACTGTCCGTCACACTGCTTCCCGAATTGGGCCGACTCGTCATTCTTGGAGACGTTCCGGGTACTCAGGTCTTCGTCGATGGTCGCCTCGTCGGAACGCTCGCACGGACGACGGCGGAACTCGACGCGGGATCGCTCGAGGCTGGAGAGGTCGAGGTCACCCTCGTCGCACCTGGCTACGGCACGGTCGTGCAGCGCGTGACGATTCGCGTCGGGCGGACTGAGACGCTGGTGCTACAGCAGACGCCACGCTGAGCGGTACACTACTCCGTCATGATGCGCGCTGAAGAAACGAGTTCATCCCGCCCCCCTCAGTCGTCGGAGATGGTCACGGCCATCGTCCTAGCAGGAGGTGGGCCAACGGACAAACTCGCTCGCGCTGTAGGCGCTCCCGCCAAGGCCCTGGTTCCTCTCAAGGAGAAACCGCTTGGTGCGTACGTCTTGGACTCCCTGCTCACGGCCTCGAGCGTCCGGAGGATCGTGTGGGTGGGTGCGACCGACCGCAGCATGCAACGCGCCCTGATCGGTGAGCACCGTATCGTCGAGGGAGGTCCCCGTCTCGTCGACTCGGTTGCCCTCGGTGTGGGTGCAGCCATGGCGGACGCCGTACCTGGTGAGCGTTTCCTGATCGTCAGTGCCGACGTGCCCTGGTTGCGTGGCGAGCACGTAGATCGCTTCGTCGCCTCCGCCTCCCTCGAGGCTGACCTGGTGTACCCGGTCGTCATGCGCGACACCTATGAGCGAGCATTCAAGGACCTACCGCGAACCTGGGTTCGACTCCGGGAGGGACAGGTCACGGGCGGCAACCTCGTGCTCGGACGGCCTGAAGCCCTCAGGAATGCCCTACCCTGGCTTGATTTGGCGTCCCGGGCACGCAAGGCGCCCCTTCAGTTGGCCTGGCGGTTCGGGCCTGTCGTGCTCGCAACCGTGCTGCTGGGCCAGGCGAGCCTCGAGCTGCTCGAGGAACGTATTGGGCGTGTACTTGGTGCACGCGTACAGGCCATCATGAGTCTCGATGCGGAAGTGGGAACCGATGTGGATGATGTTTCACACCTTCCCGCGACGCTGTCGCTGAGCACATCTGACGTCCTCGAGGTGTCCTTGACATGAGACGACCCAGCAATCTTCGTGTATCCGCCCTGCTTGGGGGACTCGTCGCAATTGGCGCGTCCCTGCTCATCACCTACTTCCTGTTCTTGCTGCTAGGTCGTCGCGGAACCCTTGGCTTCGCGTCGTTCAATGCGGCAGGGGTGGTTGAGGGCCTCGTGTTCATTCTCGTCTTTGTGACGAGTCTGCGTGCCGTGAGGAGCGCGGTTCGCTTGCCGAGCCCAACGCTGCTTTCCTTTGGTTTGGTGGCTCCACCTCCCGCGGCCAAGGTGGCGCAGGACGTTCCCCAAGTCGATGCCTCGAGAGGGATCGACACGCTGACACAGAACCGCATCGTGATCGTCACGTCGGACGGCGTACCCGTCGGGGTGGCCGGTGTGCGCCGCGAGCGCATTACGAGCTGGGAAGATCTCGTCAAGGTCGATGGCCGAGTTGCGGTAACTGATCTTCGGCGTGTCCTCGCTCACGAGCCCCTCGTCATCGTGATGGATGGGAACACGGTTCGGGGCGTGGTGACGCAGGAGATGTACCTGGCCGGCTTGTGGGGCCAAGTTCGTTGACCGTTCAGGCTCACGGCATCGTCAAACCGGGCGTCACGCCCACGAAACTCGCGGTTCTGCTTCACGGCGGCGCGGGCGGATCGGGTGTGGTCGCCACCGAGACCGGATTGAGGTTCGCGCAGGCGGGATGCGACGTGCACTTCATCTCCAATCGCGTTCCCTTCCGTCTAGTCGACCGAAGCGACGCGCACGTGTGGGTGCACCAGGTCGAAACCCTTGCCTATCCACTGTTCGACGCGCCCCTCACGACGCTTGCGGAGGCGTCCCGTCTAGCTGAAGTCATTGAGACGTACGGCATCCAATTGATCCATGCGCACTACGCCGTGCCGCACGCTACGGCAGCAATCCTGGCGCGAGACATGGTGAGTGGACCCAAGCCCGCGGTGGTGACCACGCTTCACGGCACGGACGTCACGCTGGTGGGCCTCGATCGGGCCTACGTCCGGGCCACGCGGCACGCGATCAACATGAGCGACGCGGTCACTGCCGTCAGTCAGCACCTTCTTGAACGCACGGTCGAGGTGCTGGGTGTCGAGCGGCGCATCAGCGTGATTCCCAATACCGTGGATCTCGAGCGGTTCAGGCCGGGCGTTGAGCCGAGCCTGCGTCGGCGCTATGCGAGCGACGAGGAGGCGTTGCTGCTACACGTGTCCAACTTCCGGCCCGTGAAGCGGACCTGCGACGTGATTCGGATTCTTGCTCAGGTGCGTCAGACGATGCCTGCACGACTCGTCATGGTGGGCGATGGGCCAGATCAACCCAAGGCTGCAGCGCTCGCGCGTGAACTCGGAGTCGCAGACGCGGTGACGTTCCTCGGTGCGTTCCCCACGGTCGAGGTCGTGATGCGGTCAGCTGACGTGTTCCTGATGCCAAGCGAGCAGGAGGCGTTCGGACTCGCTGCCCTCGAGGCCATGGCGAGTGGCGTGCCGGTCGTGGGCTCGACCGCGGGCGGGCTTCCCGAAGTCGTCGAGCATGGTGTGAGTGGCTACTTGTGTGAACCCAAGGATGCTCCGGCCATGGCAGCGGCCGTCCTGAAGATTCTCAGCGATCCAAACCTCAAGACGCAAATGGGTGAAGCTGGTCGTCAGCGGGCTGCGGACGCTTTCAATGAGACGCAGGTGACGGCCACCTACGCCAGCGTTTATGAGGCGGCTTGGGCATCCATCACGAACGGTGCGTAAGGGGTCGCGTCCTGTCGCCACGCCACATCGGGCGTAGCAAGCCCTCTTCCTTCCTCGATCCAGGCATGACGCGCCGCCAGCGCAATCATCGCTCCGTTATCCGTCGCGAGTCCGGGCAAGGGAAGGCGGACCTGTAAGCCAGATTCTTCGAGTCGCTGCCTAAGTCGCTGGTTGGCGGCCACGCCACCGACCACCACTACACGAGATTCGCCGAACGCATTCGCCGTACGCGTAAGGGTATCGACGAGCGCCGTCACGACCGCATTCTCGAAGGCGGCTGCCACGTCCGCGTGACTCGTTTCTGGGAAACGTTCGAGGTGTACCGCGACCGCGGTCTTCAGTCCGCTGAACGAAAAATCGAAACCTGATTGACCGCGCAGGGGAACGGGTAAGTCCACCTTGTCTGGATCTCCACGTTGCGCCAACTTCGCGAGGGCGGGACCTCCTGGGAAGGGAAGGCCCAGCAGCCGGGCGACCTTGTCGAAGGCCTCACCCGCAGCGTCGTCCCGCGTGCGTCCAAGTTCGCTTGCTTGGCCGCCCGCACTGAGGCGAAACAGGCTGGTGTGACCCCCTGATGCCACGAGGCAGAGTTCACTCCCGCCGTTGCCCGCGGGTCCTGCCGATGCGATGTGGCCTTCGAGGTGATGCACGCTCCTGAAGGGAAGGCCTCGGCCCCAGGCATACGTCTTCGCCCACGTGAGGCCTACGAGAAGTGCGCCTACGAGACCTGGGCCGTGCGTGGCCGCCACACCCACGACTTCGTCGGGGTGCGCTCCCGCCTCGGCGAGCGCTTTGGCGTACATGTCGTCGATGACGGCGAGATGTTGACGACTGGCTCGCTCGGGAACCACGCCGCCGAACGATGCGTGAACCGCGTCCTGCGATGCGACGACGTTACTTCCGATCGTTCCCGACTCCCAATCGACGAGACCGATGCCTGTGTCATCGCACGACGTGTCCACTCCTAGAATCCACTTCACGGGCTCGGACGCTACCACGGCCACTGCAGATTCGCCGCTCTGGGTATCGTCCAGCGTGCACGAGGCAGCACCACAGGATTCCAATGGGCGACTCGAGCGAGGTCACGTCGCCGGCGTCCCCTACTCATGGCGCCTGGGTTGCCGTGGCTATCCTCAGCCCCCCACTCATATCGGGGTGCTCGTGGAGCGCGCCATGCAGCTCCGAGGCACGGTGCTCGACGCGTCAGGATGGTTCGGCGTTCCCGCTCGGGCGACCGCGCGCGCGGCAATGGCCTCGAGTGAACCGGTGAGCATCGAGGTGCTCGAACCGTCCGCCGTAGCGCTCGCCGTGCTTACCCATGACCTCCATCACGATGATGCTGCCTTCTCGAACCGGATCGAGGTCCGTGCTGGCTTGCCGTGGGACGCGCCTGTGAACGCGTATGACCATGTGCTGCTTGCCCCACCCGCAGAGCGGGGAAGTGTCCGGGTGCGCACCGAACTGATGGCCGCTGCTGCAGCCGTATGCGAGGCAGGCGCGGTCTGGGTCCTATTGGACCGGGATCTGGGCGCGAAGCGGTACCTCAAGGAGGCGGCTACGTGGTTTGGGCAGGTGAACATCGTGGCTCGCGACGGTGGGATGCGACTAGCCGAGTTGCGGAGTCCACTGCATCGTGAAATGCCGAACCCGTGGTCCATAGTGGAGGCGGATACACCATTCGACGGCCATGAACTTGGGACCGTACCTGGATGTTGGTCGCCGGACCGGATCGATCCGGGTACGCGCGTGCTTTTAGAGGAACTCGGCGCGCACGCACCGGTGACGTCGGGTCAGGCCGTGTTGGACATTGGCTGCGGCTGGGGTCCGCTCGCGCGCTGGGCCGTGGATCAGGGTGCAAACGTGACCGCACTGGATGATGATCTTGCGGCGGTCCGTAGCTGCGAGCGCAACGTGCCCGAGGCGCGTTGCTTCCATCAGGATGCAACGATCCATGAACCTGTTGAAGGTTTTGATTGTGTGCTGGTGAACCCGCCGTTTCATGTGGGTAAGGGCGTGCGCGTGGCGTTGGGCGAGGCCATCGTGCGTTCCGCCATTCGCGCGTGCAAGCCTGGGGGTGACGTCTGGGTGGTTGCGAATCAGGCGCTGGCGTATGGGGCGCTGGCTCAAGCTTTGGGCGCTGAGGTTCGGGAGATGGCGCTGCGCAACGGGTTTCGGGTACTCAGGCTTCGTCCCACGCGCCCATAACCGCAGCGGCCTGACCGATTTGCGCTTTGAGCACGCGACCTGCTGGACCTGCATAGCGAGCGAGGTGCTCTGAGGATATTGCGCGCTGCTCGCTGCTGCATACGACCGCCATGGTTGGTCCGGCTCCCGACAGGTAGGCCGCCCAGACGCCTGCTTCGAGGAGCGCCTGCTGCGTTTCGGCGAATCCAGGTAGCAGGGATTGCCGGTGAGGTTCGTGCATCACGTCCTGGGAGGCGACACGCAGCAGCGAGGGATCCCGCTTCAGCAGAGCAATCGGCCAGAAAGCCAATCGACTTGCCGTGAGAATGGCGTCCGCGCGGTCCACGACGGTGGGCAGCACGGCTCGTGCTTCGCTGGTGGGCACCTCGAAGGCCGGCACGCCGAACAGGAGATTCCAGTCTTCGGGCCACGGCAGGGTCGATGTGACCCACTGCCCCTCGTGTTGAGCGCTGAGGGTGACCCCACCGAGCAGGGCAGGCGCCACGTTGTCGGGGTGACCCTCGAGGTCGGCAGCAAGCTGCAGGGCGCCCTCGCGGCCAAGCCGACCTCCCGTGACTGCATCCCCAAGAAGAATGCCGGCGACGAGGGCGGCGGAGGATGAACCGAGTCCCCGCGCCAGAGGAATCTCATTGTGAATCTCGAGCGCGACGGGCGTAGTGGGCATTCCGGTGCGTTTAAGCGCTTCGCGGAAACCGATGTGGACGAGGTTTTCACCGTCGAGTGTGAGATTGCCTTCACCGCTGTAGTGGGCCGTGTCCTCGCTCGCAGGTCGTGCAGTGACCGTGCAGGTCAGGTCGATTGCGAGACCCAGTGCGTCAAAGCCGGGTCCAAGATTTGCGCTGCTGGCGGGAACGGTGACCTGTAGAGGCACGCCGCGAGGCTACCACGCACCCCCGAGATCCCTGCAGGTCGCTGCGAGCGCCTCTGCTACATCGCTGGCCGTCATTCCTGACCCCAGTTCACGGCCGACACGTTCACCCGCACGGGCATGGACGTACACCGCGGCGGCCACCCTGGAAACCGCCTCGCTGGGCTGGCGTGCGCCCTGCGGCTTCTCGGCAGCGAGCGAAGCCAGGGCGGCCCCGAGAAGGCCGGCGAGTACGTCCCCCGTTCCACCGGACGCCATGCCTGGGTGGCCTCCTGCCACGAGCCAGGTCGGACCCGATGGGGTGGCGATGATGCCTCCAGCGTTCTTCAGGACCACGCCGGCGTTCCAGGTATCAGCAAGCTCCTGGGCAGCCTTCATTGGGTCGCTGTGCAGAGCGGACGTAGGCCGACCTAGAAGTCGGCCGGCCTCCCCAAGGTGGGGTGTCACCCAGCAGCCCCCATGCGCCTGCACGTGGGGTTGCAGGCTGGGTGTGAGTGCGGTTGCGTCGAGCACCATGGGGGCATCGGTATGTGCGAGGAGGTCGGCGAGCTCCGGTTCCCTCGATGGATCGAGGCCTGGTCCGATGACGCATGCCTGAGCGTGACGCGCCTGAAGGTCACGCCAGGCCGCTGCCAGGGCGCCGGGCTCGCTGGCCACCTCACGCACGATGGTCTCTGGCCAACGATTGGGGTGAGGTGCGTCCGTGTACAGGGTGACGAGGCCAGCGCCGCCGCGGTGCGCGCCACGGCAGGCGAGTTCTGCGGCACCCGCCCAGGAGGCTGAACCCGCAGCGATCGCGACGGTTCCAGCCTGATACTTGTGCCGCTCGGGATGAGCGAAGGACCAGAAGGCCCTGAAGGCTTCCTCGTTCATGACGCGCGGACGTGGTCGAGCGTCGAGCGCCCCCTCGGGAATGCCGATTTTCACGACGACGCTGGAGCCAAAGGCAAAGCGGGCGGGGGAGAGTGCGGAGGCTGGGCAGGCCCACGCGAGTTGGACGGTTCTGTCTGCTTGCAGGTAGGGCCCGGGCGGAACGGCAGCGTCGGCGTCGATGCCGGTCGGGACGTCCACCGCCAGGGTGGGGATGGTTTGCGTGTTGAGGTGCTCGACCAGGCTCGCCAAACTCCCTGAGAGGGGACGGGAGAGTCCGCGGCCGAGAAGGGCATCGACTAGCAGGTCAGCGTCAGGCAGGACGGTCTGAAGGTTGTCGTCATTCAGGGCGCGAATCTCGACGCTTCCGGGAACACGCTGTCGAGCCTCTTCGGCTGGTTCGGTTCGCGAGCGCGAGGGATCCAGGGCAAGAATCGTGACCCTGCGCCCTGCCTCAGCCAGCTTGCGGGCGGCGACATAGCCATCGCCACCGTTGTTTCCCGTGCCACACAGCACGACGATCGACCACGCATCGGGCCAGGTCCGCTCGATGTCCTGCGCCACCGCCCAACCTGCGCTCTCCATCAACGTGCGTTCGGGTACCCCCAACGCCGCGGCACGCTCGTCGGCCTCGCGGCCTTCGGACGCCGTGACGAGAACCTCGCCAACCGCAAGCTCCCCGTCATCCATGCGCCCGTTGTCCCTGCGCCCATTGTCCATGTGCGAAGCGTACATCCTGCCGTCGTGACGACTTTGGACCTTCGTCCCTTGCGGGCGACCCACTCGGGTGGCAACGTGAAACGACCACGGGCACGACTCCTGGTGCGGAATGGAGGTACGGCATGAGCAGGCTCAACGAGAACGACGCGACGACCACGAAGGCAGCAGATGCCATTCGCGCGGACCTCGCGGCTTGGAGGGTGGGCGCACTCCATGAGGTGGCTTCCGGCGTCGCCCGGCAAGATGCTCGCGCCGTGAAAGCGCGGATTCAGGTGTATGAACGGGCCTACGACGATCTTCGGCGCCTCGGGGTTCACGAGACCATCCGGCGCGCTGCCGTGGCGTACCGAAAGGTTCCGATCGTCCCCAAGCGGCTGTTGGGTCGCCACCCGGCCGCGCGAGGTCGCGGTGAGGCGCTCGAGCAAGTGCTGCTGGCAGCGGGCGTCGACGCGCCTCAGCTCGAGAGCATCCGGCGCGTCCGTCCTCGCTACGTCGACGATCCTCAGGCTGCATCCTGAGCCATTGGACCTGAACGACTCTCAGTCCTGCGGGGCCTCGATGCCAAAGATGGCGTCGATACGTTCCACCGTTGCCTCATCGAGCGTTGCGTCGGCCGCACCAAGGTTCTCCTCGATCTGCGCCACGCTGGTGGCTCCGGTGATGACGGAGGAAACCGACGGTTGGCGAAGCACCCAGGCGAGCGCAAGTTGTGCGCGGCTCATGCCGACGCTGTCGGCAACGTCCTTGAGGGCCGATACGCGAACGCGGTTCTCATCGGTCAGGAATCGTGTGGCGAATCCGTCGTTCTCGGCGAATCGGCTTCCCTCCGGGAGGCCATCGTCGTACTTCCCGGTGAGCATGCCCATGGCCAGCGGACTCCAGGCAACGATGCCCATTCCGGCAGCCTCGATAGCTGGAAGGATGTGCTGCTCGACCCGCTCGCGGTAGATCATCGAGTACTGGGGTTGCTCCACGACGGGAGGGACGTGACCTGCGGCCCTTGCAAACGCGTGTGCCTCGGCAATCTGGGCGGCCGACCACTCGCTGGTGCCCCAGTAATGCGCGCGTCCGCTCCGCACGACGTCACTGAATGCCTCGACGATTTCCTCCATCGGGGTTTCAGGATCGTAGCGGTGGGCGAAGTAGATGTCGAGGTAGTCGACTTCCATGCGCTCCAGAGTCATGTCGATCGATTCGAGGACGTGCTTCCTCGAGAGCCCGCGATCGTTGACGTCGTCGGACATCGGCCAGAACACCTTGCTCGAGAGCACGAGGTGATGGCGTGGCACCGCGAGGTCATGCAGCGCGCGCGTCATGGTGCGTTCACCCTCACCGCGCGCATAAATGTCGGCGTTGTCGAAGAAATTGATGCCACCCTCGAGAGCCTTCTCGAGAATGTCGGTAATACGCTTCTGGTCCTGGACGCTACCGCCATAGGTGGTCCATGCCCCAAGACTGATTTGCGAGACCTTCAGGCCACTGCGGCCGAGTTTGCGATAAATCACGTGGTACCTCCTCGCGCGAGCCTACCCCGTGCAGGCGGACGCAGTCGTTCGCATCGCGAGGAGTGGGACGGTATCGTCGCTCATGGCGAAAATGCCCTCCCGGCCCGCTCTCTACCTCGCGCCACCCGAGGGACTCGAGGATCGATTGGGGGCACCTGGGTCTCCGCCCTTCACGCGAGGAATTCATGAGGGCATGTACACCTCCCGTTTGTGGACGATGCGTCAGTACGCTGGCTACGCCTCGGCCGAGGCTTCCAACGCGCGCTATCGGTACCTGCTGTCGCAGGGCGTACAGGGCCTGTCGGTCGCTTTCGATCTGCCTACCCAGCTGGGAATGGATCCCGATGATGCGATGGCGTTGGGTGAGGTGGGGCGCGTCGGGGTGTCGATCGCGACCATCGACGACATGCGGCAGCTTTTTGATTCGATTCCACTGGCCGAGGTCACGACCTCGATGACGATCAATGCGCCTGCCGCGATGCTGCTCGCGCTGTACATGTTGGTAGCCGAGGAGCAGGGCGCCAACCTGACTGAGGTTCGCGGCACGATCCAGAACGACATTCTCAAGGAGTATGCCGCCAGAGGTACACAAATTTGGCCCGTGGGCCCGTCCATGCGGCTCACGACCGACCTCTTTGCGGTGGGTGCGCGCACCTACCCCTCGTTCAATACGATTAGCGTGAGTGGATATCACATTCGCGAGGCGGGTTCGACCGCCGTGCAGGAGCTCGCCTTCACGTTGGCCAACGCCGAGGCGTACGTCGCTGCAGCCGTGTCTCGCGGCTTGGACGTCGACGCCTTCGCGCCGCGCCTGAGTTTCTTTTTCGCTTGCCACAACGACCTGTTCGAGGAGATCGCAAAGTTCCGAGTGGCTCGCCGAATTTGGGAGCGCCGGATGCGGGAGCGGTTCGGTGCGAAGGATCCGAAGAGCCGTATGCTGCGTTTCCATACCCAGACGGGTGGCTCGACGCTGACGGCGCAACAACCTGAGTTGAACGTCGTGCGCACCGCATACCAGGCCCTTGCTGCCGTGTTGGGGGGTACGCAGAGTCTGCATACCAACGCCCAGGATGAGGCGCTTGGTTTGCCGACTGAGGAAACAGCCCGGCTTGCGCTCCGTACGCAGCAGGTCCTCGCGTACGAGACGGGTGTCGCGGACGCGATCGATCCGCTTGCCGGCAGTTACTACCTCGAGCATTTGTGCGACGAGATCGAGCGTGAGGTCGACGCGATGCTCGACCAGATCGATGCGATGGGTGGCGCGGTGGCCGCACTCCAGGCGGGGTACGTCCACGAGGAGATCGAGCGTTCAGCTTTCGAGCAACAGAAACGAATCGAGTCCGGGGAGAGCGTCGTCGTTGGCGTCAATCGGTTCCAGGAGGGCAGTGCCCTCGAGCCACGGATTCAGGTGACACCTCCTGGTCTCGAGGAGGAGCGCCAGGCGACCTTGCGCAACTTCCGCGAGAAACGAGATGGTGTGGCGACGCGCACCGCGCTCGATGCGCTCAGGGACGCCGCTGAACGCGAGGATGTCGAGCTCTACCCGTGCATTCGTGACGCGCTTGCGGCTCACGCGACGCTCGGCGAGACGTGCGATGTGTTGCGTTCCACATGGGGCGTGTACGAGGGTTAACCAAAGAAGTTCGGTTTGGGAAGGTCCCGGGGTTGCGTGACACTGCGAATGATGGCTTCACGCGTGGCGTCGAGATAGCTTCGTCCATCGGGCAGGAAGCTGTCTTCGTCGAGGTATCCGTCTGGGCCGGTGTGATCCATCGGGCCCAGTTCCTCGACCTCGATGATGCCCATGGCGCGCGCGCGGTTCCAGGTGGACCACGCAGCAATCGGCCATCGGCCTGGGAAGAAGGCTGCACCGAGTCGCGCGACCCGGTCCTCACGTCCTCGTAGGTGAATCACGCGTTCGATGCCATCGAGCGATCTTGGGCTTGCCATGACGCCGCCCAGGGACACGACCCGAACGGGTTGCTGGATTCGCATGGATAACGGGCCGGCAGCGCCTAGGGCGATTTGGCTACCACCGCTGTATCCCACCAGCACGACTGGCGTCGCGTCTCGAGGCCTGAGCCCTGCGCGCACTAGGGCGCGATGGATGAGGTCGGCGGACCCTTCGTCATACATGGGTCCGTAGCGATGGTCGGCTGAAACGGCGACCTGCCAGGCGTTGCGCAAGTTGATGACCATGCCGCCCGCGGCGAGCAGGCTGCGCTCACCGAGTTTCCATCGCAGCGCAGCTCGCCAGAATCGCGCGAAGATCCTTTGGCCCGTGAGTGCACGGTTCGTCACCGAGTAGGGGAATACCTCGACGATACGGCTGTGGGGGAGCGCAGCCTGGAGGCTCTCGAGGAATGCGCGTTCGCGTGGGGCGAAGGTGTGGGTCTCCACGACGTGAATGCCGGAAAAGAACACGACGAATGCCTCGGGCCGTGAGGGCGCATCCTCGTGGACGTCCGGGAGGGGGCTGGCTTCCTCTGTCTCGGTTTGCGTGCCAAACCATCCGGCCCACCACCCAAGAGCCTCGATGGGGGCCAGGAGGCCGATGACGAGCCAAGCCAGGATGAGGACGGCAATGACCAAGCCAGCGTCGAGACTGCTCATGAAGGCACCGGTCGCGTTTCGTGGGGAAGCCATCGTGACCTAAGCCAACGCAGTCCGGCTGCCGCGGGTCGGCCCAGCGTCCGACCTGCAATCTCGGAGAGGATCCATGCGGCGCCCATGGTGGCAAGCGCCTCGAGTTGCCCGAGTCCGAATGCGGAGCGGACGCCGACCGACAGGGCGAGGTAGGTCCAGAGGGTGAGAAGTACCCCGATGCCGCTTCCGAAGTAGGGGGTGAAGGTGAGGAAACCGAACATTCTCGGGGCGTGAGCAAGGCCAACCACACGAAGCACATCCCAGACGGGAACGTCGTACTGCAGTAGGAGTCGTGCGGTGATGTACACCCCAGCGCTCCAGATGAGTACGGAGGCCGTGAACGTAAGACTTCCAGTGGCCAGGCTTGCTGCGAACCGCCACGGCGCCACCCGATTGGCGAAGAGTGCGACGCTCTGGCCGACTGCGTGGGACAGCCCCCCTGCGAAAAGGGTGAGCAGGGCAAGACCTGAGGCATTCGCGGCACGCGTGAAGGTTGCAAACGCGGCCGCATCGAGGGTGAGGGCCCCTTGGATCCATGTGAGAGCGGTCGCGTCCACCGCGTTCATCTTAGTGAGCGTGGTGATGCGTGTGGGTTCGTTCGCCCGCCTCGATGGGGAAGCGACCTCCACGGAACATTAGTGTGGCAATCAACGTCGTAACCGGTACAGCCAAAATCAAACCGATGGAGCCGACGAGGGTGTGCACGACTTCTGCTGCGATGAGTTCGACGTTCACGGCCCTCGCGAAACCGAGTTCGCCCTGTCCAAGGAGGACGAGGAGAGGGAGTGCGGCACCGGTGTAGGCAAGGACGAGGGTGTTGACGAGTGAGCCGATGTGGTCGAGGCCCACGTTCATGCCCCTGCGGTACAGGCCCATACTGCTGAGCTCGGGGTCGGCGTGCGCCAATTCCCGGACGACGCTTGCCTGCACGATGGTGATGTCGGTGAGTGCACCCAACGCACCAATCAGCAGTCCGGCGAGCATCAGTCCCCTGAGCTCGACTGCGGGGAGGCTGGCGGCGATCATGGCGGCGTCCTCGGAGCCGAGTCCGGTGAGGTGCGTGAGATTACTGAACAGGATGCCGAGCAACATGGTGACGATCGTGGCGAGGAAGGTGCCGGCCAAGGCGGCGGTCGTGGACCAGTTCACACCGTGCACGAAGTAGATGGCAAGGAACAGGATGCCCCCGACGCCGAGGAGAGATACGAGGACTGCATTCTGGCCGGAGACGATGGCGGGAATGATGACGAGGATGATGAGCGCGAGGCTCGACGCCGTCGCGAGGAAGGCGCGCAGACCCTTGAGGCGCGCGACGAGGACCGAGACGACGAGGAAGGTTGCGACGAGGAGCAGGAGGGCCGGGCGCCGAATCCAGTCGACGACCACGTAACTCGTTCCTCCCCGGGGATCCGGACTGAAGTACACCTCGACGCGGTCACCAACCTCGAAGGGTGGGAGAACTTCGCCGGTGAAAGGATCGGGTCCAGGAAGGGTTGCCTCGAGCACGCGTCCGTCGCGTGTTTCCACGAGTGCGGTGCCACTGCCCGTGGCGTCTCGGGCGATTCGTCGGATCGTGCCCTCGAGGTAACCGAGCGCGGGTGCGCTTTCTGCCTCGACGGTTGCTGGACCGGGCTGGGGCTCTCCGTCCGACTGGGCCTGGACGCCTCCAGCGAGGGCGAGGAACAGCAAGTAGGCCAGTGCCAGGATTCTCGAGCGCATGGAACGGGCTGAAGTGTGGGGCACGAGGCTTACGAGTGGGCGCGTTTCTCGCACGCGCTGCAAACGCCATAGAGGGTGAGGGCGTGGTCCTCGACGCGGAAACCGCCGGGGAGTGTGACACCTTCGAGCACGCGAACGGGGCAGTCGGCCTCCAGCTCGAACACGCCATCGCATGAACGGCAGCGGAAGTGGTGATGGTGGCCGCGACCCGCTGGCTCGTAACGCGTGATGTCCTCTGGAAGATGCACGGAACTCACCTGCCCGGCTTCCTCGAGTTGCGCGAGGTTGCGGTACACAGTGGCGAGCCCGAGGGACGGGTGGGACTCCCTCGCGGCCTCATGTACCTGCTGTGGTGTCAGCGGTCCGGGGGCGTCCTCGAGGGCGGACAGAATTGCTCGCCGCTGGACCGTGTTTCTTTGCATGCCTGCAGTCTACCGATTCGCGTTCGGTTGTCTTGTTTGCGCCTCAGTCTTGATGGGCAAGCATGCGACCCAGTGGGCGTCCTCCCAGGAGGTGTAGATGCAGGTGCGGGACCTCCTGCCCCCCGTGTTCCTTGCAGTTGACGATTAGTCGGTACCCGTTCTCGGCGATGCCTTCCGATTCCGCAATCTGGCGCGCAACCGTGAAGAGTTTGCCGAGGACGGGCTCGTGTCGTGGTTCGACGTCGGCGGCGGTCGCGATGGGCTCATTGGGTATGACCAGGATATGGACAGGTGCCTGCGGCGCGATGTCACGGAAGGCGGTGACGGTGTCGTCCTGGTACACGATGTCGGCAGGGATCTCGCCGCGCACGATCTTGCTAAAGAGGGTGTCGGTCGTCATTGAACGAGTTTACGTCGCCGCTTGCTGCAGTTCCTGCATCGTGAACAGGGGACGTAGGGTCACGCCGATGGCGTCGAGTGCCTCTGGACCGCCTGCCTGACGGTCGATGACGCACAACGCATGCTCGACGATCGCCCCTCGGTCACGCAGGTCGTTCGTCGAGGCAACCACCTGGCCTCCGGAGGTGACGACGTCCTCGATGACGAGGAGGCGCTTGCCCTCGACTTCACCGCCTTCGGCAAGCTTGGCGGTTCCATACGTTTTCGCCTCTTTGCGAACGAAGAGGCAGGGCAGGCCGGTTCGTTGCGAGAGGATGACGGCGAGCGGGATTCCGCCAGTTTCGAGGCCTGCGAGGGCGTCGACACCATCGGGAATCAGGGTGGCGAGCGCGTCGCCGATGGCGGCAAGGAGGGTCGGGTCGGATTCGAAGAGGTACTTGTCGAAGTACTCGTGGCTCACTGCGCCACTTCGGAGTGTAAAGGTGCCCGTGAGGTGTGAGGTGTCGTAGATCGAGCGCGCAAGTCGAGTGCGGTCCATGCCCGCATGCTACCGCCTGCGCATTGGCTCGACGCTGGGCGCTTCTTGCGGGTTGAGCACTTGCGCGCCGTTGTGCTACACTCCTCACTTGCTGGCGCTTGGCCTCGAGAAGGCGTGTGCGCCGACGCGAAGAGATTCGCGCAATCCCATGTAGATCGGCGTGTGCGGTGCATGCGCAGCATCGAAGGAGTCAACGCAATGCCACGAGTGTGCGCAGTCACCGGAAAGAAGACGAGCAGTGTCAAGACGTCGAAGCGTAAGGGATCGCCCAAGAAGCGTGGCGGCGTCGGTGTGAAGCAGGTTGGTGTCCACAAGCGGATGATCAAGCCGAACCTGCAGAAGAAGACGATCTGGGTGGATGGAAAGCCGCAGAAAGTTTGGCTGTCCGTCAAGGCGATTCGGGGCATGGACCCGTCGCTGTTCGTCAACCCGAGCAAGTAACCTTTCAAAATTGCGTCCGCCTGGACGCGAGTTGATTTGAGCGATCGAACGACCCCACGGTGATGGGGGTCGTTCTTTTGGGTGTGGCCGAGATGCAACCTTGCGATTGTTGAGAACGAAGTCCTGATTGTGCTTGACGCTTAGCGCGAGAGAGGATAGGCTACAGCTCATGATGATAATGATTTCTCATTACCAATCAACGATCCGCAGCTCGATCTCCGCCCCACGAGGCTCGTGGTTCGCTCGTCTGGCAGCGCTCGCCGCACTCCTGCTCGCCTCTGTGGCCATCGCGCAAACCACCGTCGTCGTCTCCATCGAACCGTACCGAGAATTGGTGAGCCGGCTTCTCCCTGATGACGCTGAAGTGACCGTGCTGGTGGCACCCGGTGCGAGTCCGCATGGCTTTGATCCCTCACCAAGAGATGTCTCGACCCTTGCCGACGCCGACCTGGTGTTCCTGAGTGGCGGAGGAATCGACGACTGGGTAGCGGAACTCGTGGAGGCTGCGGGAACGTCTTCGCGTACCTTCATGGCAATCGAGGCGTTCGAGCCGAGCGAACTCTTGGAAGGCGCCCATGATCACGAGCATGATCACGATCATGAGCATGGCTCAGAGGACGATCACGAGCATGATCACGGATCTGACGAGGAGCATGATCACGATCACGAACATGGCTCAGAGGACGATCATGCCGATGGCCATGCCTCAAATGAGGTACATGCGCATGCAGAAGATAGCACTACTAATACACATAGTAGTGATAATCATGAACATAATGCTGAAACTCCTGAGCATCAAGATAATCTCGATGCGCGCAATGCTCCATATGCCGACGTCAACCCGCACATCTGGCTTTCGCCAAGCTACATAATTCGCGTCACCGAAGCCTTCGCCAGCGTCCTCATCGACCTCCATCCAGAGCGTGCCAGCGAGGTGATGGCGGCGAGGGATGCCTACGTTCGTGAACTGCGTCAACTCAACGAGGAAGTTGCTGATGACCTCCGCCCCTACGAGGGTGCACCGTTCGTACCCTTCCACGGGGCCTGGTCCTACTTCGCAGCAGACTATGGACTCGATGTCGTCGCGGTCATCGAGCCATTCCCAGGCCGCGAACCTACACCCCAACAGCTCGTGGAAACCATCGCCATCCTGAAGCAGGTCAACGCAGGTGCGATCTTCTCGGAGAGCCAACTCAACAACCAACCCGCCTTCGTGCTCGCCGACGAGGCGAACGTCCCCCTCGGCATTCTCGATCCCCTCGGTGGTGTCGAGGGCCGGGAAGGGTACATCGACCTCATGCGCTACAATTCTCGGATGATTGCGGATACGTTCGACCGCGCTGCCGAGTGAAGGTCAGCACCTCCTCAACCAGCCCTCGTGTGGAAGAAGCCCTTTCTCACACGCAAGGGGCTGTCGCATCGGCGCGAGAAGACACCGTGCTCCAGGTCTCAGGCGTATCGATTCGGCAAGGCGACGTCGACGTCCTGGAAGACGTCAGCTTTACCCTAGCCCAACAGCGGTTCCTTGCCATCATTGGACCCAACGGCGCAGGTAAGTCGACGCTCGTCAAGGTACTTCTTGGGCTGCTCGTACCCAACCGAGGGCACGTCGAAGTGTTGGGGGAAGCGCCAGGAGCGTGTCCGCAACGCGTGGGTTACGTTCCCCAACTCAAGACCTTCGACCGCACTTTTCCCGCGACCGCGCTGGAACTCGTTGTCTCCGGCATGCGCCAGTCATGGCCTGCGAGGATTCGCCGCGACGAAAGGGAACTGGCGCAGGAGGCGCTTGAGCGGGTAGGCGCCACACGCCTTATGGCGCGTCCAATTGCCCGGTTGTCGGGGGGAGAGTTGCAGCGCGCCTACCTCGCCCGCGCGCTGGTACGTAAACCCGATCTCGTGATCCTCGATGAACCCGCCACAGGCGTTGATTTCCTCGCAGAGCACGATCTCAACCACCTGCTGGAGGATTACCAGCGAGACAGCCATGCGACCATCGTCATGGTGACCCACGATCTTGCCGCAGCACGGCATCACGCCAGTGACGTGCTCGTGCTGAATCGGCAGGTTATTGGCTTTGGGCCGCCTGAGCAAGCACTGCGGCGCGAGTGCCTCGAGCGAGCCTACGGACACGTTGGGCACGACCACGACGTCGTGATCCCCTAATTCGATCATGGCGGATCTCCTCAGCATCTTCGATTACGCCTTCATGCAGCGCGCTCTACTGGGTGGTGCGGCGATCGCAGTGATGACCGGTCTCCTCGGCACCTTCGTGGTGCAGCGCGGCCTCGCCTTCCTGGGGGACGGGCTTGCCCACGCCTCATTTGGAGGGATCGCGCTGGGCGCGCTGGTCGCCTACACCACGTCGGCAACCGGATTCCTCACCGAGCCACTCGCCGTGGCAGTACCGTTCACGCTCGTCGCTGCCCTTGCCATCGCCTGGGTGCGAGACCGAACATCGCTCTCAAGCGACACGGCCATCGGCGTGTTCTTCGCCGTCTCAGTCGCCCTCGGTGTGCTGTTCCTGTCTCTCATTCCACC